>JACCED011582216.1_pt1 | contig 16798 bp, 15 predicted proteins | sample 7455021 | NCBI WGS metagenome assembly JACCED01 (sample SAMN15323456, study PRJNA562643) | freshwater metagenome | isolation source: river surface water | place: USA:Blue River Watershed | collected 2017-08-19 | reverse complement strand
TAGGGCACGATGACAGTTTTCGCGACGTTCGGCATAGCCCCCATCAGTAAGTTCATGATGAGCCATGGTGTCGATCACCAATATCTCAAGTCCGCGAGGCGCGAGGTCGAATGGGATATGACGGGTCGAAAGATCGACACAATCAAGCAAGAGGGCGTGGCCTTTCTTTGCCATCAACGAAACTGCTTGATCCATGATTCCACAGGGCATACCTACATAGTCATTCTCAGCTCGCTGCGTTGCCCTTGCCAGCGCCGGAAGGTCGAGTCCGAGATCGAAGAGATGATTGAGAGCGAAGGCAGTTGCGCATTCAAGTGCGGCTGACGAGGAGAGTCCAGCACCGAGGGGAACTTGACCATCAACTGAGATCTGAAGGCCGTTTTTTATTCCGAGAGACCAGATGGTTCCAGCGACATAATCGCTCCAGTCACCCCTTCGCTTCCTCGGATCTAACTCCGAGATCGGAATGACGATTTCGCCTGGCTGTTGCTTCGATGTTATTCGAATCGAGTCGCCGTCAGTTCTTTCTATGGCGACGGTCGTGCGTTCGGTGATGGCGAAAGGAAGTACCCAGCCATCGTTGTAATCGATGTGCTCACCTATGAGATTGACGCGCCCCGGACTGGATGCAGTGACCTTCTTCATCTACTTCTTCATCTTCTTCTAGTTATTAATTCAACAAGTCATTAAGAACGACATCACGTAGTTGCTGGGCGGATTGCTCCGGTTTCATGTCCATGATGAATGCCCCCATCGCTGATTCAGAACCAGCTAGATACTTCAATTTTCCTGGTTGTCGTCTCACGCTGGTGATCTGCCAATGAAGTCGTAAGACGTCCCGACCAGCGTGTACTGGCGCTTGGTGCCATGCGGCGATATAGGCCATTTCGATTCCAAAGACACCATCTAGCCGTTGCATCGTCTCTTTGGCGATAGCCGGAAAGAGAGCGCATTGTTTTTCATCAAGTTCGGTCAGATCCGCGACCGAACGCAGTGGAGCAACATGGATCTCAAAGGGATAGCGAGAGGCCCACGGAACATAGGCAATCCATTCATCATTACGAACGATGATGCGAACTTCATCACGTAACTCTCGAGCGACGATATCGTCCATCAAGATCCGACCAGTGCGATCCTTATGAGACTTTGCAACGCCAATCATCTTCTCAGTTCGTGGAGTGATGTAGGAGTAGGCGTAGATCTGGCCATGAGGATGGAAGAGGGTCACTCCGATCTCTTCGCCTCGATTCTCAAAGATGAAGACTTGTTCGATGAATGGCAGCCGAGAGATCTCCCTCGTTCTATCCCGCCATGCAGTTAAGAGGGTTGCGATGCGATCGAGCGAGAGATCCTTGAATGCCGTCGCATGTTCTGAGGTGAAGCAGACCACCTCGCACTTTCCGGCCGCATCAACGATCGGTGTCTCAATATTCAATTCACCTGGCAACGCCCAAGAGCTTTCTGGTGGGCGAAGTGAGGGAAATCGATTATCGAAGACCACGACTTCGTAATCGGATTCTGGGATCTCACTCAATAAGCCCGGTTTCGTCGGGCAGAGCGGGCAGAGCTCTTTCGGCGGAAGGAAGATCCGTCCCTGGCGATGTGCCGCCATCGCGACCCATTCGTTGAGAAGTGGATCAAGTCGAAGCTCACCGATCCCGGGTTGTTCTTCACGTTCTCTGGTATCGATAGCTAAACGCTCTTGACCTTGCGTGTCGTAGTATCGAATGGTCCGCCCGTCCGCCATCTCGCGGTCGTTGCGAAATACCTTGCCCTCGATCTTTGTGATCATCAGGAGGGATACTCTACATTCATGGCTTCCAGCCCTGATTTTCCAGTCATTTCGATCACTGGTGGCGGTGTGCAGCTCATTGCAGAGGTCATCGACTCAGCGCTCGTTATTCACCATTGGGGTGGCGAGGTTTCCTTGGATCCCAAGAGGGATGCTCTGGCGCTACGTGCCGCAAGGTCTCGCACTCGAGGACATAGTGAATTCGATCTGCAGCCTTGGCCCGGAATCTTTCACGAACATTCTCGCGGTTACTTGGGAACTCCCATGTTGGAGGGCCATCGCGACGGGAAAGACTGGTCATCAAAGTTCGAAGTGACGTCGTTAACCAGTTCGATCAATGCCTTTTCTTTCGTAGCTCACGACCGACATCTCCGGTTGGAGCTCACTGGGGAAATCTCAATCGATCACAATGGCGTCCTCCGATGGAATTACAGATTGACCAATCAAGGTGACGATTACATCCTTAATTCACTCCGATACTGGTTGCCGCTACCTGATAAAGCGAGCGAAAAGATGGATTTCTTTGGCAGGTGGTCCAATGAACGTCAACCTCAACGATCAGCTATCGACGTTGGGACCTTCTCTCGTGAGAGTAGAGAGGGAAGAAGTGGACATAGCTTCACAATCGGCGCCCTTGCCATGGAGGCTAGTGCGAACTTTTCTTCAGGTGATATCTGGTCGCTAGCGCTCGCTCATAGTGGGAACTCGATACACCAGATCGAAAAAAGTTATGAAGGCGAGCAATGGATCGGTGCCGGTGAGATCCTCTTTCCTGGTGAAGTGATTCTAAAAAAGGGCGAGAGCTATGTTGCTCCTGTACTCCTTGCGAGCTACTCGGCTGATGGTTTGGATGGCATCGCTACCAACCATCATCGCTATTTACGCTCCCGCTCCAACCATCCAAGGCGTGAACGTCCTCTCACGCTAAATATGTGGGAAGCGATCTACTTTGACCATAGTGAAGATAGGGTGAAGCACATCGTCGACGCAGCAGCAGAGGTAGGGATTGAACGCGTAGTTCTCGATGACGGTTGGTTTGGATCTCGCCGTCATGATCGAAGTGGATTGGGCGATTGGGAAGTCTCGAGCGATGTCTGGCCCAAGGGGCTGAAACCCATCGCTGATCACGTCCGTTCCAAGGGAATGGAATTCGGACTCTGGTTCGAAGGTGAGATGGTCAATCCAGATTCGGAGCTCTATCGCGCCCATCCAGAGTGGGTCCTCTCTTCATCAGGGCGAACACCACCACTCTGGCGACATGAACTCGTTCTCAATCTCGCACACCCGGAGGCATTTGATTACCTCTTTTCAAAGATCAGTTCGGTGATTGGTGAAGTTGGAGTTTCCTACATCAAATGGGATCACAATCGAGTTCTCGTCGATGCTGGAAGCGATGGACGCGCTCGTTATCGTGATCAAGTCTTGGCGATCTATCGATTCTTTGATGCACTCAAGCTCGCACATCCGGGACTTGAGATCGAATCATGTGCATCCGGTGGGGCGAGGATCGATCTTGGGATGGTCGAGCATGTAGATCGTTTCTGGACTAGCGATAACAATGATGCTCTCGCTCGACAGTCGATTCAAAGATGGAGCGCACAATTCATCGCGCCCGAGCTACTTGGTACCCATATTGGCCCCTACCCAAGTCATCAAACCGGAAGAAGAACGCCACTTTCAATGCGAGCTGCTACGGCGCTCTTTGGTCATTCCGGCATCGAATGGGATATCACCGAGACTTCACCAGAAGAGCGAGCGCTCCTTCGATCCTGGGCGACGTTCTACAAGGAAAATCGAAGTTGGATGCATAAGGCTTCCATGGTGCGCATCGATCATCCCGATCAGGCGGCCTATCTCTATGGCGTGGTGGGTGAAGATCGATCCCGTGCACTCTTCACATATGCGCAATTGACCCCATCTTCCTCTTCACATCCAGCGAATATCCGACTCCGTGGACTTGATCACGATCGACGCTATCGACTCGCTCCGGTCTTTCCTGCGGGTAAGCCGCGCCTGATGGCCCATGCTGCCCCTATTTGGTTCGAAGGTGTAGAGCTCAGCGGAAGCGTCCTTGAACAAGTGGGAGTCACTGCGCCGATTCTCGAGCCAGAGAATGCGCTTCTGATTGAAGTTACTGCGATCTAGTCAGTCACTGCCAATCAAGGGTTCGCTCAATAGCTTTCTTCCAGCTCTGATACCCCTCACCGGCTAATGGCGAATCTTTCACCGGCTTCCATCTCGCACTCTCTTTCCATTGAGCTTTGAGTTGGTCGACATCACTCCAGATTCCAACAGCAAGCCCTGCCGCGAAACAAGCGCCCAAAGCGGTCGTCTCATTGATGACCGGGCGCGAAACATCGATCTGCATGATGTCTGATTGCATCTGCATGCAGAGCGAGTTCGCGGTGATTCCTCCATCAACACGCATCTCCTTAAGCGGGGTTCCGGAATCTTGAACCATCGCATCAAGGACATCACGCGTCTGATAACAGATCGCTTCCAATGTAGCGCGAGCAAGGTGCGCTTTCGTGGCGGCCCTCGTCAAACCTACGATCGCACCACGGGCATCACTACGCCAATGGGGAGCGAAAAGCCCAGAGAATGCTGGAACAAAGTAAACGCCACCGTTATCTGTCACTGAGGATGCAAGTGATTCGACCTGACTTGCCGTCTCGATGATTCCAAGTTGATCCCGTAGCCACTGAACTGCAGATCCGGTGACGGCAACAGAACCTTCGAGTGCGTAGATCGCCGGCTTGCCTTCGAATTGATAACAGACCGTTGTGAGCAGACCATGGCGTGAACGGACGATCTCCTCGCCGGTGTTGAGCAGTGCGAAATTTCCGGTTCCATAGGTGGTCTTTGATTCTCCGCGTTCGAAGCAGACTTGCCCGACCATCGCAGCTTGCTGATCCCCGAGAACGCCAGCGATCTTCACTTCGGCTTTGAATGGACCTGATGGATCAGTGCTGCCAAAGATCGAAATCGATGGCCGGATCGATGGCAGTATCGAACGTGGAATATCGAAGAAAGAGAGAAGCTCGTCATCCCAATCGAGAGTCTCTAAATTCATCACCATTGTTCGAGAGGCATTGGTGACATCCGTGGCGTGCACCTTTCCTCCCGTGAGTTTGTAGATCAACCACGAATCGATGGTTCCCACCATGAGGTCGGAAATGTCATCCTTCTGATCTCGCATGTACTCGCGCAGTAGCCATGCGATCTTGCTGGCCGAGAAGTAGGGTGCGATGGCGAGGCCACTTCGCGATGTGAGGGCCTGCTTTTGGTGCTCGCTCAATTCGTTAAGAATCGAGGTGGTTCGCGTGTCTTGCCAGACGATGGCATTCGATACCGGCTTTCCGGTGGTGCGACTCCAAAGGACAGTGGTCTCTCGTTGATTGGTGATACCGATCGCTGCCAGGTCGTCACCAGAAAGCTCTGCCTTTTCGAGGGCGGAGGTAATCACTTCTTGGCTACGTTGCCAGATCTCTTCAGCATCATGTTCTACCCAACCTGCCGCAGGGAGAATCTGTTGATGCTCAAGCTGATGTTGTGAGATCAAAGTGCCGCTCTCATCGAAGATCATGAAGCGGGTACTAGAGGTTCCTTGGTCAAGCGAGCCGATGTAGCGCATGAGAGTTATCCTAGGGGCGTGACGCTCCTCTCATCAGCCCTGAACCCGCATCAACGAAGTTCGGATATCGAGAGTCTTAAGAGCGAAGAGTTCGACATCCTGGTCATTGGCGGTGGCGTGACCGGTGCAGGTATCGCTCTTGATGCAGCAAGTAGGGGACTTTCCGTTGCTCTCGTTGAGGCTGCTGACCTCGCCTCAGGAACCTCATCTCGATCGTCGAAGTTGATTCACGGTGGACTGCGCTACCTTGAACAATATGACTTCAGGTTGGTCAAAGAAGCTCTTCGCGAGCGGGAGATGATGGTTACTTCGCTAGCGCCTCATCTCGTCAAGCCAGTTTCATTCATATATCCACTCACTGGAAGATTTAAGGAGCGAACCTATGTCGGGGCAGGTCTCGCTCTATATGACATTTTGCGTGGCTTCAAACGAGCGCTGCCTTGGCACAAACACCTCGATCAACGCAAGATCGCCAAGATCGCACCCAGTCTGCGAAGCGACATCATCCTGGGCGGAATTCAATATTTCGATGCTCAGGTCGACGATGCTCGTCATACGATGATGATCGCCAGAACCGCGAAACGCTATGGCGCTCGCATCATCACGCGCGCAGAGGTCATCGATCTTCTCAAGACCGGAAAGCGCATTCATGGTGCGAAGGTAAGTGTCGATGGTGGTAAGCCATTCGATGTGAAATCCAAGGTCGTCGTTCTTGCTGGTGGTGTCTGGACGACAGCGCTCTACGAGAAGTTCGGAGTCAAACCTGGTTATCGAGTTCGAATGAGCAAGGGTGCTCATATCGTCGTCCCAGGCGATGCCATCTCAGCAGAAGGTGGCGTCATCATCAAGACTGACGTTTCAGTTCTCTTTATCATTCCGTGGTTTGGTAAATGGATCGTAGGAACGACGGACACCGAATACACTGAAGATCCAACTCAACCTGTCGCCAGTGAGGCGGATATCGATTACATTTTGGATCAGGCAAATCGAGTCTTGAAGCCCAGACTCAAGCGCAGCGACATCCTTGGTGTCTATGCGGGGCTCAGACCATTGATCTCTTCATCGCCAGATTCACCGACAACGAAACTTTCGCGCGAACATATCGTCGATCGACCAGCCCCTGGCTTCGTGAGTATCGCAGGTGGTAAATACACCACGTATCGAGTCATGGCCGAAGACGCAGTGGATATCGCCTGTGCAGAGCTTCGTCGGATCACACCGGATTCCGAAACCGCCATACTTCCTTTAATCGGTGCAGATGGCTATCAAGCTTTAAAGAATCGAATTCCTTCGATTGCAAAGGAGTATGGGATCAGTGAAGCGATAGCTCATCATCTCATCGATCGTTATGGCAGTTTGATGATTGAAGTTCTTGATATCGCTAAACGAGAGAAATTGATTGATCTCCTTCACCCAGATCTTCCTTACATCAAGGCCGAGATCAAGTACGCCGTTGATGCTGAAGGTGCGATGACTTTGGTCGATATCATCGACCGACGGACTCGCATTGGGTTCGAAAGCGACGATAACGGTCTTTCGATCATCGATACCGTGGCTGCGATCGCAGCGAAGAGTCTGGGATGGAGCGCGGCACAAAAGAAGAAGGAGATCGAGGCCTTCAAGGAACATGTCGAGGCCGAGCGGGTCGCCCTACCTCGTTAATGAGTTACATCCGAATTTGATTCTTGCAGCCATCTAGCGTCGGGTTCTTTACGACAGGTTTCGATGGACGCGGCTTGGGAGTCTTCTCCACTCCTTGTTCAAGAGTGAAGGCCACATCCGCGAAAGATCTAGCGTGTGTCTTCGTTGGGTCTTTGAAGCGAATCTGCCCAAAGTGCTCACCGGCTGGAAATCCCTTGACGTAGACGGTGAAGAGTCCGCTGGAATCACGGATAGTGGATTGTTCGATGGTGATCGTCGTGGTATCGAATCCTGGAGGTGGTAGAAAATCCACAGTTCCGGTCACGACGGGATCACCACTTATCCGTTTTACCTCAACAGTTATCTCGACCTTCTTATTTGTCGTCGATGCCTTGACATCAGTTACAGTCATGGTCGTCGATTCGTTTACTGGCAATAGATCACCCTCTAACGGCTCCCAAATACCTTTTGTCAGTTTTAAGAACGAATCCACTTCACCTCGAAAGACATTGAGATCGAGCCTTGACCCTGGAACGCCATACTTTGGTGCGATTCCACACGAAGAGAACTGCCAGATCTGCCAGAGTGATTTGCAATCATTAGTGGTCCAGGAGTGGACATAACAACCGACGACTTTTCGACCAGGTTCAGCGGAATCTTTCGCTGGATTGACACCGAAATGTGAGAGCCAAAGGGGATAGCTACGTAGCTTGGCACTTCTCGTTAATGCCCTCTCTAGGAAGGCAGGGTAGGAGTAGAGAAATGGCTTCCTGCCCGTCTTCTGATGGACGGTCTCTAGCCATGTTTCGGCCCATAGGGTGTTCTGCTTCTTCGTGGAATATTTCGCGCAACGACCGTTCTTGTAACTGACGCAGTTATTTTCAAGATCCAAGGCATAGGGAAGATCAAGTTCGCTGTATCCACCGACACTCGCCAGGCGCCAGATGGCGCGTTGGGCTTGCGCCTTCGCGTCAGAGATTAAAACTCCTCTGCTCGAAGTATTGGGAAGGGTCGCATAATGATAGAAACCAGTGAAGAGTCCCGCGGCTTGGGCAGCATGGCGATCCATTGCAAGGTACTTGCGAGCGAGAGCATCAGAGTCATCGCGTGAGTCAGAGGCCTTGATCATCACAAAGCGCATTCCGGCCTTGTACATCTTCGCAAAATTGATGGGTTGATCGTTGGGGTGTTGCCACCTGCTTACATCAGAGCCATAGATTCGAGTCCCTGGCCCAGACTTGGCGATGAGCGCGGATGGATCTGGAGCTGAGCTCACGGGTTTTATTGCAAGAGACTTCTCTGCCGTGGTGAGCGATCTTGATTGATACGCGATCTCGGCTCGAAAGGTCTTCGTTTCAATGGAATCGAGCTTTGTTCTTATCTTCCATGTACCGAGCGAAGTGGTCTTTCCAACGACTCCGAGGTCAACCCAGCGATCATCTTCCTTACTAAAGATGCGCACGGTGGCTCCAGCGACGGCAGGTTTGATTACTCCATGAAGGGAGATCAGTGGTGCGTCATGACTAGGAGTTTGAGTGACAAAGAAGGTGGAGGAAGCAAGGGCGTGGGCAGGAGAATGAAGGAGCGAGCCGATGAGAATGAGGCTTGCGACAATGGAAAAGTTAAGCCTCTTTGATCGTGATGTTGACACCTGTCACCTCCCTGATCGCTTCCTCAAGAGCTAGGCGATGCTCCGCCTTTCTCACATGCGCGTAGTCGTGATCACCCGCAAGTTTGGCAGCATCGCGAAAATCCAAGGTCAAGACTCCATCAGTCAATGCTGAGAGTCTTCCATCAAAATACGCAAGCCAGGCAATTCGATTTCTCCGCTCTAAGATATCGAGAATCTCAGTCCAGTGAGATTTGAGTTCTGCGATCTCCATGAGCCCTAATTGATGATGGCGAAAATGACAGCGGCTGACGAGATGACCCAAGCCACTGCCTTAACAATCTTGTGATTGAAGATCGTCGCGATTTTGGGAGTGAATGTTGCAATGAGCTGCAAGAGACCGATGGAGATGATGATCAGTGAATTATTGAAAGTGTCCGATTCGCCTGATTGGTATCGCCAATTGATCAATCCAAGAGCGATCAACATATAACTCATCCAGCGCAATGGGGTCAATGGGTGCATGGAGCGAGGCTATAACGGCTTCACTCTCAAATGCGGGAAATGCGAGACTTTGATGGGAATAGAACGAGGCGCCCGGTTTCCCAGGCGCCTCGATTCGGTGTATTGCCGACTTTAAGCGTTCGCTAGAGAACTACTTGATACTCGTCTAAATGCCCACCCGAGGAGGACAAACATCAGTCCAACGGCAATTACGAGAGCAGATACACCGAATGCCACTACCGATGTAAAGAGCGATGCTCGAAGGAACGAGCCATTCATTGCAACTGCACGGAGTGGATCCTCACGATCTAGCTCGGCGTAGGTCTTACCACCTGTCGCATCCAAGGCGTGCTTTTCGATGATCAAGGCTTCTGAGTATGCGGTGAATGGACCAGCTACAGCCTCACCTGCAAAACTTCCCGCATCTTCACTCACGGTGATGCGCTCTGCTTTAAGTTGGCTCGACACCATTGCATAAGTGGCTCCACCAGCTACCACCATTCCAGCGCCGACAACCATCAGAATGATGGAAATGATCTTCAATGATTTTGTGTTCATATCTTCCTCCTAGGTGTGTAGGTACTCCCTACATCAAAGAAGATACGCCTGGTTCGAGAACGATTCTGTGACGCGCTAGTCAAAAGACCAGTCTTGAAAATCACATAGGTATTGATACGCATGATTTGGGCTTTTCCTGAGTGCTAGCACTCGCTTGACTTGTAATTGCAAGATTTTCGAGAGGAAAGAGTGTAATTTTGCGTTAATCGGTTGAATTACGATCGAAAAGATTACCAATCTCGGATATGACAAGTAGCAGCAGTGTCACAAATCCTGTGATGATGATGAGTAAGAATGGAAATCCTGGATCATCGGCTTGAGAGAGAACGAAGATCAAGCCACAGCCTAGAATCATAAGAAAAGCAGTGAGCGAGTACTTGATCCTTGCAATGAAGATTCGGGACCTCTTAGAGAATGGATTGGCTCCACGGATTTCATCAATCAAATGCCAGAGTGATACCAGCACTATTTGAAGAGCCAAGATTGCTGTCATTCCTAGAAGAGTTAGAGGCCATCGCAGGAAAGCACTCTCCGGATCCTGCTCAGCCATGTATCTGAATTGGCCTGGAATGGATAGGAACTGAAGGACTGTGAGCAATACCAGCGTTCCACCAATAACGATTTTCACCAAGGCATTCTGGATCCCTTTCATGATCTGCATTCTAGATAATGACAAAGGCCCCCAAGACTTCGTCGTCCTGGGGGCCTTTGAGCTCTATAAGGCGATTAAGCCTTCCATGGTGAGCGAATGGAGACTGATTGGAGACCGAGCTTGCGAGCATCGTTTCCAACATACTTGTCCCAAAGCGCACCAACTTCATTGTGTGAAGTTTCGTAGCGGAGCCAAGTGTCGACGTAGTGCTTGAGATCGTACTCGCCAAGAGGCATGAAGTAGCTGTTCTCATCAACGAAGACAGGATCGCCCTTCAATACCTTGACCTTTGGATTTGCCTTGATGGATGCTGCGACAGAAAACTCTCCGACGATCATCGCATCTGATCGACCTGCAGCGACATCTGCAAGCGCTGCTTGGTTCTCAAGACGCTTCAAGGTTGCCTTTGGATAAAGGATCTTCGCAGCGGCTTCCTGTGATGAACCAACGACAACTGCGATGGTCACACCTTTCACATTGAGCTGTGAGAGCTTGGAAATCTTGCTACCAGGCTTGAGCAATACGACATTGGACTCAACGAATGACGGTGCTCCTGCGAAGAGAACGCGTTGTGCACGCTCTGGCTTGATCGTCGCGGAGATACCTGACATGTCGAATCGGCCAGCAGCCTGCTGAGCGAAGAGATTCGCGAAAGGAACCTCAACCCATTCAGGCGTTGCACCCAAGGATGCAGCGAGCTTCGTTGAAAGGTCGACGATGTAACCAGTCGGAGTTCCATCGGCCTTCTTGTACTGAAGTGGTGGGAACCCGAGGTCGACACCAAATCGAATCTTCTTCGATGAGATGATCTTCTGAAGAAGTGAATCTCCTTCAGCTCGGGCTGTACGTGGCTCAGCTGTGACAGCTTGTGCCGATGAAGGGGTAAGTGCGCCGACGGCACCAACGCCGAGAGCAACTGCCGCACCCTTCATGAAACCACGGCGATCCGCCTTGACGTCGACGGCGGAGTCAACCGAAGTGGTCTTCTCTTCCATGTTTCCTTCTTTCCTCCTAGGTATCAAGAGTGACCCGATGCCATCCTTGATCTTCTTGCCTCCGATGCCACCGAAGTGGGTTCGGAAGAGTTTGTGTTTTCGGCTTTGCGAGAGAACTTTGCCAATCGTCGCTCGAGAGCTGTGATTCCTCGAGAGACGAGGAGAACCGCAAGGAGATATAGAACCCCTGCCACTGTGTAGAACTCAAATGGTCGATAGAAGAAGTTCGCTTGCTCTTGAGCCACTTTCATCAACTCCGGAACACCTATGATGCTCAAGATCGCAGAATCTTTGATCGCGTCAACAAATTGATTTCCTGTCGGTGGTACAACGATTCGACCAGCCTGAGGCAAGATGATGTAGCGGGTAACTTCCCAAGGTTTGAGCCCGAGCGCTTCACCAGCTTCGCGTTGTCCTTTATCCACTGCCATGATTCCAGAGCGGAAGGTCTCGGAGAGGTACCCGCTATTGAGCAGCGCCAAAGCGATGATGCCGGATGGAATGCGAGGGATGTCAATCGCCGCTGCGTATACCAAGCCGAAATAGATCCAGAGAACAAGAACGTAGAGTGGAACACCTCTGAAGAGTTGGGTGTAGGCAAACGCAAATCCTCGCAATACTTTAAATCGCGAGAGCCGCATCAAGGCAACAACTAATCCCAAGATGATGGCGAAGATGATTCCGATTACAGCGGAGAACATGGCGATGCCAAAGCCCTCCAGGAGTAGCCACTTCGATTGCCAGATGGGGGCAAGATCAAAGAAAGGTTGCGCGTTATCCACGAGTCCTCCCTCTGTTGAGTCGCTTCTCTAGGAGAAATGCAAGACCTGCTACTGAGAGGGTGAGCGAGATGAAGGTAACTCCGACTGCGGTGTACATCTCGAAGGGAGTGAAAGAGGAGAGCGAGATGTACTGCGCCACATAAATCATGTCAGCAACGCCGATGATTGAGACGATCGTTGCACCCTTGAGAAGTCCTACGTAAACATTGACTGCTTGGGGGATGATCACTCGAATCGCTTGCGGCAGAATCACAAGAGAGAAGGCGCGTGATTGAGTAAGGCCGATGGCTAGCGCCGCTTCTTTTTGGCCCAAATCGATGGCATTGATGCCACCCCTGAAGACCTCAGCCATGTATGCACCACCGGTGATTCCGAGGGCGATGGCTCCCGCCTGAAATGCTGTGAGATTGATGGAGAATTTCAATGAAAGCCCGTAATAGATCCAGAAAAGTAGAACGAAGAGTGGGATTGAGCGAGAGACATCAACTACACCAACTGAGAATTTTCTGATGTAGGAATACTGGCTGAGTCGACCTGTCGCAAAGATCAATCCGAATGCAAGGGCAATTGCCATGCCCACCAACGATATTTGCAAGGTAATGATCAAGCCTTGCCGTAGTTCGGGGAGAGAATCCCAAACTACGCTCCAGTTATATTGGTAACTATTCATTTTTCCTTCGACTATCCCAGGATCGAGCTCAGGAATGCTCGCGCTCGTGGATCGGTCGTATTTCGAATCTCTTCAGGTGTTCCCATCGTGACGATCTTGCCCTGGTCCATGAATACAATTCGATGAGCGACTTGGAAGGCGAAGTTCATCTCATGAGTGACAACCACCATTGTCATTCCTTCGTTGGCAAGTCTTCTCATCTCATCAAGGATCCCTGAGACCAACTCAGGATCGAGAGCAGAGGTGACTTCATCAAAGAGCATGACCTTGGGATTGAGCGCTAGGGCCCGCGCAATCGCAACGCGCTGCTTTTGACCGCCAGAGAGTTTCTCTGGATATTGATCGAGTTTCTCGCCTAACCCGACTTGGCGAAGGGCCTTTTCTGCGATCTTCCTGGCCTCTTCTCGATTTTGCTTTCGAACCTTTGTAAGTCCCAACATGACGTTTTCGATCGCACTCATATGTGGAAAGACATTGAAATGTTGGAAGACCATGCCAATCTCAGAGCGAAGTGTCGGCAATTGAGCTTCATACTTCCTATTCGCAAAGATGTTGAAAGGGGAGTGAAAACGTTTCCATGTCTTCCCCTCGAATACGATTTCGCCTTTCTCTGGCGGGGCAATGAAGTTGATGCACCGCAAGAGAGTGCTCTTACCTGAGCCGCTAGGACCAATGATGCATACGACCTCACCTTTTGCGATGTCAAGGCTGACATCTTGCAAGACAACGTGATCACCGAATTGCTTGGATACGTTCTTGATCTGCAACAACGGTTGGCTCATAACGATTCCTAGACTCCTTTGACCACTATGCGATGAAAATCTGCGCAACTTGTGCTTCGGACATACTTCAGCCTAAGAAGCACCATGTAAGGTGTCAACGACTTCGTGGAGAAACTTTGTTCTAGATACGAACAGATAACGAAACGTTATCTAGGTGTAGAGACAATGTTCGAAATGCGAAATTCAATCAAGGATTTAATAACTCGCTGGCGTTTTCCATACGTGGCGGACATTTCTCACCCGGCGCAATGGGCGCCTCGAAGTGCCACCACTCGTTTTCGAAGACTCGGCAGAGTCCAAATTTCCAGCCGTGTCGTTCCAGCCATTTAGCTCCGCGCGGATCATCGGGATAGTTGACGTCAATTGCGAGCCCCATCGGATGTCGTGACACGTAAGGCGGTAATACCCATTTGGCAGCTTCGGTTTCTGAGCCATATTTCTCGATGGCTCTATCAAAGAGATATTCCTGTCTCTCCAGAGTTCGATAGCCCGATGCGATGTAAAGGGTCACCCCCTTCTTCTTCGCGTACGCGCTTGCGGCCTTGAATCGCAGTAGTAACTTGGGATGAATTCGCTCTTTCGATGAATTATCGTCAATGACAGGACCGCGTCCGAGAGATCTCTCTGCTTCAGTGCATCCATCTGATGTTGTCGCCTCGCGGACGAGAAAAGTGCTTCGATCGGCACAATAGACCGTGCTGTTTGCAGGTGTGCTTCCAAGAATCTGACCAAGGGTTATAAAGAAAGCTAGAGCTACGTGCATGTGATTGAACTATTTCATGAGAAGAGCGGGCTGATGCAGGAAATACTTGAATGATTTGATCAGTTTTCCGGCGTGCGCCCCGTCAATGATGCGGTGATCTGCAACAGCCGTGATGATGACAACCTTTCGCACCTGTGCCTTGCCTTCGATTGCAAGGGGCGCATCATGTATCTCACCGATAGCCATATAGATAGGCGTTCTGGCGAAGGGGAGTGGCGCCAAATATGCTTCACGCATTTCGAATCTTCCGACATTGCTTATGAAAGCTGAACCCAGCGGATGCCCAGGTTGACCGAATGCGCGCCTTCCGAGACCACCGTTCCACGAAGAAAAGAAAGCCATAACTGGCCTCATCAGAATCGCTGGAACAAAAGTCACCCAATTTATTGATCTCTCATATTCTGAATCGATTCGGGTGCGCAACTTCCTTGCTCCTTCAATCAATTCCTGACTGATTTCCTCTATGGATTTCTTATCCGCATCGATGACGCGGCATGGTGCTAGATCAGAGCCACTCTCAATATCCACTGCAAATCCGATATCGATTCGCGGGAAGCTTCGGAATTTTCCTAAAAATATTCGACCATTAACTTCAGGGTTTGCTGCAATGGCTCTTGCCATAGCGGCCCCGACAAGGTGGGTGAGAGTGATGCTTAGGTGCTTTTTGGCGGCGATGAAGTCAAGAAGTTGAGTCACATCTACTTGGATATTCGCGTGGATTCGACCCTCGTGAGGAGCGCGCCACGTTGCGATGGCAATTTTACGGCGATGCTTGAGCGGCTCACTCATAGGAGGGAGAGTAACGCCGAATTACGATATGCGAGAACTTGCGGACCTGATGATTATGCGGGCAGTAACCAGCTTCGCTTCGTATCAAACTCAAACTTGGCATATTCGCCGATTTGAACAATCTCGCTATAGATGGGGTCCGAAACGACTGCCCCAATCAATCCCTCAGCTACTTCGATTTCATACTCGACATGATTTCCATAGAAGACCACATTCTTTACGCGACCGACACCCGCGCCACTCTCTTTCTTCGTAGCAGTGACGGAAATGGATTCTGGGCGTACTAACAAGACCGATTTCGAAGACTTGGCGGCCTCTGGATGGGCCGGCACCGTCATGCTCTTGCCCTGAATCGTAATTTCGGCTTCGCCGCTCTTGACTTTCTCGACTTTCTCAACGGGAAGAAAGTTTGATCGACCAATGAAATCTGCTACAAAGACGGAGCTAGGACGTCGATAGATCGCATCAGGGGTGTCCGATTGCTCCACGACAGCATTGCGCATAACAACGATGCGATCGGAAAGCGCCATAGCTTCGTCCTGATCGTGCGTCACGAAAATGCTGGTGATGCCGAGTCGCCGTTGGATGCTTCTGATCTCCACTCGCATCTGGGCGCGAAGCTTGGCATCAAGGTTGGAGAGCGGTTCATCGAAAAGCAGAACCTTAGGCTTGATCACCATCGCACGTGCCAGAGCTACACGTTGTTGCTGTCCACCTGAGAGCTGGTTAGGTGCTCGGTTTGCGAGATGTTCCAGGTTCATGATCTTGAGGACTTCGCCAACTTCTTTGTGGATCTCTTCCTTACCCATCTTCTGCACGCGTAGTCCATAGGCGACATTCTCAAAGACACTCATATGTGGGAAGAGGGCGTAAGACTGAAAGACCATGCCCATGGGGCGTTTGTCGGGACTCAATGAAGATAGGTCTTTGCCATCAAGTTCGATCTTTCCGGAGGTTGGAGTCTCGAAACCAGCAATCATTCGAAGTGTCGTGGTCTTTCCGCAACCCGAGGGACCTAAGAGAGTGACGAATTCGCCTGGATTGATCGTGAGGGAGAGGTCATCGACAGCGCGAACCTTCTCTTGCCCCTTACCAAATTCTTTGATCAGGTTGGTCAGTACTAACTTGCCCGTCTCGGTTGCCATCTTCTCTTCCGTTCTCTCTTCTTGGATTGAAATCTTCTCTGGTTTCTATCTCTGAATAATTCCCCGAGTTATCCGCCGACGATCACATTCGGTTGATATTTACTAGAACGCTGTCCACGTACGACAAGATTGATCAATCCCATGACCGTTAGAACGATCGCCATCAACATCAAACAGAGCGCAAAGGCGTAGCCATAACGCGCTGTATCTGCCTCAGAGAGAATCAATGAGGTGATGATGGGCGTATTGGGTGTCGTAATGAAGATGATCGGGGAGAGCGTGGTCATTGACCTTGCGAAGGCGAACATCAAGCCGGTGAGGAACGCTGCTCTAATCAATGGCAGCGAGATCTTTCTGAATGTCCTACCGCCCGAAGCGCCGAGTGAGGCGGATGCTTCATCAATGGCTGGGTCGATCTGCTGAAGGGCTGCGATACCCGAGCGTTGGCCTACGGGGCTGGAACGGACCATGTAGACCGCGAT
>JACCED010256512.1_pt1 | contig 16802 bp, 13 predicted proteins | sample 7455021 | NCBI WGS metagenome assembly JACCED01 (sample SAMN15323456, study PRJNA562643) | freshwater metagenome | isolation source: river surface water | place: USA:Blue River Watershed | collected 2017-08-19 | reverse complement strand
AACTTAAGAGTTATTGCAACGCTAGGTGGGTTTCCGCTAGAGAGAATCCCGCAACTTCTTGAGACTGTCGGACTCGGCGATCGCGGTGATGATAAGTACAAGACTTATTCGCTAGGAATGAAACAACGTTTAGGTATCGCAGCTGCCCTTCTTCCCGAACCAAAGTTGTTGATTCTGGATGAGCCAACAAACGGCTTGGATCCTGCTGGAATTCAAGAGATTCGAGATTTACTCTCTAATTTGGCCAAGAATGGTGTGACTGTATTCGTCTCCTCTCATCTCCTATCTGAGATTGAGATGATCTCTGAGTATCTTGTGATGTTACGAAAAGGTGAAGTTATTTTCTTTGGTAAAACCGAGGAGCTGCTCCACCGCTCCCGCCCCACCATTGTTGTAAAAGCCAAGAAAACTAGTGATTTGAAGAAGCTGAAGAAGTTAGTGGATGAAATTGGCCATCCGGCTCTCCTTGAGGGAGATGAACTTCGAATTGATGCGCAGGAGAATTGGGGAACAGCGCTAAACGAGTTGGCCTTCGATAACGGCATTGTTTTGCGCCAAATAACACCGGTTCGCCCTTCATTAGAAGAGACCTTCTTCAATATGACTGAGGAAAAGCGATGAAAATTTTTCGCGCTGAATGGCGCAAGCTCCGCCGACCAACTCTCTTCTTTGGAAGCATGGGCGCCGTCGTCGCCGTAACTGCGTTGGTCGTTTCACTACTTTTCTTATTGATTGATTCTGAGATGGGAAATGCAGATCGCGGTCAAAGAATCACTAGAGAAATACTTGCCCTTCCATCCGGAATCTCTATTGGTTTTAGCAGCTCTGCTGGCCTCCTTGGAATTGTTGCGTTATGCGTCTTTGCCGCCCAGACTGCCCAGGAATACACATATGGAACGCTACGAAGCCTCTTAGTGAGAGAGCCAAGACGTATAAGACTTTTGATTGGCAAATATCTCTCGATGGGGCTGTTTGCATTCTTCACCGTGCTCTTCAGTGCAATCACCAGCGTCGCTCTTGCATTTGCTCTTTCTGGGACTGCAAAAGTTCCGACAGAAGCGTGGCAAACAAGTGAAGCATGGACAAATCTTTTCGAGACCTTTGCAAATGTTCTAATTTCGACTTTTGGATATGGCACGATTGGAATGGTTCTTGGTCTCTTATTGCGTTCACCAATAAGTTCAATCTCTATCGGCGTTGGTTGGCTCTTCATAGTCGAATCGATTCTTTCGATTGCTTGGAGTCCATCGGGAAATTGGCTACCGGGATCTCTACTTTCGGTCGTTGCAAATGGTGGAGCGCCAATTGGCGTAACCGATGTCCCGAGTTATTCCGAAGCCTTTATCCGCGTCGCGGCGATGATTACCGCAGCTGCAGTTGTGACCGGTTACATGTTTAAGCGTCGAGATGTCGCTTCTTAGTCATTTGTTGAAGATTCAACTAATTTAGTTTAGGGTCCAGTTATGAACCTAAACGCCCTTCGTTTCGGCCTCGATACCTTCGGGGATATGCAAAATGATGACTCCGGGGCGCCTATTAGCGCTGGCCAAACTATTCGAAATGTCATCGAACAGGGTGTGCTTGCCGATTCATTAGGACTAAGTAATTTCAATGTGGGCGAACATCACAGGGACGACTTTGCCGTTTCATCTCCGGACACTGTTTTGGCCGGCCTTGCCACTGTGACAAAAAATATTGGTTTGGGAACTGGGGTAACAGTTCTTTCAAGTGATGATCCGATCCGGGTCTACCAGAGATTTGCCACTATCGATGCGTTATCAAATGGAAGAGCTGAGATTACCGCCGGGCGTGGTTCTTTTATCGAATCCTTCCCACTTTTTGGATATGAATTATCAGAGTACAGCGTTTTGTTCGAGGAAAAATTACAGATTCTTGCCGAGGCGCTAAAGGAACGACCAGTAACTTGGAGCGGAAGTGTGCGAGCGCCGTTAAATGCACAAGAAATTTATCCTAAGACTGAGCGCGGAAGCATTCCACTACGTGTTGGAGTTGGGGGAACCCCTGAATCCGTTGTTCGCGCTGCGCGAATGGGCGCACATCTTGCCCTTGCGATAATCGGTGGAGATCCTGCTCGCTTCAAACCATTTGCTGATTTATATGGAAGAGCTCTCGCAGAATTCAACAAACCGAAGCTAACTATCTCGATTCATTCACCGGGGCACATAAGCGAAAGTGATGAGACGGCGATTGAAGAGCAGTGGCCACACTATTACTCGATGTTTGGTCGCATTGGTCGCGAGCGCGGTTGGGGACCAACTACTAAAGAGCATTATCTAAATGAAGTTCGATATGGATCACTTTACGTTGGTAGCCCTGAAACGGTGGCAAGAAAGATTGCTTATGCAATTTCTTCAGTTGGCGCCGATCGCTTTGATTTCAAGTATGCCAACGGCCCGATGCCTCATAGCAAATTGATGAAATCAATCGAACTTTATGCGAGAAAAGTTGTACCGAGGGTTAAAGAACTTCTTGCTGAGGAGTCCTCAGCTCTTGCCGCGAAGTAGTTGATTAGGCCAAGAAACCTCAGCATTTAGCTCTCTTGCTGCCTGGAGTGGCCACCTTGGATTTCTCAAGAACTCCCGGGCCATCATCACCGCATCGGCCCGGCCGCTCTCAACTATCTCATTAGCTTGGCGAGCTTCGGTTATAAGACCGACAGCGCAGGTAAAAATATTTGATTCGTGGCGAATTCGCTCTGCAAAAGGAACTTGATACCCAGGCCCGACGGGAACTGGTGCGCCGGAACTTGTTCCGCCAGATGAAACATCAATAAGGTCAACTCCGGCGCTTTTCAATAACTTACAGAGTTCAACCGATTCATCAATAGTCCATCCATCTTCGAGCCAATCAGAGGCGGAGATACGAGCAAAGAGTGGCATGGCATCGGGAATTGCTTTTCGAACCGCTTCAGTAATTTCAATAAAAAATCGAATTCGATTTTCAAAAGAGCCACCGTACTCATCATTACGCTTATTTGAGATTGGAGATAAGAATTGATGAATTAAATAGCCATGTGCAGCGTGAATCTCAACTAAATCAAAGCCGGCCATAACAGCGCGCTTTGCTGAATCTGCGAAAGACTTCACTAGTGTCTTTATCTCCGCTACCGTCAACTCTTTCGGAACTGGATATTTCCCACCAAAAGAAATAGCGCTCGGGGCAACACAGTCCCATCCGCCCTCACCTTTACTTGCCATCGGATGATCACTCCAAGGCGGAAGGCAGGAGGCTTTTCTTCCGGCATGAGCCAACTGAATTCCAATTTTTGTTCCCATCGAATGGGCAAAGGAGACGATTGGCTTGAGGCGCTCAGTTTGGGCCTCATTCCAAATACCGAGGCATGCAGTTGAGATTCGTCCCTCAGGAACTACGCCACTTGCTTCCATCATTATCAATCCGGTTCCGCCAGTGGCAAAGGAACCGATATGAACGTCATGCCAACTCGTTGCGACTCCATCAATTGCTGAGTATTGGCACATCGGACTTACCCAGATTCGATTTGGAAAAGTCACACCACGGATGGTGAGTGGATCAAAGAGCGAACTCATGTCCGAAGCCTAATAGAGCCCATGATTAGGGCTAATTTGGGATAGTTGGCACATGGTCCGCCGCATCGCTCCCTTTCGTGACTTTCTTAAAAGAGAGAGTTCTTCCGGAATTATCTTGCTGATTGCGGCAATTCTTGGATTACTTGCTGCGAATTCACCGATTTCCGAAAACTATCATCGATTTTTAGAAATTGATTTTACGATTGATTTTGCCGGCATATTTCTAGAGATGACAGTCCTCAAATTAATCAACTATGGCTTGATGACAATCTTCTTTTTTGTGGTGGGACTTGAGATAAAGCGTGAAATTTCCTCGGGTCATCTCTCTAAATTAAAGCAGGCCGCAGCCCCATTCTTCGCTGCTATTGGGGGCATGGCAGTTCCCGCTCTCATTTATCTTGCGATTGCCGGAGATGTAGCCCCCGAAGGTTGGGCGATTCCAGTTGCGACCGATATAGCTCTTGCCGTTGGCGTACTTGCACTAATGGGTTCGACCGTAACGCAAGGGTTGAAAGCATTTCTATTAGCACTTGCGGTTATCGATGACATTGGCGCAATCTTGATTATTGCACTTGTTTATTCGAGTGGAGTTATTTTCTCTTGGATACTTGCTGGAGCGCTTGCGATAGTCGCTACTCTCGCTTTACAGCGTTTAAAAGTTATGAAAATTTATGTTTATGTTTTTGTAGGTGCGCTGCTTTGGTACAGCCTCTATAAGGCAGGACTTCATCCAACTCTCGCCGGAGTAATAATGGGAGTTCTTGCACCAGCTACCCCAATACAAGATAAGAATTGGAGTGATAGCGAAGATGGCGAAGTAACCATTGTGGAGAAATTAGAGGCAAGATTTCATGGGCTATCAACGCTATTTGTAGTTCCGGTTTTTGCGTTCGCAAACTCAGGAGTTGAACTGAGCAGAACTGCACTCTCTGATGCACTTGATTCCCCAGTCGCGTGGGGCATCATGGCTGGGTTAGTTTTAGGAAAACCGCTAGGAGTTTTTCTCACTTCAAAAGTAGTTTCAAGAGCTAGATTGGCTGAGTTGCCTGAGGATGGAGATGGTTTAAAACTGATTGCGACAGGAAGCACGGCGGGAATTGGATTTACCGTAGCAATATTTATCGCGAAGTTAGCCTTTGATCCTGGCGCTACCCAAGACCTTGCGGTCACCGCGGTCATCTTTGGCTCGCTCCTAAGTGGCTTAATAAGCGTGGCGCTATTTCGCCTCAGCCGGCGCTAGTTATAAATCTTTAACAAAACCCCAGACGGAATCTGCGCCAGAGTGTCCCACCAAGAAGATATAGACGAGTGCCAAAATCGCGGCCGCAACGAGAAGGATAGAAACTAGTCGACGCACAATCGGTGAACCAGTATTTGCACCTTCTCGATCGAAACGCCAACGTATATATAAAAGAATCAGTAATGGAATAAATGTAAAGGGAGCGATCTCGCCTAAGTCAGCATGCCGTTCGATGTTCTTGCCTAATCTTTCCTCGAAAGATTCACCGCTTAGCTTTGCCACAAAGAGTGATACTTGTGCGACAAGTGCCAAGATGAGAATCACTTTGCCGTAACGTCTTGAAAAACTTGGGATGTATGACATAGCAATGCCAGCAAAAGCAACTAGTGGCACAAGTACAACGGAAGAATGCACGACTAGCGGATGGACGGGGAGTCCAAAAATTAGATCAAATGGTCCACCAAGTTCATCAAAGAGTTTCATGAGCGGATTCTATTAGAAGCCGGCGGCATGACCCTCAGACCTAGGATCTGAACCCGCCACATAGGTTCCATCTTCAAGAACTTCCAATAGTTGAACCGAAGAGCCATGAGAAAACTCACCAATTTCTTCAACTTTATGTCCTAGATTTTTTAAGGATTTAATCACTTCGCCGCCAACGCGGTTCTCTATTTGAAGCACGCCGTCGAAATTCTCCTCTGCATCAGAATATGAAGGTCCATTTAAATGTTGCCAACGAGGCGCTTCGGCGTTTTCTTGCGGAGTTAATTTCAAATCGATGGCATTGACAAGCAATTGAAAATTAGTTTGAACTTGGATATTTGCACCGGGAGTGCCACCAACGTAGGCGAGCGATCCATCTTCACGCGTAGCCAGCCAAGCATTAAGGGTATGAGCGGGCCTTCTTCCGGGTGCAATTAAGTTTGGCGAATTTGGATCGAGCGAGAAACCCGTTAACCGGTTATTCATAATTATTCCGGTACCAGGTATTGCCCAAGATGCACCAAACCCATGAAAAACGCTTTGAATCCAAGAAACTGCATTTCCATCACGATCGGCGGTAAGAAAATAAGTCGTGTCACTTCCTTCTTGGTTATATTTCACCGGCTCACAATTCGCTTGTTTCTCATTAATTCGCGCTCGCCTTGAGTCGATAGAGGACTTACTAAACAAGTTGTCTAAAGCAATATCGATAAATTCTGGGTCGCCTAACATCTCGTAGCGATCTTGGAAAGCAATTTTCTTTGCTTCAACCATAAAATGAATTCGCTCCGCTTCACTTAAGGAAGCAAGTGCAAAGCCTTCGGCAATAAGTAGCTCTTCCATCAAGATCATGCCTTGACTTGGGGGAGGTTGGCCATAAACATCCACTCCGCGGTAATTGATCTTGAGTGGTGAAACTCTTCGAGTTCGGTGGCGATCAAGATCCTGTGAGCTAAACCAGCCATCACTACCCTTTATCAAGGCTTCAGCAATCTCACCTTGGTAGAAAGCCGCGCGTCCATTAGTTGCGATTGCGCTTAAGGATCGGGCGAGATTATCTTGCTGAAGTAATTCGCCGGCTCTTAAGTTTCGTGGAAAATTCAACGACTCAAAAAGTCCTGTTTCCGGATATTGCTTTAAGTGATGCGTCATCCTCCTTACAAAACCGGAAGTGACGGGGATGCCATTTTCTGCGTAATCAATCGCGGGTTGTAATAACTCTTCGATTGATAAATTGCCGCCATATTCATGGGCCTCAAACCAGGTTGAAACCAAGCCCGGGACTGTTGCTGCTCTAAATCCGTGGTGATCAATCTTCTTCTCAAACTGGTCTCGTTTAGCCAGATGGGGAGCCTCGCCACTTCCATTAAAGGCAAGTTGCTCTTTTTTGCTCGCGTTATGTGTGATTACAAAGGCATCGCCACCAAGATGTGATGCTCCCGGTTCGGTGACGGCGAGTACTGCGCTAACTGTTATGGCCGCATCTATTGCACTACCTCCGCGGCGCAAAGTCTCCAACCCGGCAGAAACAGCGAGCGGTTGACTTGCGGCAATCACGCCACTTCTGGCATAAATATTCGAACGATGGGTTCTCACAAGGGAAGAGCGTATTGCCCGAGAGCTTTCTCGGGTAGATTCGATACATGAGTGAAGATGTACTTAATCTGCTAAAGGCAGATATATCTGAAGTTGAACGATTTGCCTCAGTTTTTTCTTTGAGCATGGATAAGAAACCAGCCGACGGGGGATGGACCGCATCTCAATGCCTTGCTCATCTTGCGGATGCTGAGATCTCACTTGCCCTCCGTCTTCGAATGATGCTCACTAGTGATGGATACAAATTCAGTTCATGGGACGAGGATGCATTTGCAGTCATAAAAGAGGATCGCGACCCGAGAGTATCAATAGAGACTTTCAAATCTTTACGCCTTGGAAATATTGAAATTTTGCAGTCTTTGGATGAGTCGCAACTTTCAAGGACGGGAACACGACCAAATGGGGATCAAATTAAGATTATTGATTACGTATCCCTTATGTCTCGCCATGTTCGCGCGCATCTAGAGCAGGGTGTAAAAGCAGCGCAAGGATAAAAAGGAGATTCATGGAGCTAGCTGCCCAACTAACGCCTGAGGATGGCTTAGTTCTCGGTGAGATTGGATCTGTACTTATCGCCTTAGGAATCGCCGCATTCTTTGCCTCGAGATTAAAATTCTCAGCAGTACCTATTTTTCTTTGCGCTGGACTCTTCTTTGGCAATGGCGGGTTAGTCGAATTAAATCTAAGCGATGATTTCTTAAATCTCGGGGCCCAAATCGGTGCGATTTTGTTGCTCTTGCTTCTAGGACTCGAATATTCAGCTGGCGAATTAGTTGAGACAGTTAAACAGCGAAAATCACTCGGCGCAGTTGATGTATTGATAAATGGTTTACCGGGCGCGCTCTTTGGATTTTTAATGGGCTGGGGTCTAGTAGGAGCCTTGGTTCTCGGTGGAATTACCTTTGTCTCATCATCGGGAATTGCGGCGCAACTAATTAAGGACGGCTCCCTTACAGGTCTACATTCCACAAAGCGAGCTATCAGCGTTTTAGTTATCGAGGACCTATTTTTGGCAGTCTATCTTCCAATTCTCAGTGCGATTATTGCCTCTGTTGCGCTCGTGACTGGGTTGATATCAATTTCAGTTGCACTTCTAATTGCAGGCGGTGCGCTTCTTCTCGCCGCTCGCGGCCTTCATGTGCCACATGCGCCGAACATCATGGGAGATTCGGCAACACTTTTGCTTACTGTTTTTGGGGCAGCGCTCTTGGCATCCGGCCTTGCGACATACATTGGCTTCTCCGGTGCGGTCGCTGCATTCCTAGTTGGATTAATTCTCACGGGCGATGTTGCGATCGTGGCAAGAGTTCGACTGGCTCCACTACGCGATCTTTTTGCCGCAATTTTCTTCCTCTTCTTTGGTCTTCAAACTGATCCAAGAGATTTACCTGCTGTGTTACTTCCCGCAATTTTGTTAACTGCTATTGGAGTCGCAAGTAAGTGGTTGACTGCTTGGTGGGCTATGAAAGATGAAGCAGAAGAAAAAGGCGTTATGCGAGTTGCAGCAATTTTGATACCAAGGGGAGAGTTCTCGATAGTGATCGCAGGGCTTGCTGCAGGAACTGCATTTGCCCAAGAACTTCAATCCCTCACAATTACCTATGTAATTCTTACGACTGTGATTGCATCGCTTTTGATTCGATTCTGCTCAAATCATCCGCAGCGCTATCTAAATAAGTGAGATTGTTAGTTCGAACCTTTATAGCGACCGAGAAAATCCTCTTTGAAAGAAGCAAAATCGCCACGCTCAATCGCTATCCGCATCTGATCGACTAGTTTTACAATGAAGAATAAATTGTGAATGGTGGCAAGAGTTGGTCCCAGGATCTCTTTGGAGCGAAATAGATGATTAATATAAGCGCGAGAATAGTTCTTGCAGGTATAGCACTCACATGAGGAATCAATTGGTGAGAAATCGCGTCGATAAGAGCCCCCTGAAACATTAAATCTTCCGGTCGGAGAATAAACGGCGCTGGTGCGAGCCTCTCGTGTGGGAGCTACACAGTCAAAAGTGTCGGCGCCGTTTTCAACTCCGGCGAAGAGATCTGCTGGTTCGCCAATTCCGAGTAAATGACGCGGTTTTTTCTCGGGTAGTTCATCGACTGCCCAGCCAATTATTGTTCCCAACTTTGACTTGTCTAGTGCGCCGCCAATCCCGAAACCATCGAATTCAATTCCACTTGATGACATCGAACCCAAATCTTTAGCTGCTTTGCGACGAAGATCTTCGTATTGTGCCCCTTGTAGGACACCAAAGAGCGCTTGATAGGGGCGATGAGCTCTCTCATCTGTCAATCTTTTATGTTCATCTAAACATCTAATGGCCCAAAGTCTGGTGCGCTCGAGGGAATCTTCTTGGTATTTCCTCGTATTGTGAAGTGTAGTTAACTCATCAAAGGCAAAAATAATGTCAGCGCCGATTTTATGTTGAACTTGCATAGAAATTTCTGGAGAGAAGCGATGCATTGAACCATCTAGATGAGATTTGAAGGTAACACCATCGTCATCAACTTGAGCAAGACGCTCTCGCTTTTCGGCAATCAAGTCATCCGAATTTAGGGAATCGCCGGTCATATCAATTACTTTTTTGAAACCAACACCGAGAGACATAACTTGAAAGCCACCGCTATCGGTAAATGTAGGCCGACCCCAATTCATAAACTTTCCAAGACCCCCCGCTTCATCAACGGTATCTGGACCAGGTTGAAGGTAAAGGTGATAAGCATTTGCAAGGACGGCTTGGGCTCCAAGTTCTCCAACAGATTCTGGGAGCGCTGATTTAACGGTGGCTTTAGTGCCGACCGGAATAAAGGCGGGCGTCTTTATCTCACCATGAGGAGTCTTAATGCAGCCACTTCTTCCACGCTGACCGGGAATCTGATTTGAGATTTGAAATGAAAACGCCATAGCGCTCAATTGAACCATTAAGAGTCCTCAATTATGTAAGTTCCGTTTCATGGCAGGCGAGAGAAGTGAGCAGCTAGGTAAGAACTATTGGCGCTTATGGTCGGCTCATGCCACGAGCAACTTGGGCGATGGTCTAGCCAGCGTTGCTTTTCCGTGGTTGGCATCGGCAGTCACTAGAGAACCTTTTCTGATTGCGTTAATTGCCGTTATGAGTCGGCTTCCTTGGCTCGTTTTTACTCTTCCCGCCGGGGTTATTACTGATAGATATGATCGAAAGAAAATTATAGTTTTGATGAATCTGAGCCAAGGACTCTTGGCCCTTTTGCTAGCGATTTTAGTTTTCTTTAATAGGAATTCATTTCCAAACCTAAACTTATTAAGCGAGTCGGCGAGTTTCCAAACAAATTACCCGCTCTACTTCGCACTTCTAGCAATTTCACTCCTCTTTGGTTTTACGGAAGTTCTAAGAGACAATGCTGGCCAAACATTTCTGCCCTCTATTGTTAGAAAAGAGCAATTAGAGAGTGCAAATGGAAAACTCTGGTCTGCCGAATATGTCATGAATAGTTTTGTTGGTCCTCCTCTTGCAAGTTTTCTTCTTGGAGTGGCAATCTTCCTGCCTTTCTTTATCCATAGCTCCACCTTCTTTATAGCTGCGGCGCTAGTTGGATTAATCTCGAGAATTGTTCAAGCCGAAGTAAGTGAGAGCCAATCGCCGATAAATTTTCGAAGCGAAATCAAAGAGGGAGTTGAATGGTTGTGGCGACACGATCTACTTCGCCCGATGGCCATAATTCTTGGGTCTATGAATTTGGTGGGAGCATTAACAGCTGCAACCTTTATCCTTTTTGCACAAGAAATCCTAAAGACGTCCGTATTTGAGTTTGCAGTTCTAGGAACTGCCGGTGCTATCGGCGGAACTTTGGGCGGCGTGCTTGGGCCGAGAATTTCCAAGCGATTAGGTAGCGGCCGATCGTTATGGCTAACTCTTGTTGCAATTCCTACGACGGGACTTGTAATCGGATTGAGTTCAAATTGGGTTGTAGCCTGGGCAATGATCCTCTGTGCCACTATTTTTGCTGTGCTTTGGAATGTGATTACTGTTTCACTTCGACAAAGCATTATTCCCGCTGCCCTACTCGGTCGGGTTAATAGTGTTTATCGCTTTTTTGCATGGGGGAGCATGCCGATTGGGACCCTCATAGGAGGCGCAATTGTTAGCTTTACTGAGAATTTTGCTAGCCGGGAATTGGCACTTCGCATGCCATATTTCGTGAGCCTGATTTTGGGATTGATAATTTTTCTTTTTGCCGTTCCATTACTTACAACAGAGAAAATCGAAAAAGCGCGTTCCCAATCTTTGGAATAAAAAATAAGGGGGGCCCACTCTCGCAGGCCCCCCTTATTTAGTAATGCCTTACTTCATGAACCCAACTTTGGTCCAATCGAGTGAGGTAGGACCAAATGATCCAAAGTTTGCAAGGCTCTTTACTGTTGCCGATGTTCCTGGCCACATGTAAAGCGGAATGTTGTATCCAACATTCCAGAGCGCCTTCTCAACTTGGTTTGCAAGCGCACAGCGCTTGACTGGATCTAGTTCACTGGCTGCCTTCTTGATGATGGCATCCAATTCAGTTGAAACTGAATCCTTGGCGTAGTTCTGATTTGAATCCTTTGCATAGAGATTCATTGAACCGCCAATTGGGAATGACGAACCGGTCCAAGCGAAGGTCACGAGTTCAAAGTCGAGCTTCTCAACATCGACATACTTCGAGAAGTAGTCGGCGCGAGGAACTTCGCGAAGTTGAAGATCGATACCAATCGGAGCCGCACGGAGCATTGCTTGGGTAAGCGTTGCGATATTTGCGCGGTTTGGATAGTTCGTTGGATAAGTGAACTTGATAGTCATTGGCTGATTAGCTACGAGACCAGCTTTTGCAGGTCCGGTGTAGTAGCGCATGCCGACAACCTTGTTATTTCCGTTTGAATCCTTCTCAGTGGCGCTTGTTGCAAGCGTCCAACCAGCCTTATCGAGCAACTCATCTGCAAGTGCGGTGTTCTTCTTTCCGTACTTACCTGAGGCATCAACATGGCAGGCCTGACCTTCGTAGAAGGTTCGGTTGTTCTTAACAACTGGATTCTTAACGAATAGACCAGTGTTTGCCTCAGCAATAACCTGGCGGTTTAGAGCCACGGCAATTGCGCGACGGACATTGGCATCAGCAAGAATCGGGTTCTTGGAGTTGATGTCGATGTGTTCCCATGTTCCAACGCCAGGTACATCATGTACTTGGAGCTTGGAGTTAGCACGAGCCAATTTCAGCGAGTTAGCGTCAGTTGCGAGATCCATGTACTGAATCTCATTGTTTGCCAACGCCGCGTATTGAGCTGAAGGTGGAATTGAGCGATAAATAACCTTATCTAGTAACGGCTTCGCGCCCCACCACTTTGGATTGCGCTTCCAAACTACTGTTGTCTGGTCAGCGTTTGCTGATTCAAAAATGAATGGTCCAGAACCAAGTCCTGGCTTTGTGCGCCATGCATCGTTGAAGGTTGCAGCATCTTTAGTAAGTGATGCTGGAAGTAGTCCTGAGAATAGGGATTGCCAATCTGGATATCCCTTTGACATCGTAACGATGATCTCATTTGCATTCGCTCCGGCCTTGACCGACTTGATGTCTTCATAGCCTTGAGTTGAGACAACTTGGTAAGCCTCGTCTTTGCCATTCATTGCCTTCCAGTGGCCAACGAAGTCAGCAAGAGTGATTTTCTTACCGTTACTCCAAATCGCCTTCGGATTTAGAACAATACGAAGGGTTTGTGGAGATGCTTTTGTCTGTTCAAATGCAGAGACGTAGTTCTTATCAATCTGCAATTTTCCAGCTGAATCAAAATAGATCAAGCTTGGAAGTGTCATACCCATCATCGTGCTTACGTCAGCATCATTTCCATCTGGATGGCTGATGTTGTACTGGATTGGTGGATAGAGAATTGGGAGAGTAAGCGTGCCGCCCTGCTTCAACTTAGAAACTGGTTGAGCATTGATGCTCGTTGCACCAGCAGCGTTTGCAGCGGGAACGGACACAAGAGCGGTGATTGCCAACGAAAGTGCACTTAGGCCGGCGAACACTGCTTTGAGGGTTTTTTTCATTCTTTCATTTACCTTTCGGTTTACCTATAGGTGGAACAGCCAGGGCCCAAGACCCCGGTTGACTTAGAGGTGATGCTAGACCTACCTTAGAAAAACCTGAAGTATGCGCGTAAATATGGTCCCTAATAGGGCTAATCTTGAGCCATATCAGTTAAGTCACGGGGGTCACTAGGAATTGCTCGGTTTCATAGCTAAGCGCTTTGCCAATTTCCTTCTTCTCGTAATAATCGCCACAACAGCCGGATATATGTTGGCAGCGACTGCCCTTAATCCACGAGAGAACTTTTTGGGAAGAAATCCGCCCGTTCCCGAGAACACAATTAACAGCATCCTCACTCAAGTAAATATGAATGACCAAGATCCGATCTTGCAGCGTTATGGGACTTGGGTTGGAGGAGTTGTTCAAGGCGATCTTGGTAAGACGATATTTAGCGAATCAGTAAATGAAGAGTTTAAAAATCGCATCTGGGTCAGCTTTAGATTATTGATCCTAGGTTCAATTCTTGGAGCAGTCTTTGGAGTTTTAATCGGGGTCATAAGTGCGGTTCGACAATACAAATTCTTTGACCGAACATTTGGCTATTCCTCTTACATTATTCTCTCCACCCCAGTTTTCTTAATCGCAATTCTTCTAAAATTCTTTGCGGTTTTCATAAATGAAAAAATTGGATTCACTCTCTTTTATACAGTCGGCCTAAATACTCCTGAATTGACTGGCTTTGAACTTTTTGTAAATTCGATTCAGCACATGATTCTTCCAACTCTCTCACTAACACTCGGGGGAATCGCCTTTTACTCAAGATGGCAAAGAAATTCGATGCTCGATGTCTTGGGTAGCGATCATTTAAGGACTGCGCGGGCAAAGGGACTCACAAAGCGAGAGGCTCTCTTCAAACATGGCTTGCGAGTCGCAGTTCTTCCAATGGCAACATTCTTTGCTTATTCATTTGGACTGTTGATCGCTGGAGCTGCATTTACCGAATCTATATTTGGTTGGTACGGAATGGGCGAGTGGTTTATAAGAGCCGTTAATACAAATGACATAAATTCAGTATCTGCAATTGTCTTATTTACCGCTATTTTGGTGCTTTTTGCGGGCTTTCTAGCAGATGTTCTCACCGCAGCACTTGATCCAAGGGTGAGAATTCGATGAGTGAGAATTCGATGAAAAGTAAATCAATCAACGAGGAAACGCTCTCACGCCGTCGCTTAATCTTCCGGCGCTTTTTTAGAAACAAATCAGCGGTCTTTGGTTTGGGTGTTTTAGTTTTTATTACCGCTTTGGCAATTTTTGGTCCTTACCTAACGCCCTGGACATGGGATCTCTCGAAGGAGAACGGTCTTGATTTCAATGCCTTCGTCGATAGTCCTTATGGTGGCGGCTTAACCGCACCATCCTTTGATGATAAGCATTATTTTGGAACCAGCCAGGTAGGCGGAGATGTATTTGCCCAAACAATTAGAGGTCTACAAAAGTCGCTCTTGATTGGTTTGCTCGTTGCCGTCTTTTCCACCGGTATCGCAGCAATTGTTGGCGCAACTGCTGGTTACCTCATGGGCAAAACTGATCGCTCACTTATGTGGTTAGTGGATCTCTTACTTGTTCTTCCATCATTTTTGATCTTGGCAATTCTTTCTCGTTGGTATCAATCCAGCGGTTGGATACTCCTAGTAGTTCTTCTTGCGGCATTTAATTGGATGATTACTGCCCGAATTGTTCGAAGCGTCTCTATGAGTCTGCGGGAACGAGACTTTATTCGAGCGGCTCGCTACATGGGAGTTCCAACTCGAAAAATTATTTCAAAGCACCTGATTCCAAATATGGCATCACTTCTAATAATTGACGGAACCTTAAATGTTGGCGGAGCAATTCTTAGTGAGACCGGACTTTCATATCTTGGCTTTGGTGTACGCGCCCCAGATGTTTCGTTAGGGTCACTTATTGCCGAAGGAACTGCATCAGCCCTGACATTTCCTTGGCTCTTCATGTTTTCGGGTGGCTTACTTATTCTTACTGTTCTCGCCATTAGCTTGATCGGAGATGGACTTCGCGATGCCTTCGATCCGGGCTCAAAATCTGGGCGGAAATCGTGAAAAACCCGGTACTTCAGATAAAGAATCTCTCAGTCACTTTTCCAAGTGAGTCAGGGACCGTCAATGCGGTGCGAAACGTTTCACTAGATATTTATCCTGGTGAAGTTCTAGGTGTGGTTGGGGAATCAGGCTCTGGAAAATCAGTTCTATCTCTTTCGACTATCGGACTATTGCCTAATGCTGCTCGAGTTAGTGGTGAGATATTTCTAGATGGGAAAAATCTTCTCGCTCTTAGCGATAATGAAATGTCGAAGCATCGCGGTCGCGATATCGCTATGGTCTTTCAAGATCCACTCTCTGCATTAAATCCTGTTCAGACCATAGGACATCAAATAGCCGAGGCGCTGTTGATCCATCAGGACATTTCTTACGATGATGCATTTCATCGCGCTGGAGAGTTATTAGATGAGATGCGCATTCCTCGTCCATTTGAACGAGTTAAGTCCTATCCCCATGAATTTTCCGGCGGAATGCGCCAGCGTGTGATGATCGCATTAGCGATTGCCAATGCGCCAAAAATAATTCTTGCTGATGAGCCATCGACCGCACTTGATGTAACCGTACAAGCACAAGTTCTCGAACTATTGAAGAAAGCTAGTCAGCTAACTGGTGCTGCAGTAGTACTCGTCACTCATGATATGGGAGTAGTCGCAGGGTTAGCGGATCGAATTGCGATCATGTATGCGGGCAAAATTGTGGAAGAAGGCCCAATTGAGAAAATATTTGAAAACCCCACAATGCCCTACACGATCGGATTACTTCGTTCGATTCCACGTGTTGATGAGAACGAAAAGCATCGCCTAGTTTCAATCGCAGGCTCACCGCCATCGCCGGTTAATTTACCTCCGGGTTGTGCCTTTGCTCCACGGTGCCCTGCATACAAAGAAATTTGCGACTCAAAAGTCCCGGATTTAGAGGCTTTTGGTGCGGGAAGAAGCGTTGCCTGCCTTCGAAAAGATGAGATTGCGGGGCTTGTAAGTACCGGTCAGCTCTATGCAACAGAGCAGACAAAGGGAATTTCCAAGAGCAAATCGGAAGTGAAACTTCTCGAAGTGACCGAGTTAAGTAAGTCCTTCCCACTTCTAAAGGGCAATGTCTTTAGAAGAAGGATTGGTTCGGTTTATGCAGTAGACAAGATCTCGTTCACGCTTGAGCAAGGTAAGTGTCTAGCAATTGTGGGCGAATCTGGTTGTGGAAAGACAACCACACTTCTTGAGGTAATGAATTTAGTGGCTCCGGAAAATGGCAAGATTGTGATTTTTGGTAAAGATGTTGCGGGAATCTCTAAATCTGAGCGCCTTGCCATTCGTAAAGATTTACAAATAGTCTTTCAAGATCCCTTCGCTTCTCTAGATCCGCGCCTTCCGATTGGTGAGGCGATTATGGAGCCAATGGAAGTTTTCTCAGTCCCAAAGAATGAGCAACAATCGCGAATGCAAGAGCTGCTAGAACTTGTTGGATTAAATCCAGCGCATGCAAATCGTTTCCCTTCAGAGTTTTCTGGGGGACAGCGGCAAAGAATTGCAATTGCGAGAGCTCTTGCGCTTAATCCAAAAATTCTTATTCTTGATGAGCCGGTTTCCGCACTCGACGTGAGTGTTCGCGCTGGAGTTTTGAATCTGTTGGCCGAACTACAGGAAAAGCTAGGCATTTCATATTTATTTGTCTCGCATGATCTTGCCGTTGTTCAACATGTCGCTGATTACGTCGCAGTTATGTATTTGGGATCAATTGTTGAAAGTGGTGAAGTTTCAAAAGTTTT
>JACCED012325633.1_pt1 | contig 16813 bp, 12 predicted proteins | sample 7455021 | NCBI WGS metagenome assembly JACCED01 (sample SAMN15323456, study PRJNA562643) | freshwater metagenome | isolation source: river surface water | place: USA:Blue River Watershed | collected 2017-08-19 | reverse complement strand
AATGTCTAAATACAATTCAGGACAACAAGTTTGTTTAACTTATCCATCAAAAAATCATGTTGCATCAGAATGTACTAATAATTATGTTCCAGATAATGGAATTAAAATATATAGATCTATTAATAAGAATTCAGAGAATGAATTATCAAATGATTTTAAAAAAGAATATAATCACTTAAATGGAATACATCAAAATGGCATGATTGATTATAAAGGATTTCAAAATTGTCCTGGTTTTTGTAATAATACTGACAAAACTGTATGTTATGTCTGTTTTAATTTAGAAAATGAAATTGAATCTGGTATATATTCATTTAAATGGATTTGGGAATTTAATAAAAATGAATACTATTCTACATGTTGGGACGCAGAAATTACTAATACTAATACTAATACTAATACTAATACTAATACTAATACTAATACTAATACTAATACTAATACAACTGTTAATAATATAACAAATCAGATTATAATGAATCCTATTGTTTATAATGGAAGTACATTGGGGAAAAATGCTAATTGGTGGTATCCATCAAAAAATGGGAAAAAAAGAGTATTATGGGCAGGAACACATATACACCAGAGTAATGGATATAGTAGAGTTATGTATTATATAACAAAATATTTAGGTAATTATGATGATATAGAATTGACAATATATGGATTTCAAAATTTTAATATATGTGATGGACAAAAAATGATAAGAAATGAAATTAACCCAAATGTTGTTATATATGATGCTTATGAAAATGAAAATCCTAAAAGAAATGGATTTGGAGAACAAGAAATAGGAAAATATATTAAATCACATCCTCAAGATGTTATTATAATTTTCAACGATTCTATTGTAACTTCAGCTTTAACAGCAACTATTATTAATGAATGTGGAGATGCTAAAAATAAATTTAAATTAGTATCTTATATGGACCAGGTATATACTTATCAGAAAAAAAATTATATTGAAATTTTAAATAATTATTATGATGCTATTATTGCATTTACACCATATTGGAAGGAAATTGCATATAAATTAGGTATTCGAAAAAATATGGAAATTTTTGTATTTCCACATGGATTTGACCATAATTTATATTATCCTATAGACCAAAAAATAGCAAGAATTTATAATAATTATAATGAAGAAGATTTTATGGTATTAAATTTAAATAGAAATCAACCTCGTAAAAGATGGGATACAACTTTAATTGCATGGGTTGAATTTGTCGAAAGACATTATAATGTTAATGTTACTAAAAATCTAACTAAAAATGAATGTAAAATAAATAAATATACATCAAGACCTGTTAAATTAGTTATAGGGACTGCAATTGATACTTATTGGGATTTAATGGATATTATAGAATCTGAAGTTAAATTTCGAAATGTTCCATTAGATTATGTTAAGAATACTATTATAACTATAAATTCTCCCCAACAATTATCAGACAGAGACATTAATATTTTATATAATGCATGTGATGTAGGATTAAATACTGCAGACGGGGAGGGATTCGGATTATGTGGTTTTGAGGGATTAGCAATTGGAAAAGCTCAAATATCTTCATATGTTGGAGGTATGCGAGAATTTTTAAATGATAATATTTCTTTATTGGTACATCCAAAATTAAATATTTATTTAGATAATAGAAATATTCCTGCAAGTGGAATTGGTGGTATTTGTGAATTATGTGACCCACACGATTTTGCAGAAGCCTTCTGGAAATATTTTAGTTCTCCTGATTTGATGCAAAAACACGCAACAAGAGGAAGACAACATATTTTAACAAATTATAGATGGGAAGATTTAGTAAAATATCTTCATTCAAAAATATTATCTAAATTATAATAATATGATAATAAACTAATTATATGATTTATTATATTATCGATATCTGTAATAATATTATCTATTTCATCTTGATTATTTGAGTACATATAATGATACTTTTAATAAATAACCTATAAATAAATATAAAAATGTTTGAACATTTATTTTTTTATCGTTAAATATCAAATATTCAGCGATTAATAATACTATTGCAATACTTATATTAAAAAATCCAAATAATAAAACAAATATACAATTTAAACTTATATCCATTCCCATAATAGAAAATATAACAGCTTTATATAAATATTTAATATCCTTATGTTTTAACAAAAATTTATCTATGACTAGTGGAAAATAACAATCATTAATATTATTACTTGTATTATATGTTTGATAAATTAAAGGTTCTTTTATAGATATAATATTAATATCATTTGTTAATAATCCTAGAATACATAATTGAACGTCTATATGATATGTTATTTTATTTATGTGTTTTAATAATTTCTTTGCACCATCTATAGTAATAATATATGCTAATGTCTGAGATATTAAAAATTGTTTATAAAAATGACTATTTATATCATTAAATTTAAAATTTTTATTATGAAATAAATTATCAGTTAAAAAAATCATATCATAATTATCAGGTGCATATTTATATATATCATTAAATTTATTTAAAAAATCTTTTTTAAAAATAAAATCATCTTCTAAAATAATTGTTTTATTTATTCCATCATTTACAATTTTTTTCCATAAATTTATATGAGATATTCCACAACCTATCATAGATGAAGATGCTATAATATTTCCAATATTAGTTGTTATAGATTCTTTTTCTTTTATAGTTAGTTTTGAACCATTAATTGCTGCATATCTTTCGTAATTAGTAATATTATAATTCATTAATTGTTGTTTACATTTTTCATATCTTTCTATGTCTTTATCCATATTAATAATAAAAATTTTATCGATTTTATCCATATTTATTAATATTTAAAAAATGATTTATGTTCCTTATATAAATTTTATTACAAATAATTAAATATGGAACATTATATTTCGTCATCTTTTGTGTATAATAATACATCAAAAGGAAGATTCACAATTTTGAATATATATGATGAAGATGAAGATGCAGAAGAAAATAATATTTTTTATTATAAAATACCAATAGACGAATTAAACAACAAAGTTATAACTGAACAAGCATTTAATCCAGGACAAAATAATAAATGTTGTATTATTTCATAAATTATTATCTATAATAATATAAAATATGACATCTCCAGAATTGAGTGATTATAAAATTATATTAATTGACACTGAAAATGTTAATTATATTGGAAATTCAAATAATTATAGTTTTTATGTAAATTTGTCAGAACCTTTAAGAGATGTATATAAAATTAAACTTCTTTTTGATGCTGTATCTATACTAACAACTAATTTAACAGATTCATCTAAAACAATTAATCTTGATAATATTTATATTAATTGTAATGATTATGATAGAATTAGAACAACAATAGGAGATAATAATAATATTTCTTATTTTGATTCTATAATGATTGATTTAAATAAAATTAAAAATAATCAAGGTGTCCCAGAAACTACTATGTATAATGATTTTAATGAAAATGAAGGTGATTATTATTTGAATCCTATAACATCTCAATTTACACGAATTGATATTCGTTTATTAGATAAAAATAATAGAATAATTACAAAAGATTATATTAAACGTTTTGTAATGAAATTATGCATTTATTATAGTAAAAAGAAAATATCACAATTCTAATTTTGTTTTTTATTTTTAGCTATTATTTTATCAGTAAATTCTGTTTCATCTTCGCTAGTACTATTATTATCATTATCACTCATTTCTATTTCTTCTTCATAATCTTCGCTATTTTCTGCAATTTCTTCTTTAATATCTATTTTTTTATTTTTATTATCTGTAATAATATTTATTATTTTTACTTCTTCTTTATCTTCTTCTTTATCTTCTTCTTTAACTCCTCCTTTAATTTCTTTTTTAATTAAATCATCATTATTATAATTATCATCATTATCATCATCATTATAATTATCATCATCATTATCATCATCATTATCATCATCAAAATTAATTTTAATTTCTTCTTTGTTTTTAACTTCAATTTCATCTTTTTCTATTTTCTTATTATCATCATCTTCATCGTCTTCATCGTCTTCATCGTCTTCATCATCTTCATCGTCTTCATCATCTTCATCATCTTCATAGTCTTCATCGTCTTTATTATTTTCATCATCTTCATCATCTTCATCGTCTTCATCGTCTTCATCATCTTCATCGTCTTCATCATCTTCATCATCTTCATCATCTTCATCATCTTCATCATCTTCAATAATTAAATCATTTAATATATATTCAATAGGTGTACAATCGCGAATTGTAATTTTAATAATTTTTCGTATATTTTTTTCAATTAAATTTAAGTGATATTGTTTTTCCGATGGTTTTAAATTTTTATGTGAAAATAAATAAGCATTTTTCCAACAAAAAACACCAGTATTAATTAAACATTTATGTATAAAGTCATTTATTTGAGTAATAGGTATTTTATTTAAATTTATTTTTTTGTTTTCAACTTTTAGTTTTGTATTTATTATTATAATTTCTTTAAGTAATTTCGGAATTATATTTCGATTTTTAGATATACATAAAATTTTTTCAACATTTTCTGATATAATATGATTATTCCAAATTTTAATATGATTTAATTTCTGTTGAAAATCTTGAATATTTGCAGAAGATTTGAATATATCATAAATAATAGTACAAATCGGAATCGATATATTATCTAAAATAATATCAGTATATTCTTTTTTACTATCTAATAAAGTTTGCATATATATATTTTTTACTTATTATTACCTTCTTAAATATAAAATTAGATATAAAGATTATTTATATATTCTGATAATTCAATTTTATTATTACCGATAATTTTATTAGTTAATTTTTTATTATCATAAAAAAGAAATGTAGGAAGTGAAAGAACTTCAATAAAATCTAATAATTCTTCATCTGCATCTGTTGAATTTATTTCAGCATAAATAATATTAGAATTACTATTATTTTCTGCAAATTGTGTATATAATGGGCTAATTTTTTTACAAGGTTCGCACCATTCAGCACCAACTTTAATAATTATTTTAGAATCTGTTTTAATAGTATTGAAATCGTTTAGATTTTTCAAATGTAATATTTGTCCAACTTCTGTCATATATATTAAAATAATATTATTTTTAAATTAAAAAATAAAAATGATTATAATTTTTATAAAATTTTATAAAAATGTCATTTGAAGAATTTGTACAATTAATTATTTTAATATTATTTGGAATTATATTAATGTACTTATTATCAATGTTTGTATCAAAACTAATTAAGAATAGACGACAATCAAATAAACAAATTGAAATAAAAAAAGAATTGAAAGAAGAAAAACTTTTAGAAAAAAATATTGATTCAATAAATATTTAAAACTCTTGCTGATGGGTCAATAAATACACTATTTTTAATAAAGTCAGGTTGCCAATAATGTGGAATAATATTTAATCTATCTTTTCCAAAATATTCAATGAATTTTTTTTTATAATAATGAGCTTCTTTTGATGGTGCGATTAAATCATCATTATCATTAATCATATTATTCATTTTTGTAGTTATAATATTAAACCATGAATTTTCTTTACTGGAAATACCATCACTGAATGCTTCTTTTTTTCTAAATAAACATTCTTCAGGTAAATATGAATCATCATTAAATACCTGTCTTAATAAAAATTTTTCGCAATTATTATAAGAAGGCATTCTCATACTTTTTGGGATTTCCCAAATAGATTTAACAAAATTAATATCTAAAAATGGTACCCTAGCTTCTAAACCAAAATAAGCCAATGTTCTGTCAAGTCTTCTTCCATCATACATATGAATATTTTTTGTGTATTTCAAACAAGATTTATGGAATTCATCAGGGTCTGGTGCATAATAATTGAAAATATAACCTCCTAAAACTTCATCTGAACCATCACCATTAATAATTATTTTTATATTTGTAAATTCTTTAATATATTTACTTAATAAATATTGACCACAACTTGCACGAATAGTTGTAATATCATATGTACATGTAGCATAAATAACATCATCAATAATATTTAGAGCATCTTTTTCATCAATAATAATTTCTTTATGGTCTGAATTTATATATTTAGCTACTTTTTTTGCATAAGGTAAATCCGTAGAATCTTTAAAACCTATTGAAAATGTTTTGATTTGTTTAGGATAAACTAATTTAGAGGCGATAGAACATATAATACTTGAATCAAGACCACCAGACAAATAGAATCCGATATCATTAATATCATCAGCCATTAATCTAATTTTTACAGCTTCAATAAGGGATGTTTTAATATTACTTAAATCATATTCAGGGTTTATTTGAATATCATAAATATTATTAGAAATATCATATACAATATTTGTATTATTATTATAATCATAAACTATAACAGTTCCACATGGGAATTCTGAAACATCTTTAAAATCCTTAGGTATTCCTTTTAATTCTGAACTAAAAATAAATTCATCATCATTAATTCTAGAATAATATAAAGGACGAACACCAAATACATCTCTACTAGCAATAATTTTATCTAATTTTTTATTATTAAATGTTAAAATAAGAAAAGCAAATTCTCCGATTAATTCATTTTTAATGATATTAATAAAATCATCAAAATTTAATTTTTTAAATAATTGCATAATACACATACAATCATTAATACAATGAATATTATTTTTATAGGCTAGTTCTTTATAATTATAAATTTCACCATTACAAATAAAAATAATATCATTATCAAAGAATGGTTGCATTCCTTCTAAATTTTTATTTATAATTGCTAGACGATGAAAACCAATAGTAGCTTCATTATAATTCATATAAACTGATGCATCAGGACCTCTATGAGAAATTTTATTAAAATATTCATAATAATTATTTTTTTTAGTTTTAGAAATATAAGCCCATATACCACACATTAAATAATTTTAATTTGCTAATAATATTATTTATGATAATTTTATATATAAAAAAAAATGAATATTTTTATATAATTAGTCAACTTTAATAATAATAATGGAATTACCAGAATCATTTTGTTGGAATATTTTAGACAAATATTTCACAGAAAATAAATCAATTGATTCTATTAGTCCATTAGTTAAACACCAAATAGATAGTTATAATAAATTTATTAATACTACATTACCTCAAATTATTAGCGGTTTCAATCCTATTAAAATTACTACTAAACAGACTGAAGCCGATAATAGAATTCAAAAAATTAATATTAATGTACTTAATCCATCATTAACTAAACCTATTTATCAATTACCAGACGGAACACAAACAATTATGACTCCATATATAGCTCGTATGAATAATTTAACTTATTCGAGTCCTTTATATGTGAATGTACATATAATTATTGAATATTTAAATGAAGATAATATTATAGTTAAAATTGATAAATATGTAAATAATGTCTATATTGGTAAAATTCCCATCATGGTTCGTTCTAATGCTTGTGTATTACATCAATTACCAGCAATTGGAGACAGTGATAATAATGAATGTAGATATGACTATGGGGGATATTTTATTGTTAATGGTAATGAAAAAGTTTTAATTATGCAAGATAGAATTAATGAAAATGATACTTTAATCTTTGCACCTAATAATAATAGTGATGGATTATATGCAGAAATTCGTTCGATGAATGATTCAATTTATCTACCACCAAAAACCACGAGTTTAAATATGAGTGGAAAATTAAATCATATGGGAAGAAGTATTCGTTTAAATACTTCTTTCATTAGAAGTGAAATACCTGTATTTATTATGTTTAGAGCATTGGGTATTATTTCAGATAAAGAAATTATTCAACATATTGTATATGATTTGGATAATAAAGATAATCAAAGAATTATTGGTCAGTTAATGGCTTGTTGTGATGATGCATCAGACATACACACACAGGAACAAGCAGAAGAAGTATTAATTAAAATTATGACAGGAGTTAATAAAACTACACAAAATCCAACAAAAATATTAAGAGATAATATTATTAATGATTTCTTGCCACATGTTGGAAAGAATTATAGAAGAAAAGCATTATATTTAGGTTATATGATTCGTAAAATGATTCGTATTTATTTAGGATATGATACATATGATAATCGCGATTCGTACATGAATAAACGTATTGATAGTCCTGGAATTTTATTAAGTAATTTATTTAGACAATGTTATGGAAAAATGAGTAAAGAAATTAAAGGATTAATTGAACGAGAATTGAATTTATGGAGAGCAAATTATAATAATACTACAACAGATATTATCAATGATAATAATATTCATAGATATTTCAAACAATCTTTATTGGATTCATGGCTTAAATATTCATTATCTACTGGAAATTGGGGAATTAAAAGTATTGGAAGTTTTCAAAATATTAAACAAGGTGTATCACAAGTTTTAAATAGAATGTCTTATGCAAGTACTTTATCACATTTGAGAAGAATTAGTACTTCAATGGAGAAAAACGGAAAATTAGTACAACCAAGAAAATTAGATAATTCACAATTTAATATGATATGTCCTGCTGAAACTCCTGAAGGTGCTTCGGTTGGTCTTGTTAAAAATTTAGCATTAAGTACAATTATTTCAATTTCAATGAGTAGTACTCATATTAGACAATTATTAGTAGAATTAGGAACAAATATCTATGATGATAGTTATTCATATATTGTAGAAAATAATGATAAATGGTATGTTGAAACTGAATCAATTAAACAAGCAAGAGAAAAAATAACAAATTATTTTAAAGAATTAGGAAATGCAGATAATGTATATGTACAGATTAATGGTGATATTATTGGATATCATACAAATCCATTAGTATTATATAATACTCTTAAACATTATAAAAGATGTGGTATTATTTATCCTATGACCTCTGTATATTGGAATATTTTGAAAAGATGTATTTGTATTAGTACTGATGCAGGTAGAATGTATAGACCATTATTAATTGTAGATTATGATGAAAAAAATAATAAATGTGAATTGAGAATTAAACGTATTTTAAGAGAAAAAAATTTAACATGGAATGAATTTATTAAAGGAAAGACATTTGATGATTTCATTTGTCCGAATAATTCTAATGATGAAGAAGGATTTATCGAATATTTAGATAATAATGAATTAAACCATACTTTAATTGCAATCAATTATTTAGAATTGGAAAAAGGAATGAAAGGTAATTCATATCCGCCTAGATATACTAATTGTGAAATTCATGCAAGTTTAATGAATGGTATTTTAGGTGTTAATATTCCATTTAGTGACCATAATCAATCTCCTAGAAATTGTTATCAATGTTTAAATGAAGATGAAAAAGTATTATTAAGTAATGGAAATTATAAATTAATTAAAGAAATAATTAAAGGTGATGAAATAATTTGTTTCGACCCTCAAACAAGTATTATAAATAAATCTAAAGTTGTAAATCATTATCATATGAAAACTACTAAAATTGTTTATAATGTTTATACAATTACAGGAAGAAAAATAATAGCAACTCATGACCATAAATTCATGACATTAAATGGATGGTTAGAAGTTTGCAAATTTGATGATAAAACAAATTTAGGTATTAATATGATGTCTCAATATGTTTCATCGAATCCAATTGAAATTGTTAAAATTATTACAGACGACACAATTATTAATAAGGAATTATTAAATCATATGAATAAATCAGCATTTGATAATAATGACTATTATATGAGTATAATTAGCAGATTGGCTGGTTATTCATTAAAATCAAATTATTTATTCAAATTAGATAATACTATTGATAATAATGATTTTATCAAAGATGTTAAAACAATTGGTTTTAATTTAGATAGTAGATTTAGATTATTTATTTCAATAATTATTGAAAAAATCGAAGAATGGCTTATGAAATCAAGTGATTTAGTAAAACGTGAATTTGTAGCTGGTTATTTATACGATGATATAGAAGATGATAATATTTATATTAAAATGATATTAGATTATTTCAATGTTTCTAAAACAGATGAAATCAATTATTATAGAAAAATTGGTATTCGATATAATTATAATCTATTAAAGAAATATGCAATTATCAATGAATTTAATTTATATAATTATTATAAAATAAAAAATAATTTAAGTGATTTGACTTTCGATGAATTTTCAAAATTAATCACAATTAAAGGTAAATTATTATATATTCCATTTCATTTGAAAATTGTTAATACAAATAATAATATTGCTGATTTAGAAATTGAAAGTTCTTATCATAGTTTTATTGGTGGTGATGATGGTTTCGCTGTTAGTAATTGTGCTATGGGTAAACAAGCTTTAGGAATTTTCGCGAGTAATTTTACAAATAGAATTGATACAATGGGACATATTATTAATTATCCACAAAAACCTATTGTATCAACTAAATTGTCTAAATATACTAATAGTAATGAATTACCATCTGGAGTAAATGCTATTATAGCAATTATGACTCATTCTGGATTTAATCAAGAGGATAGTGTAATGATTAATAAATCTGCATTAGATAGAGGATTATTTGTAAGTACATATTATAAAGCATTTAGAGACCAATGTGCTAAAAATCATAGTTCAGGTGAAGAAGAAATATTCACAAATCCTAAAGAATTAACAACAATTAAACCTTCATTTTCATATGATAAATTAGATGAATCTGGATTCGTTCCCAAGAATACTTATATTGATGGTAATGATATAATCGTTGGCAAAGTTATGCCAAGAAAAATTAATGGAAAGAATACTTATAATGATAATTCCACAGCAATGAAAGCGAATGATGATGGATATATTGATTATAATTATATTGGAACAAATAGTGATGGATATAAATTCTGTAAAATTAGAATTAGAAAAAATAGAAAACCAGAAGTTGGCGATAAAGTTGCTTCGCGTTCTGCACAAAAAGGAAGTATTGGTATGATTTATGAACATCAAGATATGCCATTTACAAAAGATGGTATTGTACCTGATATTATTATTAATCCTCATGCAATCCCATCAAGAATGACAATGGCACAATTAATGGAATGTATCATGGGTAAAGTTAGTTGTTATTTAGGAGCAGAAGGAGATGCAACGCCGTTTAATAATTGTACAGTTGAAAATATTGCAAGATTATTAGAAAAAACAGGTTTAGAAAGATATGGAAATGAAATTATGTATAATGGAAGAACTGGAGAACAAATAAAGACAGAAATATTTATCGGTCCTACATATTACCAAAGATTAAAACATATGGTAGCTGATAAGATTCATTCAAGGGGAAATAATGGTCCTATTGTAATGTTAACTCGTCAATGTTCTGAAGGTAGAGCGAGAGGTGGTGGATTACGATTAGGAGAAATGGAAAGGGATTGTTTCATTGGACATGGTACAGCATCATTCTTAAAAGAAAAAATGTTAGATTGTGCTGATAATTATAGAGTATTTATATGTAAAGAATGTGGCATGATTGCTAATGTAAATCCTGATAGAAATATTTATAAATGTACTTACTGTAAAAATGCTACAAATATTGTGCAAATTAGAATTCCATATGCATTTAAATTATTGACTCAAGAATTATATACAATGAATGTTGTAATGAGATATAACTGTTCTAATTAATTAAGTTTAACATCGGTATATTCTTTATAAATAAATTTTGGCATTATACTGCCTACTTGTGTATTTTTAAATGCTGTATTTAAATCAGTACCTTGAAATAATAATTTAGATTCTGTAAAAACAGGTTGTGTCATTTGTTCCTGTCCTAATGAAGTACATATTGGTGGTTTATATCCTGATGGTAATATATAACTATTATTATGTACTATAGGTTCATATACTCTTACATATAATTCAGCATTATCATTTAATTTTTTAATCTTATCTTTTGTTTTTTTATTTAATTCTAATTTTTCTATTATTTGTGATTTATCATCATAATTATTAAAACTATCTATATTAGTATTATAAGTATCTGTATTAGTATTATAAGTATCTGTATTAGTATTATAAGTATCTGTATTAGTATTATAAGTATATGTATTAGTATTATAAGTATCTGTATTAGTATTAGTATTATAAGTATCTGTATTGGTATTAGAGGTATCTGTATTGGTATTAGAGGTATCTGTATTGGTATTAGAGATATCTGTATTGGTATTAGAAGAATCAGAATTCATATTTTGATATTTTTCAATTTTGCTTAAATATTGGTTTAACTGGTTAATATCTGTTGTTGTTGTAATTGTGTCTTCAGTTCCGCCATTTTTAATAGTTGCTTTAACTAATTCATTATAGACAGTAGGATAATTTAATTTAACAGTATCAATAATATTTTTAACAATATTTTTATCAGAAGATGAAGAAACAGATATTAAATCTTTTTTAATATTCTCGATTTCTTTATTGACAATATTAGTTTGATTGTTTGTATTATTTATTTTTTCTTGTGCAATTAATTTTAATTCTAAAACATTAAAATGTTTATTAAATAATTGTAATAAAACTTTTTTAGTTAATACATAAGTTGATAATACATCAACTTCGAATTTTTTATAATTATATGATTCTAACATAGCAGTAAATAAAAATTCATTTAGTTGAAGATGAATAAAACAATCTCTTAACGGAACCATCATTTTAACTGGTAAATCATCTTTATAAATTGTTGAATATATAAGTATAATACGATTTATTAAATTCTTTTTTGCAATAGCACCTTCAATTCCATTATTCACATCATTATTTTGTGTTTTAATTAATTTGTCATATTCTGGTGAATTATAAAGAAATTCTTTTAATTCATCTTTTGTATAATATACATATTTTTTCAATTCTTGAATAGTAGGTGGCCGTTCATATATATATTTATAAATTTCTATGATATCATAATCATTTATTTTTATAGTATCTTTAGGATTATAAGGTATTAAACTATCTGAAATAGGTTTATCGATTGTATCATATGTATCAGTAACTTTACCTTGATAATTTTTAATATCTTCTAAATCTTTTTTAGTTATAAAAGTTTCAGTTATAAAAGTTGAATTTATCAGTAATAATAAAAAGAAAATTAATATTATTATTACTATTATAGAAATAATTAATCTCATTCTATTATTATAATAAGAAATGTTAAATTATAAAGATTATTTTGATGATTTATTAAAAATTAATTCTCAGTTATCATATATTATTAATAAAACAAGTAATTTTAAACATTATACAAATACTTTAAGTAATGAATATATATCAAAAATAAAAAAGTTAGTTAAAAAATATGAAAAAACAACAGATTTAGAATTAAAAAAAACTATATTTTATATAAAAAAATATTTGACAAATAAGATATATTTATATTATCCTATAACCTCGTATGAAAATGATATATTAACGTTTGAAAATGATAATATTAAAAAATATCCACCTAAATATAAAACACAACGCCAAAAAGATTTTCATAATTATCTTAAAACAATTATAATGAGATTAGACGAAGCGTCAAAATTAAAAATATTTATTCCTTATATTATTGTTAAAAAAATATTATTACAAATAAAAAAAATAGACAAATATAAATATTTATATGATTATCTTAAAAATACTTACAAATCTACAAAAAAAATAGGATTATGCAATTTACCCAAAGGCAAATATATATATAAATTATTAGTTAAAGAAACTGTCGATAAAACACCAGAATATGTACATAAATTAGGTTTATCATTATTACCTAAAAAAATATCTTCTAAAAAATCTAACAAATATTTTAAATCTAAAGAAGAATTATTTAAAGAATGTGTTAAAATATCTTTATATATTTATAATAATATAATTGATAAATATTTTTATTATAAACCAGATAAACCTTTTACAATTAAAAAAGTACCATCAAATTTGGAAGATAGCTTTCCAATGGCATATTATACACATGTAGATGATGCAGTATTTATTAATTTAAAATATTATAAAGAATGTACTAAGCAATCATTATATTCTTTATTAATGCATGAATGTTTCCATGAATATCATTATAAATTTATGAATTACCATAAATTAGAAAAATACCAAATTTATGGATATAATAATTTAACTATGATTGAAGGATTTGCACACTATATGGAAATTTATTCTGATGATATTATCGATAATTTTAATAATCAAACTAAAGAAGATGATTATTATACTATTTTAAGAAAATTGAGATTAGTAGTTGATACAGGTATAAATTATTACAATTGGAGTTATAAAAAAGCTTTTAATTTTATGTCAAAATATTTACCTAACAATACTGATGATATTATTAATGAAATAGATAGATATATATGTATACCTAGTCAATCGTTGTGTTATGTTATAGGAAAAATGGAAATTATAAATATGAGAGATGAATTTTTAAAGAAAAATAAACATTTAACTATAAAAGATTTTCACCAAAAATTATTAATTAATGGTACTTGTAGTTTATCAACTATTAAAAAATTAATATTATAGAAAATTAAGATAATATGAAAATTAAAAAATTAACTAAATTAAATCTATTTTTAACCAAAATAAAAGATATATCATATTTAAATTTAATAGAACATAAAAATAATTTTTATATTAATTATTGTTGTGAAAATATTACAAAAAAATTAAGTATACGTAATCCAACTTTTATTATTATTGATACTAATAATAAATATGATGTCCTAAAAGTTATTTATCTATCTAATGTAGAACATCTAACCAATTTAAAATCATATGATATTCATTTGAATAAAAATAAAAAAAATAAAACAATTATTTATGACAAAATACATTCATATAATTTATATGCTATTATTTCAGATACCATAGAAGTATATAAATTAGACGAAGAAGAATCTGAAGAAATTATTGAAGAACCTTTATATAAAACATCCAATAATATTTCATCTGATACTGAACTAAAAAAATATATCAAAAAAATTAATAACGTCATTCAAGAATTAAAAGAAAACGATTTAAAGAAAATAGCAAAATGTTTAATGGAAAATCTGATATATATAAAGGATTTTTTCAATAAGAAGACATTATTAAAACCAGATTATATAAAATTAATCAAGAAATTATATCCATATTATATAAATTTGCATAAATATAAATTAGATAAACTTAAAAATATTTATCATAGTAAATGTAGTACTAATATTAATTTACAATATAATAATTTTAGTTGTTATATTGATAGTTTAATTGTGTCTTTATTTAATAGTAAAAATCCTATAATAGAAGAGGTTATATTAAATTCACCATTAAATTATGATGAAAATAAAAATGATGCTAAATTAATTAAATATGCAGAAGAAATAAGAGAAGAATTAAAATCATTATATATGAATCTTACAACTAAAAAAAATAATACATGTACAACTTTAAGAAAATTATTTAAAAAATATTATGATAGATATAAACTCAAAATAAATCGTAAATTTCATCATGTTGAATGGACTTTTTCACAAAACGATTTTAGTGAAACAATAATTTTATTAGGAATTATATTTAAATTTCCTCTTATTTTAAAATATTCAATGAATAGTAATATTGAATATCGTGATTTTTTTGATGTTAATAATAATTTTGTTTATAATAATGAAGATATCGCATATATTAAAAAATATTATCCAAAACATAAAAATATAGTAGAACTAGAAAATAATAAAATTAGAGAAGAAAAAATAGAATATATAGGTGCACCATTTTTATTAATTCAAATTAATAGAATAATAAACGAAGAAAAAATATCTTTTAAAATAATACCTGAACTCAAACTTAAATTAAAAGATAATGATTTATATTTAAATTCAATTATTATTCATCAAGGTAGTAAAGATTATAATAGTGGACATTATATATGTTTATATGAATGTAAAGGTATTTGGTATGAATTTAATGATATGCGAGGATATGCTATAGAAATTGGAAAATTTGATAAGATATTAAAAAATAATAATTATATCGAAAATATTACAGGTTTATTATATATTAGTCTTTAATAATCGTCAAAATAATTATTATAAATTTCATCTTCTCCGTATTCTTGCATTAATCTTAACATTCTTTTAGGATGAAGTGCATTTTTTATTATTTCTTCTCCTAATTCTTGAAAGTTTTTTTTTATTTTTTCATAATCATAAGTAAAAATTGCAGGATTTTTTGAAAATGGATAATACATTATTTTTGTTGGATTCTTTCTTAATATTTCTATTGCATTTGGATTAGATGATAAATAAGACCAATTAATTTTATCAATATTTTTTTCTAATAATTCAATTGCTTTTGGATTAGTATTTTTAGAGAAGAAATACCAATCTATTTTATCTTGATTTTCTTTTAATAATTCTATTGCGTTCGGATTTAATGATAATATAGACCAATTGATTTTATCTTTATTTTCTCTTAATAATTCTATAGCATTAGGATTACAAGACAAGAAACTCCAATTAATTAAATTATAATTATTTTTAAGAATATCTATACAATTAGGATTTGCTGATAAATAAAACCAGTTAACCCTATGTAAATTATTATTTAAAATTTTTACTGCATTTGGATTATCTGAAATAGTATACCAATTAATTTTATCTAAATTATTTTCTAATAATTCAATTGCATTTATATTAACTGTTAAACTATACCAATCTATTTTATCTGGGTTTTCTTTTAATAATTCTATTGCATTTGGATTTTTAGATAAATTAATCCAATTAATTTTATCTTGATTTTCTTTTAATAATTCTATTGCATTTTCATTTTT
>JACCED011283504.1_pt1 | contig 16813 bp, 15 predicted proteins | sample 7455021 | NCBI WGS metagenome assembly JACCED01 (sample SAMN15323456, study PRJNA562643) | freshwater metagenome | isolation source: river surface water | place: USA:Blue River Watershed | collected 2017-08-19 | reverse complement strand
TACCGCCATACAACACTCTCACCTGCTGCGCCGCTTCGCCGTCGATCATCGAGATCGACTGACGTATCGCGCGATGCATCGCCTCTGCCTGTTCCGGAGTCGCACTTCGCCCCGTGCCAATCGCCCAGATGGGTTCATAAGCAAACGCCGCTTGATGCAACTGATTCGACTCAGCCAACACCTTCGCAACGGCTTCTACCTGGGCGCAGACAACCTGCTCTGCTGTTCCCGCATCTCGTACAGAGAGCGACTCTCCCACACAGACGACAGGCGTTAACCCTGCGCTTAACAACTGTTTCGCCTTCTGGGCAACCACGGCATCGGTTTCGCCATGGCGACCGCGACGTTCCGAGTGCCCGACAAGCGCAAATGAGCACTCGAACTCTTCCAACATCGATGCAGCGACTTCGCCCGTGAACGCGCCAGCAGTCTCTGTCGAGACGTCCTGTGCGCCCCAGGCGATGTCGTGGCCCTTAAGCCGGACAGCCGCCTGAAACAAATAAGGAAAAGGCACTGCAACGCCACACTGGACATCAGATGTCGGCGGCTTCGCCTCTATCTGACTGAGAAGATCCGACAGCAGCGCCTCATTAGCGGCGATGCTGCCGTTCATCTTCCAATTGCCGACCACCCAAGGCCGGCGTTGCAACGCACCAGATTTTACCATCAGGCCTGTGGGGCTGCCGGCGCCTCGGGAGAAGCCTCGGACTCGAGCAGGGCTTTCATCGACAGACGCAGACGACCTTTATCGTCAGCCTCGAGCACCTTCACACGAATCGACTGACCTTCCTTGAGGTAGTCCCCAACCGCATTCACACGCTCGTTCGCAATCTGCGAAATATGCAGCAGTCCATCCTTACCTGGAAGGATCGACACAATCGCGCCGAACTCAAGTAACCGCAGGACCGTACCGTCATAGGTCTTACCCACCTCAACCTCGGCGGTGAGCTCTTCGATCTTCTTGATCGCAGCGCGAGCGGCATCGCCTGTCGTGGCAGCCACGGTGATCGAGCCGTCTTCAGAGATATCGATCTGCGTGCCGGTCTCTTCCGTGATAGCACGAATGGTGGCACCACCCTTACCGATGACATCACGAATCCGCTCAGGATTGATCTTCATGGTGTAAAGACGTGGTGCGAATTCCGACAGCTCTTCGCGTGCGTGATCCAACGCACCCTTCATCTTGCCCAGAATATGCAGACGGGCTTCTAAGGCTTGTGCCAGCGCAACCTGCATGATCTCTTTGGTGATGCCCTGGATCTTGATGTCCATCTGAAGGGCAGTCACGCCAGTATCGGTACCTGCGACCTTGAAGTCCATATCGCCCAGGTGATCTTCGTCGCCCAGGATATCGGTCAACACGGCAAACCGACCACCTTCCTTGATCAAACCCATCGCGATACCTGCAACGTGGGCCTTCAGCGGCACACCCGCATCCATCAGCGCAAGACAGCCACCGCAGACCGAGGCCATCGATGACGATCCATTGGACTCGGTGATCTCCGAGACAACACGCATGGAATACGCGAACTCCTCGGGGCTTGGTAGCACAGCCACCAGTGCGCGCTTGGCAAGGCGGCCATGGCCAATCTCACGACGCTTGGGTGTGCCCACGCGGCCAGTCTCACCGGTCGCATATGGGGGCATGTTGTAGTGAAGCATGAAACGGTCACGGTACTCACCCGAGAGCGCATCAATGATCTGCTCGTCACGGGTAGTGCCCAAGGTTGCAACGACCAACGCCTGGGTTTCCCCACGCGTAAACAGTGCAGTGCCGTGGGTTCTGGGCAGGACACCGGTGCGAATCGCAATCGGGCGTACGGTGCGCGTATCACGACCATCAATCCGTGGCTCGCCGTTCAGAATCTGAGAACGAACAACATGCGCTTCCAGCGAAAAGAGTGTCTCAGCGACGAGGTTGCCATCAACATCACGGCCAGAGGCTGCAGCCTCTTCGGCGATCTTGGCCTCGACTTCTGCAGTAATGTTTTTTAAGGCCTGCGAGCGCTCCTGCTTATTACGAATGCCATAAGCAGCCTTGATACGATCCTCAGCAAGCGCCTTGATCCGTGCAATCGTGGCCTCGTCTTTTTCAGCGGGCTTCCAATCCCACTCGGGTTTGCCAGCCTTCTCAACCAGTCGATTGATTGCAGCAATCGCCAGACGGCCCTGCTCGTGACCAAAGACTACGCCACCGAGCATGACCTCTTCAGATAGCTGATCCGCCTCGGATTCCACCATCAGCACAGCAGACTCCGTGCCGGAGACAACCAGATCCATACGCGACGACTTCAACTGGGTTGCTGTCGGGTTCAGCACATACTGACCATCGATATACCCTACACGTGCAGCGCCAATCGGGCCATTAAAAGGAACGCCAGAGATCGCCATCGCAGCCGATGCACCGATCATGGCGGGAATATCAGGATCAATCTCGGGATTTAACGAGATGACGGTACACACGACCTGCACTTCGTTATAAAAACCATCGGGAAACAGCGGGCGAAGCGGACGGTCAATCAGACGCGATGTGAGCGTCTCTTTCTCTGAAGGACGGCCCTCGCGTTTAAAGAATCCCCCGGGGATCTTTCCCGCAGCATAGGTCTTCTCAATGTAATCAACCGTTAAGGGGAAAAAGTCCTGACCAGGTTTGGCAGACTTTGCGGCGACAACAGTCGCCAGAACAATCGTATCTTCGACATTGACCAGCACCGCGCCGGTCGCCTGACGGGCAATCTCACCCGTCTCCAGCACAACCTTGTGCTGGCCATACTGAAACTCTTCTTTAGCGATATTAAACACAACGATTTCCTTCACTCAATAATAAAAATGCCCGCACGGAACATCCGGGCAGGCATTTCAGGTCCATCAACTTCTCACAACCAGGGCGGACGCGATTGGGGGCTCCACAAACGATTACTTACGGAGACCCAGACGCTCGATCAGCGACCGGTAGCCCTGCACATCCGTTCGCTTGAGGTAATCCAATAACTTACGACGACGGCTAACCATTTTCAGAAGACCACGACGCGAATGGTGATCCTTTGCGTGCGCTTTGAAGTGATCCGTCAGATCGTTGATTCGGGCTGTCAGCAGTGCCACCTGAACTTCGGGCGATCCCGTGTCGTTCTTGGCGCGCTGATATTCCGCCATGATGGCGGGCTTATTGATCGTGGCAACGGGCATGGTGTTCTCCTAAGAAATGCCGATAACTTGCGGTCAGACCTGCCAGGGCCTGCCGTGCGAAGGCCGCATCCCCAAGGCGCTTGTCAACTCAAACGCTAAGGAGAATTAGCAACTCCTTGAATTATATAGAAAAAATGGTGGCCTGGCGAGCGCCCGACCACCCCGGGGAACTAGACCAGCTGAGGATTTAGGCGCTCCGCCTTACTTTCCAGCTTATTTAAGGCATTGAGATAGGCCTTGGCCGAGGCCACAACGATGTCTGGGTCCGCCCCCACCCCGTTGACGATCCGTCCCGCCTTGGACAGGCGCATGGTCACCTCCCCCTGCGACTCCGTGCCGGTGGTGATGGCATTCACCGAAAAGAGCAGCAGTTCCGAACCGCTGGCCACCCGGGACTCAATGGCATTCACGGTGGCATCGACGGGACCATTGCCCTGTGCCTTAGAACTCACCTCAGCCCCATCCACCGAGAAGACCACCTGGGCTTCCGGCCGCTCACCGGTCTCGGACCGCTGCGAGAGGGACAGGAAACGATAGCGCTCGTCGGCCTCTTCGATCGAATCCCCCGAGACCAACGCCTGAAGGTCCTCATCAAAGATCTCTGACTTGCGATCAGCAAGATCCTTAAACCGGCCAAAGGCGTCGTTTAAAGCCTGCTCGGAGTCAAACTCGATGCCAAGGTCAGTCAACCGCTGGCGGAAGGCATTGCGGCCAGACAGCTTGCCGAGCGAAATTTTATTGGTACTCCAGCCCACGTCTTCCGCCCGCATGATCTCGTAGGTCTCGCGATGTTTAAGCACTCCGTCCTGATGGATCCCGGACTCATGGGCAAAGGCATTGGCGCCCACCACGGCCTTATTGGGCTGAACGGGATAGCCCGTGATCTGAGAAACCAGCCGTGAGGCGCTCACGATCTGGGTGGTATCAATCTGGGTGTCGCATTTGAAGACATCCTGACGGACCTTCACGGCCATCACGATCTCCTCAAGGCTCGCGTTGCCGGCCCGCTCGCCAAGACCATTGATGGTGCACTCCACCTGCCGGGCCCCGTTCAGGACCGCTGACAACGAGTTGGCGACCGCCATGCCAAGGTCGTTATGGCAGTGGGTCGACCAGATCACACGATCGGCGCCGGGCGTACGCGAGATGATCTCTTTGAAGAGCCCTCCCAATAGCCCCGGGACGCTGTAGCCAACGGTATCCGGCACATTGATCGTGGTCGCCCCGGCCTTAATCACTTCAGTAAAGATACGTACAAGGAAATCAACATCGCTTCGAATCGCATCTTCTGCAGAAAACTCCACATCGGGTGTGTATTCCAGCGCCATCTTCACGCCCTTTACGGCCGCCTCGACCACCTGATCAGGGCTCATGCGCAGCTTCTTCTCCATGTGGATCGGGCTTGTCGCAATAAAGGTGTGAATGCGGCCCTTCGCAGCGGGCTTGATCGCCTCACCCGCCGTGCGGATATCTTTTTCAGAGGCCCTAGCCAGCGAGCAGACCGTGCTGTGCTTAATCGTCTCAGCGATGGCGCGAATCGCATCAAAGTCGCCCGGACTTGCGGCCGCAAAGCCCGCCTCAATCACATCAACTCGAAGCCGCTCCAGCTGCTTCGCAATACGAATCTTTTCGTCTTTTGTCATCGACGCGCCAGGGCTTTGCTCCCCATCACGCAAGGTCGTATCAAAAATAATGAGTTTGTCGTTCATGTCACTGTTCCTTTTTCATCAGGCCGCAAAACGGCCTAATCAGGGGTCATCTGTTATTCGGGATTGTCTGTCTTGAAGACTTGTCCGGCGCAGACTTGGCAAGGTGCCTGCCGGGGGTGGGGTCGAGAGTTAGCGCCCGAGGCGCAGTCGACCCAGGGACAGTAGTAGTGCTAGCGAAAGAGAGGCCTGATTACGGCCGTTCAAAACTTGCATAGCCAAGACTATAAATCCTTTTCCTCGGGCTCTGCAAACACCTCCACACGCTCTCCCCTGGCCTTTCGCCAGAAAAAGAGCACCCAGCCAGAGACGCCGTAACAGAGCATCATCAAAAACAAGAGCGTGGGTGGGTCCTGAGAAATCAGCACCAGCCCCAGCGCCACCAGGAAGATCACCACAAACGGGACGCTACGACGCAGGTTTAATTCCTTAAAGCTGTAAAACGGCACGCTCGAAACCATGGTCAATCCGGCATAGACCGTGACCGACCAGACGAGCCAGCGAAGATCATGCGCGGACCAGTCGATCCATTTCGTTTCTCGGAGATCGGTCGCCACCCAGACCAGCCCTGCAAGCAGTGCGGCAGCTGCAGGGCTTGGCAACCCCTGAAAAAACCGCTTATCAACGATCGTGATGTTGGTGTTAAACCGTGCCAGTCGAAGCGCTGCCCCAGCGATATAAATAAAGGCGGCAAGCCAGCCGAACTTTCCGAGGCTTTGCAGCGACCAGATGTAGACAATCAATGCGGGAGCGGCACCAAACGCCACCATGTCGGCGAGGCTGTCGTACTGCGCGCCAAAGTCTGAGGTGGTGTTGGTCAGGCGTGCGACCCGGCCATCAAGGCTATCCAAGATCATCGCAACAAAAATCGCAATGGCAGCCTCGGCGAACCGACCATTCATCGCCTGGACAATCGCGAAGAAACCAGAAAACAGACAGCCCGTCGTGAACAGATTTGGCAGCAGATAAATGCTTGTTCGACGCCGGGGAAGCCGCTGGTTCATAGTGACAGAGACGTTAGGACTTTGGCCAACGCGCCAAGGCAGTTGCGTGGGCAGAGACCTTGTCGCCAACAGAGACTAAGGCCTCAGTGCCAATCGGGCAGTAGACATCGACCCGCGATCCAAACCGAATAAACCCATAGCGTGCGCCCCGATCCAGCGCATCCCCGGGCTTCACGTAACACAGAATGCGACGCGCGATCAGTCCTGCAATCTGTATACAGGTCAGTGATCGTCCTTGCGAATCTTCAATCACGATGGCATTACGCTCGTTCTGCTCAGACGCTTTATCGACCGCCGCGTTCAGAAATGAACCGGCAAAGTACTGCACCTGCTGGACGCGGCCCTGAATCGGCGCGCGATTGGAGTGCACATTAAAGACGTTCATGAAGACACTGATCTTGAGGCTCTCACGGCCGGTGATCGGATCTGTCGCACGCCCCACCACGACAATCCGGCCGTCTGCAGGGGATGTGATCAGATCGTCGCCAGCCGGCGGGGTTCTCGCCGGATCACGAAAGAACTGCACGACGAAGATGACCGCAACCCACAGGATCACCGCGAGAATGGTCCACTCCAGCCAGGAGGCAATCAGCGCGAGTGCAAGGCTGGCCACAACAAAGGGCCAGCCCTCGCGGGCAATGATGGGATGCGGATACTGCCGAACGTCTTCTTGTGCCATAAGGCCTCTATGTTGCGTCTTCGTTACGCTGCTTAGTTGCGCGTCTGATCGACGAGCTTATTGGCCTTGATCCAAGGCATCATAGCCCGCAGCTTCTCACCCACCTGCTCAATGGGATGCTCAGCCGTCAGACGACGACGCGACAACAGCGTCGGGGCGCCAGCACGGTTCTCAAGGATGAACTCTTTGGCGTACTCACCAGTTTGAATCTTGACCAAGGCTTCTTTCATGGCCTTCTTCGTCTCAGCCGTCACAACCTTCGGGCCTGTGACGTACTCGCCGAACTCTGCGTTATTCGAAATCGAATAGTTCATGTTGGCAATGCCACCTTCGTAGATCAGGTCCACGATGAGCTTCAGCTCATGCAGACACTCGAAGTAGGCCATCTCAGGCGCATAACCGGCTTCGACCAAGGTCTCAAAGCCCGCCTTGATCAACTCAACGGTTCCGCCACAGAGCACAGCCTGCTCACCAAAGAGGTCCGTCTCGGTCTCTTCACGGAAATTAGTCTGAATGATGCCGGCCTTGCCGCCACCAATCGCACTGGCGTACGACAGGGCAATCGCACGGGCATTACCCGTCGTGTCCTGATGCACGGCGATCAGACAGGGCACACCACCACCTTGGGCATAGGTGCTGCGCACCGTGTGTCCCGGCGCCTTCGGCGCAATCATGATCACGTCAAGATCCGCACGCGGAGTGACCTGACCGTAGTGCACGTTAAAACCGTGCGCAAAAGCAAGTGCCGCATTCTGCTTAATCACAGGGGCGATCTCCGCTGCATAGACGGCGCCGATGTGCTCATCGGGCATGAGCAGCATGACGACGTCTGCATCTTTCACAGCGTCTTTAATCTCGGCAGCCTTCAGGCCCGCTTTTTCAACCTTCGCCCAGGACGGCCCGCCCTTGCGAACGCCCACCACGACGTTACAGCCACTGTCGTGCAGGTTGAGCGCATGGGCATGACCCTGAGAGCCATAGCCAATGATGGCGACCTTCTTCCCTTTGATCAGTGCTAGGTCAGCGTCTTTGTCATAGAAAACGTTCATATCAAGTCCTTTTCGTCATTAAACCTTTAGGGTACGATCACCGCGGGAGATTCCCGAACTACCGGTTCGCACTGTTTCCAAAATACTGTCTGCCTCGAGCGCCTCGATGAAGGCATCAAGCTTACTGCTATCGCCCGTGAGCTCAATGGTGTAAGTCCGCTCGGTGACATCAATGATGCGGCCGCGGAAGATATCCGCCATCCGCTTCATCTCTTCACGCTCTTTACCCACTGCGCGAACCTTGATCAGCATGAGCTCCCGCTCGATATAGGGGAACTCGACCAGGTCCACGACTTTCACCACATCGATCAGTCGATTCAGATGTTTCGTGATCTGCTCAATGGTGTCATCCGACCCCTTCGTGCTGATCGTCATCCGGGAAAGCGATGCGTCTTCGGTCGGTGCAACCGTCAAGGTCTCAATGTTATAAGCACGCGCCGCAAATAGATCCACCACACGGGATAAGGCGCCCGGCTCATTCTCAATAAGGATAGAAATAATGTGTTTCATCTCTAGCCCCTTATAGATCTTCCGAGCCCAACAACATCTCGGACAGCCCTTTGCCCGCCTGAACCATCGGCCAGACGTTTTCTTCTCGGTCCGTGATGAAATCCATAAACACCAGACGGTCCTTCATCTTGAATGCCTCGCGAATGGCAGGCTCAACATCCGAAGGCTGCGTGATCTGCATGCCCACGTGGCCATAGGCCTCTGCCAGCTTCACGAAATCAGGCAGCGAGTCCATGTAGGACTCCGCATAGCGGCTCTCGTACTCAATCTCTTGCCACTGACGGACCATCCCAAGGTATCGATTGTTCAGGTTCAACACTTTCACCGGCAGTCGGTACTGCTGACAGGTAGAGAGCTCCTGAATACACATCTGAATCGAGCCTTCGCCGGTAATACAGGCGACATCCGCATCTGGGTGGGCGAGCTTAACGCCCATGGCATAAGGAAGTCCCACACCCATAGTGCCCAGACCACCGGAGTTAATCCATCGACGCGGATGGTCAAACTTGTAGAACTGTGCCGCAAACATCTGGTGCTGACCGACATCGGACGTGACAAAAGCCTCGCCCTTGGTCACTTCCCAGAGCTTCTCCACGACATACTGCGGCTTGATTACATCAACGCCCTGGTCATAGCTCAGGCACTTACGACCGCGCCACTTTTCGATCTGGGCCCACCATTCGCCAAGCGCTTTCTGGTTTGGCTTGTGGCCCGCAGCAATCGCCTCTTTCACCTGGGCAATCATCTCGCGCAAGACCTCGCGAACATCCCCCACGATCGGCAGGTCAACCTTGACCCGCTTTGAGATCGACGACGGATCGATATCGACGTGAATAATCTTTCGAGGATTCTGTGCGAAGTGCTTGGGGTTACCGATCACACGGTCGTCGAATCGCGCACCAATACCAATCAGCACGTCACAGTTCTGCATGGCCAGGTTGCACTCATAGGTCCCGTGCATTCCGGGCATACCCAGAAATTTCTGGTTGGTTGCCGGATAGGCGCCCAGTCCCATCAACGTATTGGTACAGGGATATCCCAGCAGATCGACCAGCTCACGAAGCTCGGCCGAAGCATTGGCCAGAATAATGCCGCCGCCGGTGTAGACCATCGGACGCTCTGCCTGCAGCATGAGCTGAACTGCTTTCTTAATCTGACCCGCATGGCCTTTGACCACGGGGTTGTAGGACCGCAGCGAGATCTCTTTCGGATACTCAAACTTACAGCGGTCACGGGTGATGTCCTTGGGAATATCGACTAGCACGGGGCCAGGACGACCAGTCCGCGCAAGGTAAAACGCCTTCTTGATCGTGATCGCGAGGTCACGAACATCTTTCACCAGAAAGTTGTGCTTCACACAGGGACGCGTGATGCCCACCGTGTCGCATTCCTGGAAAGCGTCCAGTCCAATTGCGTGCGTGGGGACCTGCCCAGAGAGCACGACCATCGGAACCGAGTCCATGTAGGCCGTTGCAATACCCGTCACGGCGTTGGTGACGCCAGGCCCGCTGGTGACTAAGGCAACGCCGACCTTTTCGGTCGATCGCGCATAGGCATCTGCAGCATGTACCGCTGCCTGCTCATGTCGAACGAGCACGTGTTTAAATTTGTTTTGCTTATAGATCTCGTCGTAGATGTATAAGACGGCTCCACCGGGGTAGCCAAAAATGTGGTCTACCTGCTCTTCATGCAGGCAGCGCACGACGATCTCTGCGCCTGTGATTTCCATAGTTGTAAGTCCTATCAAGTTCCAGTGATCCTTGCCCGCCGGTGCCACCCGCCTTCGATCCAATCGAAGAGGCCAGCGACACAGACCTTGCGACAAGGGCTTTGAGTTGACGGATCGCCGTTGCCGTCCCTTGTGGGGCCGGTACCGGCAAGGTCAAGCTGTCTAATTTAACATATTGGTATGAACCCGAAGGCTCTGGATCAATTTCTCGCCGGGATCGAAGGCAGAGCCTTTCGAATTGCGATGCTGAGCGTCAACAACCAGGCGGCTGCGCTCGACCTGGTCCAGGACGCCATGATGCGGCTCGCCGAGAAATACGCAGCCAACCCACCAGAGGACTGGCCGCTGCTCTTTCACCGGATATTGCATAACGCCATCCTTGACCATCACCGGCGTCAGAAGGTCCGTCGCGCCTGGGTCAGTCTGTTCGGTGATCTGGCCCCTCCATCCGACGAAAATGACGTGTCCCCGATTGAAGAGACTGCGCTCAATCTTGCGGATCGACAGGATCAGGAGCCCGACGCCTTGCTTGCGACCAAGCAGACCCTTGAGCGAATCGACCGTGCCCTGGCCGATCTGCCGCTTCGTCAACGCCAAGCCTTTGTGCTGCGTTATTGGGAGGATATGGATATTTCGCAGACAGCCCAGGTAATGGGATGCTCCGAGGGGAGCGTCAAAACACACTGCTCGCGCGCAATGAAGGCGTTAAGCGAAGCCCTGTCTGACCTTCGTCCGGAGCAAGACCGATGAACGAACACGATCCAGTCTACCTTTCCCGCTTGGGGTTGCGTCACCACCAAGACAACACGCCCGAATCCATCAAGGCGGCGCTTGCCCAGGCAAGACACAAAGCAGTTCATCAGGCCCAAGCGCGTCAGCACCATCGCCCGCTGTTTCGCCCGCTGTTTCGCCCACAGCGCTGGGGGTTGGGACTTTCACTCGCCTCGATCATGACCGTATTGGTCTCGCTCGAAGCGGTTCAGGTCATCTCAAAAGACATCGATATCGGTCGACTCGCAGCGATTGACCAGAAAATGATGACCGATCGTCTCCCAGTTCAGGCCTATCTTGACCCCGGCTTTCTTGCATTCCAAGAAGGAATTGCGTCGACCGAATCCGCACAAGAAGCAAGAACTAGCGAGAGCCAACCAAGCGTTCCCGTTGTCTCGCGGGCAACAACCGCGATGCGGGAGTTCTGGTCACTCGACTCTTTATTTCCGGGGCTCATCACAGGTCAGACACCGCTCTGGTCCAAGCTCACAACAGCCCAGAAAGAAGCCCTTGCACCACTAGAAGCCTATTGGCCAGAGATGGAGAATGAACGGCGACGCAAGTGGCTCAAGATCGCGGATCGGTTTCATCTGATGTCAGATGAAGAACAGTTGCTTGCACAAGAGCGCATGCAAGAGTGGGTGACGCTTCCCGCCACCGACCGGCGTCAGGCAAGAGCAGCTTTCGACAGCCTGGTGCAGGTTGTTCCCGAAGACGTTCGTGTCATGAAATGGAACGAATATCAGAAGCTCTCGGATCAAGAGCGAGCACGTCTGATGGAGCAGGCACAGCAACGACTATCCGAACCCGACGCATCTGCTGCGGCAAAGCGTATGGAGAACACCTCCGCTTCGGCAACGGGTAACCCCACATCGCGACCAAGATCAGCGCTCGCCGCCCAGCCAGAGAAGCCATTCGCGCGATAATCGCGCAATGGACGCTACATCCCATCCCACTCCGCCTGCTGCTGCGACCGTCTGGCGACGACTCATGGGCGCGGTCTATGAATCGCTTCTGCTGTTTGGCCCACTGCTGCTGATCAGCTTTCTCTACTCCCTCATCACCGACTACAGCGACCAGGCCGCTCCTGAAGCCGCAGCTCTGAAACGACTTGGGCTTCAGCTCACGCTCGCCATGTCGATCGTCGGCTATTTCGTCTGGGGCTGGAGCCGAGATCGATGCACCCTGCCCATGCAGACCCTTGGGCTTCGTGTTCAATCCAAGACTGGTGGACCCATCACACCGCGTCAGGCGCTGATCCGGGCATTGATTTCGATCCCTAGCACGGTAACGCTGATCGGATTCTTCTGGGGTCTCATCGACAGGGACTCGCAGAGCCTGCACGACAAATTAGCCGGTACGCGTCTGGTCTACATCCCTGTCAATCGAATTGTCTAAAGCACTGCACCCCTTCGGCGGGGACGCAGTCTAGTGCACGACACGATCAAACCGAAACTGACCGTCTTTCCAGTCCACGGGGATCACACTGCCTGGGGCGAACTTACCTTCGAGAATCAGTTTGGCCACCGGATTTTCAATCGCACTCTGAATTGCGCGCTTTAAGGGTCGCGCACCAAAGAGCGGATCAAACCCTACCCGCGCAATCTCATCGAGCGCCGCATCGGAGACCTCTAGCGTCATCTCGTGGGCACGAACCCGTGACTCGAGTCGTGCCAACTGAATCTTGGCAATGTCACGAATCTGCGCCTGACCCAGACCATGGAAGACAACAATCTCGTCAATACGATTAATGAACTCGGGCCGGAAATGCACCTTGACCTCTGCCATCACGGCGTCTTTGATCTCCTCGGCCGACGCATCGGCAAGCCGTTGGATCTCATGCGAGCCAAGGTTTGAGGTCATCACTACAACCGTATTCCGGAAATCCACCGTACGGCCCTGCCCATCGGTTAGGCGACCATCATCGAGTACCTGCAACAGCACGTTAAAGACATCCGGATGGGCTTTCTCGACCTCGTCTAACAAGATCACGCTGTAGGGCTTGCGACGGACAGCCTCGGTGAGCGTGCCGCCCTCCTCGTAGCCCACATATCCCGGAGGCGCGCCAATAAGACGGGAGACCGAGTGTTTCTCCATGAACTCGCTCATATCAATCCGAACCAGATGCTCCTCCGAATCAAAGAGGAACTGTGCAAGCGCCTTACAGAGCTCTGTCTTGCCCACGCCGGTTGGCCCGAGAAATAAGAATGAGCCATAGGGCTTGTTAGGATCTGACAGACCCGCACGCGAGCGACGAATCGCATCCGAGACAAGGGTCACGGCCTGATTCTGTCCCACCACACGGCTGTGCAGGTGCGCCTCCATCGCCAACAGTTTTTCACGCTCGCCCGTCATCATCTTGGAGACCGGAATACCAGTGGCGCGCGAGACCACTTCGGCAATCTCTTCGGCACCAACCTGGGTTCGCAGAAGCTGTGGCTTTTTCTCGGTCCCTTGAGCGCTGGCATCAGCAGCCTTCAGACGCGCTTCTAGCTCAGGAAGACGACCATATTGCAGCTCAGAGACTTTCTGCCAGTCGCCTTTGCGGGTGTGCGTCTCAATCTCATGGCGCACTTTTTCAATCTCTTCTTTAATCGACTGAGATCCCTGAACAGCCGCTTTTTCTGCCTTCCAGACCTCTTCGAGATCGGTGAGCTCACGCTCAAGCCGAGCGATCTCCTGTTCAAGGAGCTCAAAGCGTTTCTTCGAAGCCTCGTCTTTTTCTTTGCGCACCGCTTCGCGCTCAATCTTTAACTGAATCAGGCGACGGTCAAGTTTATCCATCGCTTCAGGCTTGGAATCGATCTCCATCTTGATGCGCGAAGCCGCCTCATCAATTAGATCAATCGCCTTATCGGGAAGAAAACGATCCGTGATGTAACGGTTGGAGAGCTCTGCTGCCGCAACAATGGCTGGGTCGGTAATATCCACCCCATGGTGAAGCTCATACCGTTCCTGCAGTCCGCGCAGGATCGCAATCGTGGCTTCCACCGTCGGCTCGCCCACCAGCACCTTTTGGAAACGGCGCTCAAGCGCTGCATCTTTCTCAATGTATTTCCGATACTCATCGAGCGTGGTAGCACCAATGCAGTGCAGCTCACCGCGCGAGAGTGCAGGCTTCAGCATATTTCCTGCATCCATTGCGCCCTCGGCCTTGCCTGCACCCACCATGGTGTGAATCTCATCGATGAATACGATGGGATGGCCCGCAGGGTTCGTTTCCGCCATCTGCGCAATATCTTTAAGGACTGCCTTTAACCGCTCTTCGAACTCCCCGCGATACTTTGCGCCTGCAAGCAGTGCCGCCATGTCTAAGGTAAGAACCGACTTCCCTTTGAGCCCTTCGGGGACCTCACCATTGACGATCCGCTGGGCAAGCCCCTCGACAATCGCAGTCTTTCCGACACCAGGCTCACCAATCAGCACAGGATTATTCTTTGTCCGTCGCTGAAGAATCTGAATACAACGGCGAATCTCGTCGTCACGACCAATCACCGGATCCAGTTTTCCGCGCGCTGCACGTTCCGTCAGGTCGATGGTGTATTTCTTGAGTGATTCCCGCTGCCCTTCAGCCTCTGCTGACTGAACCGACGCACCGCCACGGACGGCATCCACGGCAAGCTCCAGGTTCTTTCGGGTCAGTCCCGCCTCGCGAAGAAGCCGACCCGTCACCCCTTTGTCGTCGGCCAGCACCAACAAAAAGAGCTCACTCGCAACGAACTGATCGCCTCGCTTTTGCGCCTCACGATCGGTGAGGTTCAGACTCTTAACCAGCTCTGAGCCAACCGTCACCTGCCCTTCAGGCTTAGCCACCTTGGGTAACTGGTCGAGTGCGGCCTCCACCGACTGGGCGAGTTTTTGGACATTTACGCCAGCGCGGGCAAGCAGCGACCGAGTCGTGCCTTCCTGCTGCTGCAGCAACGCAGAAAGCAGGTGCAGAGGCTCGATCGTGGGGCTGTCAGAGCCCACAGCAATACTCTGCGCGTCGGCAAGGGCCTGCTGAAAGGCAGTGGTTAACTTATCGGTTCTCATCTTAGATTCCTTTTCAATTCTGGCTGCACCGACAACCTGGGCAGCAACGGATAGCGAGGAGATTGGGGGCATTTCGCCGAAATTCAAGGGCCCCCTTACACTGCCGGCTATGCCCTTTCAGCAGCATCCGTCCTTTGAAGAGATCCCGGCGCAGGCCTGGAATGACCTCCTGGACCGGCAGGACCACCTTACGCCATTCCTGCGTTGGGAATTTCTGCACGCCCTTGAGGCCACCGGCTGCACAACGAGTGAGACCGGATGGCAACCCCTCCCGATCACAGTCACCGACGAAAGCGGAACCCTGATTGCCGCCGCACCGCTCTACGCCAAAGGGCACTCCTATGGAGAGTATGTGTTTGACTGGGCCTGGGCAGATGCCTATGAACGTGCCGGACGTCGCTACTTCCCAAAGCTTTTGATCGCGAGCCCCTTCTCGCCGATTCCAGGCACGCGTCTGCTCGCTGCCAGTGACGCAGCCCGAGACGAACTCGTGCACGGCATTGAGGCCCTTCTCGATGCCACGCAATGCTCATCGGCTCACATTCTTTTTCCAGATACCAAGGACCTAGACAGCACGCAATCCAGGGGATGGCTCACACGTCAGGCGATTCAGTTTCACTGGCACAACCTAGGTTTTCGTGACTTCGACGACTACCTGGCAAGCCTGACCCAGCCGAAGCGAAAGAAGATCAAGGCAGAACGACGAAAGGTTCGCGAGGCCGGGATTGAATGTGAGATAAAGACTGGCAGCGCGCTCACAGACGACGACTGGGCGTTTTTCTTTGAGTGCTATCGACAAACCTACGATGAGCACCTTGCAACCCCCTATCTCAATCTGGAATTTTTCCTTCGGCTCGCACATGCGATGCCAGAGAGGCTCGCACTCTGCATTGCCACGCGTAGCGGAACGCCGATTGCTAGCGCACTCTTACTGCATGACCGTGGTGTGGCCTATGGCCGCTATTGGGGCGCGCTTGAGCGTGTTGACTGCCTGCACTTTGAAGTCGCCTATTACACGCCGATCGACTGGGCGATCCGCAATCAGATCACCCGTTTTGAAGGCGGCGCACAGGGGGCGCATAAGCTTGCCCGAGGCTTCACGCCGGTGAAGACCTATTCCGCACACTACTTAAGTGAACCTCGGTTTCGGGAAGCCGTGAGTCGTTTCCTTGAACGCGAATCTCAGGGTATCGCTCAAGCGGTTGAAGAACTCGAAAGCCGAACGCCCTTCAAACCAGATCAGCGCCTTGTCCTACCAACGCTTTAGGGCTTCGGCGTCTTTGTCTCGAGCTTCCACCCATCGATCCCCCGACGGAACCGATTCTTTTTTCCAGAATGGTGCCTTCGATTTTAAGAAGTCCATGATGAACGCGCATGCGGCAAGGGCCGCCTCTCGGTGCGCACTCGTCACGCCGACAAACACAATCTCATCAGCGGGGGCAAGCGATCCAATACGGTGAATCACCAGTGCGTTAAAAATTGGCCAACGGGTAAAGGCTTCATCCAAGATTGCCTGGATACTGGACTCCGTCATGCCCGGATAGTGTTCTAAGACCAACCGGGATACCGTGTCGCCATCATTTAAGTCTCGAACCGTTCCCACAAAACTGGCAACTGCGCCTACCCGCGTATCCCATTTGCCGTCAGGCGTCTGACGCAATTGCTTTAGGCTCTGCCCAACGTCAAACGGTTCGGCCAGAATCTGCACGCGAGCGGTCATCTTCAGCCTCCCGTCACCGGAGGAAAAAATGCCACTTCATCCCCATCCCGAACGGGGTCTGAGTCTTGCGCCATCTGCTGATTAATCGCACCACGGACAGCGCGAGAGGGATCTAGTGCAGCAGCCCAGCGCTCCCCGCGCCTCGATAACACGCCGCGAAGCTCAGCCAAGGTCATCTGCTCGGCAGGAAGGTCGAGCGACTGATCGTCCCACTGGGTCAGTTCTCGAAGCGACGCAAAGAGTCGAAGTCGAATTCTCATTAAGACACGCTAACTCAAAGCACTGTATGGAATGAATCGCAACAACTTTCCCTTTTTATGAGGCGCTCTGGCGGGGATCTCAATCAACCCCGTGCATTCCGTGACAGAAGACAGGACGCCGGAATTCTGACGGGGGTGAACCTCAAGACAGCCCCGTGCATTGACCC
>JACCED011350197.1_pt1 | contig 16822 bp, 26 predicted proteins | sample 7455021 | NCBI WGS metagenome assembly JACCED01 (sample SAMN15323456, study PRJNA562643) | freshwater metagenome | isolation source: river surface water | place: USA:Blue River Watershed | collected 2017-08-19 | reverse complement strand
ACGATAATCCATTTGAATTACACAGCTACCTACAGCAGTTTATTACCAACAACACAGACAACATAGATCATTTTACAGTACAGCCCTCAATTGATCTAACCATACTGCCAGAATTTCGATCAAGTATTACAGTTAAAACATTTCCCGACTACAAAAATAATTCCAATGGGGTTGTTGTCATTGGCCTACATGGCGGGTGGGATCCTATTAAACTTGAATTAATCGCTGAATGGTTTGAGTCAGACCACAATAGATTACGTGCGTGGCGTGATGACTCATGTCGTATAGTATTAGACTACAGCATGGAAGGCTTTGGAGAAGAAGCGTTTGGGGATTTGTACAACTGGAGCCGATTACACAGCTTAGAGGATAGGCTTGTATATGTGTCTGGCGACTTAAACATAGAAGACAACTATCGTGCCTGGTGTAATCAATATCGTGTGCGCCCCTCAATGACCACAGCGTATTACGGATACTTTGCAGTGTGGGCCAGCAGACAATTGCAAGCAACGCCACAGTGTGCTCGACGACGTCGTTACATGAGTCTAAATCGTAGGCCACACTATCATCGCATTATGATGATGACTATATTAGAGCAACGAGGTCTACTAGAGTCGGGTACAATCAGCATGCCGCGAGACTTTGAGGAGCCTGATATTGGATGGGCGGCAGACCAATGGGATCTACGCAGACTCTGGGACGAATTAAAAGAACTACAAGTGGGCTTTTTGGATCGTTATGAATCCGCTTTTGAATCCTTGTACAGTAAGTTGCCTTTGATAGCTGATAGAACAGACTTTGAAACCAATCATGCATTGGACTTTAATCAAGACTTGTACGCAGAACATCCTGTTAATCTAATAACTGAAACACTGTGCTTTACTACCAGTGCATTTGCATCTGAAAAGATTTGGAAACCCATGGCTGCGGGACAAATATTCTTGGTACTAAGTGGACCTTACTACTTGCGAGGACTGAAACGAATTGGCTTTCGTACGTTTGCACCTTACATCAATGAAGAATACGATGAGGAACCAGAACCTATTGCCCGTGCCAATTTGGTAGCTCGTGAATTGAAACGCCTGATAAGTATCACTGACGAAGAATTTGACGCGATTGTGAGCCAATGCCAAGGGGTTATACAGTATAACCAGCAGTTGATAACAGATCAGAATAAAATTAAGGCAACGGTATCTCGAAACTTAGTCAATACATTAGAAGGCAAACGTGGAACCAATTAAAATTCATTTAAATCGTGTCAAGCAACAACTTGATGAGGTTAGCAGTAGTTATTGCGTGGCCAAATGGCAGCAAGTTACTATTCACTTGGCAACGGGACAAACACACTCGTGCCATCACCCGGCTACGCACCGTATTCCCTTAGAAGAAATTGCAGTCAATCCGTCGGCACTGCACAATACAAAGTTTAAAAAAGCTCAGCGCAAGAAAATGCTCGAAGGCGAACGTCCTTCTGAATGTGATTACTGCTGGAAAGCAGAAGATTCGCCGGGGCATCATTACTCGGATCGTGTGCATAAAAGTGCGGACCCGGTGTGGGGCAAGCCATATTTGGAATCCAGTTCTAAAATGCCGTGGGACGCAGATGTTACGCCTGCATACGTAGAAGTATCTTTCTCTAACGTATGTAACTTTGGATGTGCATATTGCAGTCCAGACATTAGTTCTACAATCATGCAAGAGGCCAAGCGTTTTGGGCCTGTTAAGTTAGATGGCGGACGTGTCGATCGTGACATCATTAAGTTGGAGCAACAAGGCCGCATGCCAATTCCCAACAGGGAACAAAATCCCTACATTGATGCATTTTGGGCGTGGTGGCCTACCCTATATCCCAATCTAAAAGTATTCCGCATTACCGGTGGTGAACCCTTGCTGGCCAAGGACACATTCAAAGTATTAGACTGGATCATTGAGCATCCTAATCCAGAACTTGATCTTGCTATCAACAGCAACTTGGGTGTTGATGAAAAGCTATTAAAAGAGTTTTTAGAAAAAGCCAATTACATTCAAGAAAACAAGTTAGTAAAGAGTTTAAAGATCTTTACATCATGTGACACATGGGGTAAGCAAGCCGAATACATTCGTACAGGATTAGATTACAACCAATGGTATCGCACATTGTGGGACATTACACTACGTTATCCTGCATTGAGCATTACTGTAATGGTTACATTTAACTTGTTAAGCATTCCACGCTTTGAATCATTCTTGCGTGATATGTTGGCTATCCGCAGATCCCCTTCTGTTCAAATCAATAACTCAGGCATGCGTGGAGTGGGATTAGACTTCCCATACTTGCGTCATCCTCGCTACTTGAGTACCTTGATTGCTGATCCATATATGTTGGTATTGCTTGATCGCTCTATACAGTTTATGCGACATAATACTGCTACATTCCAGCAGGTTGATTTCCATGATGGCTTTTATCCGCACGAAGTAGAAAACCTACAGCGTGTTTATAATATTGCTTCTGCTGAATGGCAAGGTAGCTTGGAAAGTCAGGTAAGTAGACGTGACTTATATTTGTATATCACTGAACACGATCGTCGTAACGGAACAGACTTTAAAACAGTATTTCCGGAGATTGCTTATTTTTACGATCAGTGTAAGCGAGAATATGAAGAATCACAGGCGCTTAGAGAAGCAGCCAGCAAAGATAAAGAAGAACAAGAATGAAACGTGTAGCAATGATTGGATTGGGCAAGCTAGGCTTGCCATGTGCAGAAGTAATGGCCGAACATTACGATGTTTGTGGTTACGATATCAACATTGTTGATCCTACACAAACAGTCAAGATCATGGGCTCAGTTGAAGAAGCTGTCAAGGGTGCTGACATTATTTTTGTTGCAGTACCTACTCCTCATAATCCACAATACGGCGGCGAGACTCCAATTTCTAACATGACACCATGCAACTTTGATTACACGCCCGTGATCAATGTGTTTCAACAAATCAATCCGCACGTTACACAAGATCAATTGGTAGTGCTAATCTCTACAGTATTACCTGGCACTGTGCGTGATAACTTAATTGGATATCTAACTAATGCACGTTTCATTTACAATCCATATCTGATTGCCATGGGCTCTGTAAAATGGGACATGGTCAATCCAGAATGTTTAATCATTGGCACAGAAGATGGATCCACTACAGGCGATGCACACGAGCTAATTGAATTTTATAAGCCACTAATGAAGAACGAACCCCGTGTCAACGTAGGCACTTGGGACGAAGCAGAAGCTATTAAGATCTTCTACAATACATTCATCTCTGCTAAAATTGGTCTTGTTAACATGATCCAAGACGTTGCAGAAAAGAACGGTAACATCAACGTTGACGTAGTGACAGATGCACTCAAAGCCGCAACACAACGTATCACAGGACCACGTTACTTGACGGCAGGTTTAGGTGACGCAGGTGCTTGCCATCCACGTGACAACATTGCACTACGTTGGTTAAGTGGCAAGTTAGATTTGGGATATGATATGTTCCATGCCATCATGAGTGCTCGTGACAGTCAAGCTCAAGCCATGGCAACTAAATTGGTACGTTTGGCCAATGAGAATAATCTTCCAGTCGTAATCCACGGCAAAGCATATAAGCCTTACGTGCCTTACACCATTGGCAGCTACAGCTTATTAGTAGGACACTTTGTTGAACACGCAGGTGTACAACTGCATTATGTTGATCCTTTAACTGGTGACAATAGCCCGCCAGCTGGGCCAGCTGTGGTACTAATGGCACACAATCCTGCTATCACATACGCTGGCACAGGAGTTGAAGTAAAAGCCGATGAATTTTATTATGACATTGCACCAGGCAGTATCTTAGTTGACCCATGGCGTACAATTAAAGAGTTCCCAGGATGTAAAGTTGTTCACTATGGCAACCCCAAATACAGCTTGCCTACTATCAATGGTCGTATTTTAAATCCTGTGAATAGCTGTGATCTCTTTGTCGAGCTACACGCAGACTTTAAATTTAAAATAGATAATACCAAGCCAATGACATACTTCACCTTGGCACCTATTAGTGCAGTCAATGGTGATCCGGCTGCTGAAGAATATATTGCAGTTACCAAAGCTAGAATTGGGACTCTTAAAGAAACAGACCGCATTGTGTTTATTACACCACATGAAGGTATGATTGCTCATGCGTTTATGTGGCAAGATCGCTTGAAAAAATTCTGGCCCGAATTAAACACAAACCAATGGTACTATGCCAATGAACTGCAAAGCCCCGGTCAAGCATTAGCAATGGCACATAAAACAGAAGATGACATTAACCTGTTGAACTTTGTTCAAATTGACAAATGGGTTGATAAAAATATCAAAGTCAATCATGACTACGCAAATAAGACTGCTGACTTCTTGAGTTATAATCGTGTTATCAAAGCACACCGCTGTCACCTAATAGGGGAAATGTTACTCAATGGCCTTGTTGAAGGTAACATGATTAGTTTTGTTCCCGGTGGCGAGTTATATCCCGGCGTTAACAAAACAGCCGCTGAAGTTGTACAAGGGCCAACTTATCTGCACCCAGACATTGCCAGTCGTATCCTCCCGGTTATGAATCAACAGTTGGTTGTTGATCAGTACGATGTTACACAAAATGGACCGCAGGTAAGCAGTCACTATGAGCAAGCATTGTTGAGTGTTATTACTGAAACCACATACGAACATGGTGATGTATTTGTCAGTGAAAAGACATTCCGTGCTATTGCACACGCACACCCATTCATTATTGTTGGACCTTCACAATCATTGCAAATGCTTAAAAATCTAGGATTTGAAACATTTAATGGCATCATTGACGAGTCGTATGATCAGGTGTATAACCCTAATGTGCGTATGCAAAAAATCTTAAGCGAGTTGAAAAGAATTTCAGCGTTAAGCGAAGCTGATAGATTTGATATGTACCATAAGCTAATGACCATTGCTAATCGTAATAAAGAAAAGTTTGATAGCTTTGTGCAGTGTAAGAATCAAAGCACATTCTGGCTTTTTGCTAAATCATTATCACAATGATATGCTGGTGTATCCGTATCCAGACGCAGAACACATTGTCATTCCATACTTGGATCTGGCCGACGAGTTTGAGCATCTAACTATAGCTGTTTGTACGCTACGTATCACTGACCCCGATTATGACGGGTACTTTGTACCTTACATTGTTTCCCGTCTAAAAATTTTAGGCCATGTTGATCGTGTGCTAATAGACGACATGACCGAAGCAGTGTCATTAGACAGCATTGAACAACTACTCAATGGCATTGAAACTGAATGCGGGATTCCTAGACGATGCATTGCCTTTGTCGGAGGCGGAGCAGAAGAAATTCCAGGCCTTATATCGTATCCAATATTTTATCAAGTTGATAGTCCACGACTAGGAAACTATAAAAACAACCAAGTAGTACCTTGGGCCCAACGTGAAAAATTGCTAATTAGCTTAGGACGCAGACCCTGCTGGTTCCGTGTAGCTATAACTGAAGAATTGATCAAACGTGATCTACTGTCTCAATCCATAGTCAGCTGTGGATCTGATTCCACATTTGGCGATGACGGCTGGATACAGATGTTTGTGACTCCCGAATACCGCGAGTATTTTCCCATGATAGTAGACGGGCCTATTACCCGTGAAGATGAATATGTTTCAAACGGTTTAGAATTTAGCAATGCCTTTGTTAATCTAGTGTCTGAAACAAGTCACGACGAAATGCCAAACAAGCTGTTAAGGCTACAAAAGCTGTTTAACGAAACTGATTCAATTTGGACTCCAGACGCAGTGCATCATTGGGAAAGAGTGTTTGTTACAGAGAAGACCATTAAGCCCATAGCCATGCGTCAGATTCCAATCTTCAACACTGTTAGACATCATGTTCGCCACTTGCGTTCTATTGGGCTTGACATGTTTGACGATGTTGTTGATCACAGTTATGATGAGCTAGAAGATCCAGTACAGCGTATATGGGCAGTGGCTAATCAAGCAGAAATATTATATCGTCGTGGACACGAGTACTTTAGATCAATTCCCAAAATTGAACAACGTCTAGAGCATAACTATCAATGTGCTCAACTATATTATAAAACTGCACTGCAAGTAGCACACACAAGAATAAAGGAATTTTTAAATCATGGGCATGTCACCTTATAAAATGTTAGACAATCAATTTCAAGACTTGGTTGCAGATCAAACAAGGCTTGTAGTAGAAATTGGAAGCGAACGAGGAGAAGGCAGTACCGCGTACTTTAGAGATTGGGCACAGGCACGTGGTGTAGATTTTCACACTGTAGATGTTACTGATGAAGCCCGCTCGCACTTTGCCAACAATGTTGACTATGGAGGTATAGGCGATATACACTTTCACACAGTTGACACAGGCCATGCTTGGTGCAGGGATGTGTTGCCCACATTGAACAAACAAATTGCAGTGCTATACTTGGACAACTTTGATTGGATTGATCCTGTCAATTTACAGTACCAATGGCTACATGATCAAATTGCTGCCTATGCTGTTCGTGGAGTTGTAATGAGCAATGAGAATAGTCAGGAAGAACACAGACTACAAACATTGTATTGCTTGCCGCATATGGCACATCAAAGCATTATTTTAATTGATGATACTTATTATGATGTAACTTCGCCAACAGGCTGGGGCGGCAAGTGCGGTACTGCTATTCCACTAATGTTGGCAGCTGGATATGCTATAGCAAATACCGACCAAGGCGTTGTTTGCTATAGAGGTATAGACTTTAAATATCTTTAACCAGTCGCTGTACAATTTCTTCGCAAGTGAGAATTTCGCTTGCGTGTTCGATACCCTTACCAATGAACACATGTCCGGCTACAGGAGTTTGTATGCCAGCCATCAAGCCACGTGTGTTGTTGTGATTGTCTCCGGCAATAGGTGAAAACACAATTGCGTTTTGACTATCAGTATCTGTTTTACCATTGTCTAATCGTTTAACGTCCCCGGCACCTGATGCAACTAGTTTAAGTTTTGTTTCTGTAGAGATTTTGCTTTCAGCACTTACAGCAAACATAGTACCAATGCCAACACCAAATGCTCCACGATCTATGTAGTATTTTAACTGAGCACTGGTTCCAACACCACCTGAAGTGATCACATGTTTCCCGGGAAATATAGTAGTGTATCTGTTAAACAATTGCTCCAGAGTTTCTCCTGTTAAGTTACCGCGGCCGGCGCCGTCGGGTCCTTTAAGGATGATACCGTCTGCACTTGCTGCCGAATCACTTGGCAACAGTGTCTTGGTAAACACCATAGTCCCATTGGCTTTTAAACGTGAGATTACTTGGGGCAGTATTACATATCTACGATTGTCAGCTTCAGCTTCTTGTCCTTGATCTTCTAGAATAATCTCCACAGCTCGAACACGATAGGACAACAGCATGTCTACAAACCCTTCAAGATCTAATAGGGCACCAATATTGGTACTGATTAAAATAGAAGCGTCACCAACTGCGTCTTGATACTGTTTAAGATCACGTTCAAATAAGGCTGGATCAATTACACCAAGCCTTACAAAGTAATTGAAGATACTTAAACTGGGCAAGCAACCAGCACGTCTAACAGCCACGGCCAGGGTTACGTCTGACACTTTGTTCATGGCCATACAAGCAATAGGATACTTGCAATCAAAAAATTCGGTAAAGTTTCGCATGCAATACTTATTCTGAAAACTCTGGGTGGTATGTGCCAATAAATACTGCTATGAAAATAGTAATTGCCACCGGGGGATTTGACCCTGTACATTCCGGACATATCAAATATCTACAAGCGGCTCGCGAGCACGGCGACAAGCTAATAGTTGGCTTGAATTCTGATGCTTGGCTCGAGCGTAAAAAAGGGCGCCCGTTCATGCCCTTTATCGAACGTCAAGCAGTGTTAGAAGGATTAAGTTGTGTAGATGAAGTTGTAGCATTTGATGATAGTGATGGCAGTGCTGTCAAGTTGTTGGAAAGTGTACAACGCAGTTACTCTTATGCTGAAATTATCTTTGTCAATGGGGGCGATCGTACCGCTGACAACATTCCCGAAATGTCAGTTAAGAATGTAATCTTTAAATTTGGTGTCGGCGGGGACAATAAAGCCAACTCAAGCTCGTGGATCTTGGAAGAATGGAAAGCACCCAAGACAGAAAGGTCTTGGGGCTACTATCGTGTGCTACACGAAGTGCCGGGCACTAAAGTAAAAGAGCTAACTGTAATGCCCGGGCAAAGTTTAAGCATGCAACGACATACATATCGTAACGAATACTGGCACGTAAGCGAAGGTAAGTGTGTAGTAAACAGCCAAATGAGAGGTGGTTACCAAATGCCTCCTAAAGAACTTACACTTCACAACACTCATCAAATTCCAGTAGGCGAGTGGCATCAGCTGACCAATCCGTTTAACGAACCATGCAGGCTCATTGAGATTCAATTTGGCGAACGTTGCGTAGAAGAAGATATCGAACGAAAAAACACTTGACCTTGTTGTAGCGTTCGTGTATACTTACTAGGTAAGCCTTTAACTAACCGGAGATATACATGAGCTTTTCACCTGAACAAATTGCAAAACTGAAACGAGTGATCCAAGAAGGGGTCCAAGTCAAGCGTGAGATTGATGACCTTAACGTGGGCCTCAAAGAAACTGTTGCTGCCATCGCAGAAGAAATGGAAATCAAGCCAGCAGTGCTAAACAAGGCCATCACCAAAGCATTCAAGGGCGACTTTGACAAGGACCAAGCAGACCTTGACTCGGTTGAAGAAATCCTAGAAGTCACTGGCAATAAACTGTGATCAAACTGTTTGCCAGCATAGGCAATTATATTCGAGAGGATTGGCAAGAGAATCCTGTACGTTGCGTACTGGAAATTTTTGCTTGGTTCTTAAGCATTGGTTGTAGCTTTACAATGATGCTAACAGTTCCAACCCCTCCGTTTCTAATCCTATACCCGTTGTTTATTTTACAATGTGGTATCTTTGCCTGGGCGGCACGTACTCGCGGCAGTGTCGGCATGCTAGCAAACTATTTGCTGTTGGTCACAATTGACAGTATTGCATTGGTCAAGATGTGGATGCAGTAAATGGAACAGCAGGTTGTAATAAACCATTGGCGATATGAAGATGGTTGGCACACTGTGCCTTCTATCCTTTTAAAAAAAGGTGAGCCTGAACGCGAATTCCGCGAAGAAGTAGTTGGTTGGCATTGCTGGGCGTATTGCTTCGACCATCACGAGTTTATTGAGTGGATGGAAGAGCATTGCCCCGGCGCAGACTGTACTCCTAGATTCAATAGCGGTGACCCAATGGTTACAGTCCACATAACTGACAAGGACGAAGCGGCATATTTTATGCTAAACTTTGATGTTTAATGCTTGACTATAATTTGTATCTTGGTGATCGTGATGAAACAGAGCTGTATGATTGGCTCTGTGAAAATATTGCGCCCGTGCTTATGACAACCAAATCCGAGTGGGACTACTTTACAATGTACCATGGCGATGATGATTTGTGGATCATGCACTCTGCTGACGTGTCTGATACGTCTGGACAGTATGACATTATAACTGTACTCAGTTTCAAGAACAAAGAAGACGCCCTAATGGCCAAGCTACGATTTGGTGGGTCAATGACATGAGCTGGCTTGAGCCAAATTATTCATTACGAAAAGGTTGGGGACATGTTGTGGCCCTTAAAGATCCATATCAGAACCACAGTGAATTTGGCTCAATTGTTGATTACGAAACAGTTGATGCTATACTAGAATGGGCCAGTGTAAATTCTGGTGGCACCAGGATCAGCTACGATACTTGGAAATTTAGGTCGCGTAATGAAGCAGAACAGTTTATAATGTTGTATAAACTAACATGGGCCTGATATGAGTGATCCTAATTTATCTGCAATCGATCTTGAAACAATGACAGGTGTCGACTTGCTTCCTTGGCAAAAGGCAATACTCAACAATGTTTATGGTGGGATCAGACGTGGGGAAATGATGACGTTTGCTTCGGGCCGTAATACTGGCAAGTCTATGCTTACTGCCGCCATGCTTAACAATCTTTGTAAAGAAATTGTCATGCCACCATTTGAAGTCTTATCCACTGCCGATGTTGATGGTATGCCTTGGTACACCGTTTCGTGCCGTAAAGAAGTTTCTATCTGGGTTCGAGAAAACGGAACAGAGAATCAAGATTGGTACAGCCACATTGATGATAGATGGACACTTTATCACAATATGTTTGACATGTCGCAAGAAATGTTGGCTATGACTAAGTTACGGTGGGGCACATGAGAGTACTAAACAAACGGCTGTGGCCGCATCAATTTAGGTTGCCTGTTGAAGATATGAACTCCACTGATGATCGTATCTTTTGGTTAAGGGATAACTTGCCCGCCGACACATGGCGTTTTAATGAAAACGACAGCACCTTTTGCTTTGCTAACAAAGACGATGCAGTGTTGTTCAAACTATCCTGCTCATGAGCTACAATGGTGCGGCCAAGTTTTTACCCGACAACTGGAGTCCTATGGAATACTCAATCATAGCTGATGGCGCCGACTGCTATCCTTGGCGAGAAGTTTATGCTTGGTTGCCAGTTAAGACAGTGTCAGGTGAACGAGTGTGGGGCGAGAAAGTTTTTAAACGCAAGGTGTGGGTAGTGTGGGGCACGGGCTTTCACATGGAACCGCACGTACAATACGCAACTGCATTTGATTTGATCACATATGACCCTGATAGGTATTATAAAATCTAAGTACCGCACCTGGCAAGAAAATCGCTTCTTGGATAGGCATCACTGTCGTAATCGTGCCGAGTACAATCGCAGATATGACCCAGATTATATTCCACGGGCATCACAGATTGCCAACTACTATCACGGCTACCAGCACGTACATTGTTTTGAAAATCGCGAAAACTTTGTGTACAACAGAATTTACGATTACGGGCCAGGTGGATACAGAGATGGGTTCCATGAGATATGCGACTGGTGCGAAGAGCACTTGAGGGGTAAATGGCGATACGACATGCTTCGTGTAATGAAGGCGCCAAGTACTGCTAACAAATGGGAAGTAAATGAACTAGGTGGTGGCGATTACTGGTTCTTTGCGTTCCAAGATAGTGAAGATTATTTTATTTTTAAACTGCAATGGGGACAATAATGAAAACAACACACCTAACTGATCAAGAACTAGTCAATCATGTCATTAAGTTCAGCAACGATCCAGAACAGATTCGTTTAGCTACATTTATGGAGCGTACCCGTGGATCAATTTGGGATGACTTAGTTGACGCAGGCATTGATGAAACATATTGCACGTTTAGATCTGAGTGGGGCTCAGATATGCACGTGGGTCGTTACATCTTTCACCTACGTGAAGAAATTAAGATCCGTGATGACGAACTGCATCAGCTACGAGAAGAAGTTAAAGAACTAAAGACTCGTACCATCATGGACTTTATCCAGGAAGTTAACCAAGAACTAACAACTGCAAAGTACTTGGTAGAACAGGCCAATGCGTCACGAGATGAAGAATATAAAGCTCGACGAAAGGCTGAACGTGAACTGGAAATGTGGGACGTTCTAACACATGGAAAGTCGTAAGCTCTAATGTTTATTCATACGTATGACGAATACTGGAATCAAGGTCATGCTGTGGCCGCATTTCCAACGCTTAGTATTGATCAAATCATTGAAATGAAATCTTGGTGTAGGGAAACCTACGGCGAACCAGGAGATCGTTGGCAAGACCAGATCGTGCATGGAGAAGTATTGTTTGATGATAGACAGGATCTAGCATTGTTTATATTGAGGTGGTCATGACTGTAACTTATAAAACCAATGAGAGATTTCCCGGAATTAGGTTTCCCGTATTGCACACAGTGGTCTATGCTCAAACAGAAGGTAAGGTGCAGGCACAGTGGCAAATCAGCTACAAGGACTATAAGGTCAATGAGTGGTTAAAAGCAAACTGCAAGCATCCATACTACCACAGTCCCGGCTACCTTTACGAAAAGTTTATTCAATTTGAATGTGATGAGGATGCGGCCATGTTTGCATTATCGTGCGTATGAGTAAGTTAGAGATACACAATCTTTTTAAGATCCCGTCGGGCAAATATCTCCCATGCGGGCTTAACATCTTGCATCAACTATGGTGGCGTTTCATGCCCGGGGTAGTAATCAATGTGCGGTGGCCCGATGGTTGGGTGGTCCTACACGAATCACCAGATGGATCAATGGTATCCACTAGGTCAGCTGATCCAAACGATCACTATAGGCCCTGGATGGAAGCCAATGTGGGCCGACAAAAATGGGATTGGGATTGGGGCATGGCCGGGGACGACGTTTCGGCGAACCGTCTGACAATAAAGATTAGGCGAAAGCACCAAGAGCATGCTATAATTGCTAAACTTATGTGGAGTTGACCATGAATGAAACACTGATCCTTATTACGTTGCTTTTTACCAAGCACTTTGTCATTGACTTTCCGCTACAAAAGCCTTACCAATGGATGAACAAAGGCACATATGGACATCCTGGTGGTATCCTACATGCTGGACTACATGGTGTTGCTACTGCGGCATGTTTTTGGTGGTGGGCTCCAATGTCGTGTTTAGCAATAGGTCTAATTGACGCAGTGATTCATTATCATATCGATTGGGCCAAGATGAATCTCAATGCTCGCATGGGTTGGGGTGCTAACACACACGAGCAGTTTTGGTGGTTGTTGGGTTTGGATCAATACCTGCATGCCCTAACTTATATTGGCCTTGTAGCATTGGTAACAGTATGATAGTTAAGACCGCTGTACAACAACAATGGACTATTGTAATGCCTTGTGACGACAACTGTAAAAAAGAATACTCGGAAAAGTACGATGCTTACTTCTGCGGTACATGCAACAAGTGGTTAGAAGACAAGTGCGATGATCCTGAGTGTGAGTATTGCCCTGACAGACCTTCTACTCCTATGTGAGTATGACGGATACATTTGTTGCCCGTAAAATAGAAACAATGCCATGGAAAAGTTGGTATGCTTGGCGCCCTATCAAACTACATGGGGAATGGATTTGGTTTGAATGGGTGTTCCGTCGTTGTATCAACACTTATGTGGATATGGAAGATTGGACACGATACGAATACGGAAACATTTTTGATGTGTTAGGTGAGTAATGGAATACTTTTGGAGTGATGGAGGCAACAATAGTCCTTACTTCAGCTATCGTATTAGAGTGCCCAAATGTACCACAGAAATGTACGAATGGTGTGATGCATTTGATGATGAGGGTGCATACTTTCGACGCTGGCACGTAGAGTGGAAAGATACTCACAAGCCACGAGACTATGAAGTTGTACAATTTGAATGGCGGGAAGCTGCCAATATGTTTCTGCTAACTTGGGGCGGAGAAGCGTTATGAACAAAACAGCAACACAAGTACTTGAAGAACAGTATGCTGATGCTGCCGCGCAAGCAATAGCAGAAGAAATTGATTTTGAAATCATATCTAATATGTTAGTAGAGGCTGGTTGGTCTCGAGTAAAGTTAAGCAGACTAACGAGAACCAATGATCGCGACATAAACATGTGGATGCATACTGAATGCAAAAAACATTGGAGGCGCCGCGGTGCAACATGGATATTTGAAAGTTGCGAAGAAGCCGCACTGTTTAAACTAACTTGGAGTAATTGAATGTATCAAGAATTTAGTTGGCGCAATGCCAAACACGATCCAATGATTGTTGAGATCATGCATCATGGACAAGTAATAATGCACTTCTTTATTGGAGAAGCAATGGAAGGCGCAGGCCGCCAGCGAGTAATGGCACATGTACGTGAATGTGATCACTCACCCTGGCTCAAAGAATGGCGGGAACTGGCTGAAGTTGAAATGCTTGACAAATTTAAAGAATAATGCTATACTGATATATGACTGAAGAAACTAAAAAACAAGAAGTAATGGATGCATTACACGAGTCTGGCCGTGCATTTGCCAGAGCCGCAGACGAATGGCAACAAATGGCCAACTCGTACTACTCCAGCCTTGAACCAGAAGAACAACTATGGGCCTTCTGCGCTGTAGTTGAAAAACTAAGCAGGGGCGAACTAGATGAAGGTCGTAGCTATCGAGGTATCTTATATGACACCTTTGGCTGGGGACCAGAGGCTTATGCAGCCGCTCAACATGCTGGCTTTCTGGGCTTGCATAACAGCATCTACCGTTTTGAAGACCTAGAACATGTGTTTAAAAATACACTCAAAGAACTAGAAATCAAAGTTGAAGATGACAAGCTGTCTGAAGCACTGGCAAGACACTTCTACTAAAGAGAAATACATAATACATGTTTATTGACGCATATCACGATAAGAAAAAAGAAATCATTCACGTTGTAGAACGTGTAGATGGCAAGAGGGTACTCAAAGAGTATCCTGCAAAGTACGTACTGTATTACCCAGATAATAAAGGTAAGTTTGTAAACATCGCCGGAGACAAAGTAAGTAGAGTCATGTTAGGCAATGCCGCTGCCTTTGACAAAGAACGCCGCATCCATTCAAACAAGCGACTATGCGAAAGCGACTACAAGCCCTTGAACCGTTGCTTGGAAGAAGTGTATGGAGGACAAGACGGTCCCGATCTCCATGTTGCGTTTTTCGACATTGAGGTATCATACGACAAGGTCAAGGGTTTCGCTCCCCCAGAAGATCCGTTTAACTATATCACAGCCATTACCACATATCTAATGTGGATGGATGTCAATATCACTTTATGCCTAAAGCCCGACGGCATGACCGAAGCTGTGGCAAAAGAAATTTGTGCCAAGTTTGAAAACACAATCTTATGCGACAATGAAAAGCAAATGCTGGACATGTGGCTTGAGCTAATTGAAGACGCTGACGTACTAAGCGGTTGGAACTCAGAAGGCTTTGATATTCCTTACACTACCAATCGTATTACACGAGTACTAGGCAAAGAGCAGACACGCCGTATCTGCTTGTGGGACCAGTATCCTAAAAAGCGTGAGTTTGAAAAGTACGGCAAGTCTATGGAAACATATGATCCTGTAGGTCGTGTTCACCTTGACTATCTTGAACTGTATCGCAAGTACAACTATCACGAACTGCCAAGCTATCGATTGGACTATGTCGGTGAGATTGAACTAGGTGAAAACAAGATTCATTATGAAGGCACGTTGGATCAGTTATACAACAATGACTTTGAAAAGTTCATTGCTTACAACAGGCAAGACGTATTGCTGTTAAAGAAGTTAGACGACAAGTTAAAGTTCATTGAACTTACTAACCTTATTGCTCATGCTAACACTGTAACACTTCGTGGCACACTTGGTGCTGTGGCAGTTACTGACCAAGCTGTTATCAATGAAGCACACAGTTTAGGTATGGTTGTTCCTGACCGTCCACGCCGCAGTGAGGACTCTAAGGACAATGCAGCCGCTGGTGCGTATGTAGCTGTACCTAAACAGGGCATGCATGACTGGATTGGTAGCATGGACATTAACTCGCTGTACCCATCTTTGATTCGTGCGCTTAACATGAGTCCAGAAACTATTATTGGCCAAGTAAGACAGACACGCACGTTAGCAGGTATTGACGAGTTTATTGCAGATGGCAAAGGCATTGCCGACTTCTGGGAAGGTAAGTTTGCTTGCTTTGAGTATGACTCTGTAATGGCTCGCGAGATTGGTACATCAGAAGTCATTGACTGGACAGATGGTACCAGCACACAGATGAGTTCGGCTCAAGTGTATGACTATGTGTTTCACGGTGGCCAGCCACTGATGATCTCGGGCAATGGTACTATCTTTAAGTACGACACCAAAGGTGTTATTCCAGGCTTGTTGGAACGTTGGTATGCTGAACGTAAGGTATTGCAAGCCAAAGCCAAAGAAGCGTATGGCACAGACATGTACGACTTCTGGGACAAGCGACAGCTAGTTAAGAAGATTAACTTGAACTCTGCTTATGGTGCGTTGTTGAACGCAGGCAGTCGATTCTTTGATCAGCGACTTGGGCAGAGTACTACACTATGCGGACGCTTAGTCGCCAAGCATATGGCAAGTCAAGTCAATGATTGCTTGACTGGCGATTACGAACACATGGGCAAGGCCATTATCTACGGTGACACTGACTCTGTTTACTTTTCTGCTGTTCCAGTGTTTAAGTCTCAGATTGAATCAGGCGAAATTGATTGGTCAGTTGATAAGATCATTGAACTGTATGATGCTATCTCTGACCAAGTAAACGGTACGTTCCCGGCATTTATGAATCGTGCTTTCAATGCTCCGGCTAGCCAAGGTGAGATTATTAAAGCAGGTCGAGAAGTAGTTGCTTCTAAAGGTATCTTTATGACCAAGAAGCGTTATGCTGTTCTTATTACTGATAAGGAAGGCAAGCGCAAAGACAAAGATGGTTCTAAAGGCGAATTGAAAGCCATGGGCCTTGATATGAAGCGAGCTGATACTCCAGAGTTCATGCAACGGTTCTTAGAAGAAGCACTTACAATGACGCTAGAAGGTGCTACTATGGAAACAGTTATGGCTCGTGTCAAGCAGTTCCGCGAGGAGTTCAAGAGCCGACCAGGTTGGGAAAAGGGCACACCTAAGCGTGTTAATAATCTAACTAAACATACAGATGTTTATAAGAAAACAGGCAAGTGTGGAGTTGGACATGCAATGGCAGCTATCAATTGGAACCGTATCAAAGAAGCGTATGGCGATAGACGTAGTATGGACATCACTGATGGACAGAAAGCTATTGTGTGTAAGCTAAAGAATAATCCTTT
>JACCED011442954.1_pt1 | contig 16834 bp, 9 predicted proteins | sample 7455021 | NCBI WGS metagenome assembly JACCED01 (sample SAMN15323456, study PRJNA562643) | freshwater metagenome | isolation source: river surface water | place: USA:Blue River Watershed | collected 2017-08-19 | reverse complement strand
CTGCCGCCTCGCGGCAGAACGAGAGGGCGACAAAATCGACCCCGACTTCGGCACCGACCGCGATGTCTGCGAGGTCTTTCTCGGTGAGGGCGGGGAGGTTGACTTTGACGCCGGGCAGGTTGATGTGCCGGCGTGAGCCCATTTCGCCCTCAGTGAGAACCTCGCAGAGGAGCCGCTCTGGCATGCGTTCCGTGATGCGCATGTGGATGATGCCGTTATCGACGAGGATGGTGTCGCCTTCGGAGACATCGGAGGTCAAACCGTCATAGTTCACGGTCACTGAGTTCGCGATGGAGGGTTTGGCGTCTTTGACGGTGAACTCGAACTGTTCTCCGGGAACGAGTTTGATTTTTGAGGGGACGTCGCCGGTTCGGATGGAAGGGCCTTGAGTGTCAAGGAGGACTCCGACGTTGCGGTCGTGTTTTTCGGCGAGTTTCCGGATGGTTGGGACGATGGTCCGAACCCACTCGTGTTTTGCGTGACTCATGTTGAGCCTGAAGCAATTCACCCCTGCGAGGAGGAGTGATTCGAGCATCTCGGGGCTGTACGTGGCGGGCCCGAGGGTGATGATGATCTTGGTTCTCCGCATGGCTCACTCTCCCATTGGGGTGAGTGGCCTGCAACCGTGAACATCGGTGGATCAGTTCAGGAAAGCGGTCGCCGGAATCCGGGAGAGAGTACGGTAGAGGGGGCCGTGGCGGGCCACGAGGGATTGCCAGAGGTCTCCGTTCGTTTCTGTGTCGAGCAGTGCGTCATCTGGATTGGAGGTCATCCAAGCGTCGGGCCATTCGGCTTCGATCTGGTTGGCGCTCCACCCAGCGTAGCCGAGAAGGGCGACGAGCATTTGGCGTGAGTGATTGATGTGGAGGCCCTTGGACCATTGCTTGATGGACCTTGCCTCATCGAAAGAGATGCCTCTGCGGCACTTCCATTCTTGCTGGAGTGGGTCCCATTGGAATGCAGCAAGTTGGATCTCTGTATTCGATACCGGGCCGCTTAGCAGCACGGGGATGTCTTCGATGCCCTCGAGCTTTTCCGAGGTGAGGTACGATTTGAGGGATTTGCCGGACGGGCGGTTGACGATGAATCCGAGCGTGCCCTGACGCGAATGTTCGGCGACGTAGATGATGGTCTGAACGAAGTTTGGATCGGTGAGGGTCGGGCGGGAGACGATGACTTTGCCGTTCAGATTTTTCGGTTTGATGTCCATGGAAATCAGTTCGAGAGGCCAAGGCGTTTGAGGTTGAAGAGGAGCCAAAGCACGCCGGAGCCTGCGGCCAGCAGGATGAGGAAGACGATGAGGGGGACGAAGGAGGGTGTGCGTTCTGGGGCAGCGAAGGAATCCTCTGGGAGCGGGGCTGGCGGGATGTTTTTCAGGTAGTCGTAGGTCTTTTCCCCTAGGGGATTTACGCCTTCCATGGATGTCATCTCGAGCGAGACGTCGACGCCGAGGAACTTTCCGTAGATTGAGAGGAACCCTCGGCAATATGCCGGGCTGGGGAAGGCGTGGAAGTCTCCGGCTTCAAGCAGACGGATTTGGTCTTTTCCGATACGGGTCGCCTGAGCGGCTTCTTCCAAGGATAGTCCTTTGGTGGAGCGCGCTTTGCGCAGGCGGAGACCTGTTTCGGCTGACATATTCGGAGAGTCGGTGAGGGGCTGGTGCGAGACAGAAATTTAGCGTTTTTTCGCACGTCCGCATCCTTGTTGTTCACGATGTTTTGTGCGGAGGAGTGAACATTCAAACGGAGGAGGCATTGATGAAAAACAGGAAAGGCAGGATGAGGTCGAGTGGCGGTTCGGGTTGGACTTGTTGGCGGGCAGTTAAAATGGGTCGTCGGTGGATGGTTGGATTGGTTGCAGGGGTTGGTTGGGGATGGGTGGCCAATGGGGCGGTGCTTCACCCTGTTGCTGAGTTTGTCGCCGAATCATTTTCCGGAGTGCCCTACCGATTGAACACGGGTTTTTTGCGGGTCTGTCAGTCCCCCGGATTTCGGGTTTTCTCGAGTGCTCGGTTTGACCTGTCAGATGGTTCAATTCCTTTGAGATTGAGTGGGGCGGAGATCGATTCGGCGCAACTGATTGTTCCTGTTGAGGGGGCGACCACTGGGTCGGTGCTGAAGGTCGCGCGGGTGGTGCGACCGATTGAGCAGATGACACTGCGTGCGGGGTTCTTCCAAGATGGAACACTGGAGGGTGGACGGGGCCCCGTTCGTGATGGGGGGGTTCGGAAGGATTCGACGGTGGTGTTTGACGTCACGGATTGGGTTCGGCAGTGGGTTGACGGAACGGGGGGTGAGAGTGCCGTTGCGTTTTTTGCTGAGAAGATGAGCACCGAAGTTTGGTTGGGGTCGTCTCGCGGAAGCGCGAAACGGTGGGTGCAGCTCAATGTGGAGTACCGGAGGACGCAGGCTGGGCCTGCTGGCCCTCCCGGGACGCCGGGTTTGGCGGGTCCGGCTGGGGTTGCTGGGCCTCCCGGTGCGCGCGGAGAAAAGGGCGAGAAGGGTGATCGTGGAGAGACTGGGTTGGCAGGGTTGCCCGGTCTGACGGGGGCTCGCGGCGAACGGGGTGAACGGGGTGAGAAAGGCGAGCGCGGGGATGTTGGGGTAGGCGGGGCGAGTTGGGATTCGGTGCAGATCTCCCCTCGGGGCGATATTCCGATGGGTCCATTCCAGCAGCGAGGTCCGTGAGGTAGATTAGAGGGGGGCTCTGCCGTAGGCGCCTACGACGAGGGCTATTGCGTATTCTCTGGGGTGTCGGTCTTCGGGATGCTGCGGGATGGCGATGGTCTTGGGATGGTGGTGTGGTTCGATTGACACGAGCTCCGATGGGCGAAACCGACAGCGTTTGCGTCGAGCGCCGCGGCGCTGTCGGTGATGCGTCTCGGTTGATGGTTTTGAGGAATGCGCCCAAAAAAGGGGAGATAAAGGGTGTAAAGCGGTGTTGGAGACAGGGCTGACCCGCAAAGAAACCGTGTCCTAGAAGATTATCCTAGGTGAGCGGCGGGCTGGCCCGTGCGCTGCTAGAAAAATGGTATACAAAGCCTATGATCACCATCCCGAGCAGCAGTTCTGGCCGTTTGTGTGACGGCGTTCTTCGTCGAGATTTTCTCCGCATCGGCGGTCTAGCGCTGGGTGGGGCGAGTTTGCCGCAAGTGTTGGCCGCTCAGGCTGGGGGTGATGCATCAGCGATGCCCTCGGTGAGCGGGGCGAAGTCGGTGATCATGATTTTTCTGCCGGGCGGGCCGAGTCATCAGGACATGTTCGATTTGAAGATGGATGCACCGAGTGAGGTGCGTGGGGAGTTCAAGCCGATTGGGACGAATGTGAATGGGTTGCAGATCACGGAACATCTGCCGCTGATGGCGAAGCGGATGGATCGTTGCACCGTGATTCGGTCAATGGCGGATTGTGATTCACGGCACGACGCCTTCCAGTGTTTGACGGGGCGTCCATTCGCGAACCAGCCCCCTGGAGGGTGGCCGGCGTTCGGATCGGTTGTTTCGAGTTTGCAGGGGCAGAGGGATGCGGCGGTCCCTGCGTTTGTTGGACTTGCGCCGAAGATGGGGCACATGCCGTGGGCTCGCTGCGGAGAGCCCGGCTTTCTTGGGGTTCGTCATGCTCCGTTCCAACCGAACAAGGGGGGGGCTGGGGATGATATGGTGCTGAATGGACTGACGATTGAGCGCTTGTCGGATCGCCGAGCACTTCTTGAATCCTTCGATCGTTTCCGACGGGACGTTGATTCGTCGGGGCTGATGGGAGGGCTCGATGCGTTCAACCAGCAGGCGTTCGGGGTGTTGACGTCGAGCAAGTTGGTGGAGGCGTTGGATGTCTCAAAGGAGAAGTCAGCCTTGCTGGAGCGTTACGGGAAAGGGGATGCGAAGAACCGCGACGATGGTGGGCCCAAGCTCATGACGCATTTTTTGGCTGCCCGGCGGTTGGTGGAAGCCGGTGCGCGGGTTGTGACGGTGGCATTCAGCCGTTGGGACCACCACGGGGACAACTTTGGTGCTTTGCGTCAGGATCTTCCATTGTTGGATCAGGGGCTTTCCGCGCTGTTGGATGATTTGCGAGATCGCGGATTGGAAAAGGACGTGGCGGTTGTGGTTTGGGGCGAGTTCGGCCGTACTCCGATCATCAACAAGGCTGGCGGTCGCGATCATTGGCCGAGGGTTTCTTGCGCTTTGTTGGCGGGCGGTTCTATGCGGCATGGCCAGGTGATTGGTTCGACGGATCGACTCGGAGGGGAACCGGTGGATCGGCCCGTCAAGTTCGGGGAAGTGTTCACGACGCTTTACCATCACCTTGGGATCGATCCTTTGAAATCCACGGTGAACGATTTGGCGGGGCGTCCCCAGTACTTGGTCGAACCGGGATCGGCTCCGCTCAAAGAGTTGGTTTGATGCTGCCATGATTACGATCCCTGGAGCATCGGCTAGCGCGTTGTGCGACGGGCTTTCGCGTCGTGATTTTCTACGTTTAGGCGGGCTGGGAATGGGTGGACTGGGCTTGTCCCAGATCCTTCAGGCGGAGGCGTTGTCGGGAGTTGGTCGGTCAGCCAAGTCCATCATCATGATCTATATGGCGGGGGCTCCGCCGCATCAGGATCTCTTTGATTTGAAGATGGATGCTCCCTTGGAGTATCGGGGACCGTATAAGCCGATAGCGACGAACGTTCCCGGGATTCAAATCTCGGAGCACATGCCTTATTCGGCGAAAATCATGGATAAGCTCGTGCCGATTCGGTCGATGTGGGGGTCGGTCACTGGCGACCATGATTCTCACATCTGCTACACTGGGCGGAGCGCGCGCGGCGTTCCGGTGCCGCCGGGAGGTTGGCCTTCGCTCGGGGCTGTCATGTCGCGGGTGATTGAACGCGAGAAGGGGCAGGTCCCGCCGTTTGTTGGGTTGGCGCCCAAGGCGGGACATCCCCCGTACGGCTCGCCCGGACACCCCGGGTTTCTGGGGCCGTCGTGTTCAGCATTTCGTCCGAATGGCGACGGGATGGGGGATTTGCGATTGAACGGGATCACGAGTGACCGTTTGGATGATCGTCGCTCGTTGTTGGGCGCGTTTGACCGTCTTCGTCGTGACATGGATCGCAGTGGGTTGATGGAGGGTTTGGATGTTTTCAATCAGCAGGCATTCGACGTTTTGACTTCCAGTCGGCTTCTGGAGGCGCTTGACCTTTCAAAAGAGAGCGACCGAACCCGCGAGCGCTACGGGAAAGGGGACACGAAAAACTACGGGGATGGGGCGCCGCGCAATAACGAGCATTTCCTAGTCGCTCGCCGTTTAGTTGAGGCGGGGGCGCGGGTGGTGACGATGAACTACGGGCGATGGGATTTTCATGACCGGAATCATTCGGAGTTGTTGACGCATTTGCCGTGGTTTGACCAGGGGCTGTCGGCCTTGGTGGAGGATTTGCATGAGCGGGGGTTGGATAAGGATGTCGCGGTGGTGGCGTGGGGCGAGTTTGGGCGTACGCCACTCATCAATGCGACGGGCGGCAGGGATCATTGGCCGCGCGTCGGTTGTGCGGTCTTGGCGGGGGGTGGGTTTAAGACGGGGCAGGTGATTGGTTCGACGGACCGACTGGGGGGTGAACCGGTGGACCGACCGGTGCACTTCGGAGAGGTATTCGCAACCTTGTATTCGTGGTTGGGCATCGATTTGGCCCAAACGACCCTTCCGGATTTGTCAGGCAGGCCCCAGTACCTTGTGGATGGGTGGCAACCGATGAAGGAAATCCTCTAGAAACATCTGATTTGAATGACATGAAAACGAGCCTTGGAACGATTGATGGACCACTGAGATCCGGTCTCGCTGCGCTGCGTTTGTCGGCTTTTGCGACCTTGCTTGCCGCGAGTGCGTTTGGTGCAACTGCCCCGGAGGCATTGGTTTTTGAGTTCGGTCCGCTGGGACAGATCAAGGATGGTACGCTGAAGCTCTCTGGGGCGGATGCGGTTCGCCAGCTGAATGTGGCGCTGAAGTACCCTAACTCGGATCCGGTCGACGCGACCCGCTCGGTTGAGTTGTCGGTGCAGCCGGAAGGGATTGTAGCGATTGATGGGACTGGACGAGTGTCGGTCAAGGGGGATGGTGCTGCCATGATTCGGGCCAAGGAGGCGAAGAGCGGGTTGCAGGCGGAGTTGAAAGTGGTGGTGGAGAAGGCGAGGGAAGCGGCTCCGATTAACTTCACGAATCGGATCGTTCCGGTTTTCACGAAAGGGTCGTGCAACTCAGGGGGGTGTCATGGAAAGTCGGGTGGACAGAACGGGTTTCGATTGTCGTTGCTCGGGTTTGAACCGGAGGAGGATTACGAACATCTGGTGAAGGAGGCGCGTGGACGGCGTCTGTTCCCAGCGTCTCCGGAGAATAGCCTACTGTTGACGAAGGGGGTTGGGAGTTCTCCGCATGGTGGCGGTAAGCGGATGAGCGTTGATTCGGATGATTACCGATTGGTTGTTCGTTGGATTCAGCAGGGGATGCCGTTTGGTAATCCGACGGATCCGAAGTTGGCTGAGATCGATGTTTTTCCGAAAGCGCGCGTGATGGGGATGAAGGGGAGTCAGCAACTGTCAGTGCTTGCAAAGTATACGGATGGGAGCGTGGAGGACGTGACGCGTAGCGCGCTTTACGAGGCGAACGAGAAAGCGATGGCGAATGTGGATGACGACGGAAATGTCGTGTTGGCGGATTTGCCGGGGGATGTTGCGGTGATGGTGCGCTATCAGGGCAAGGCGACGGTTTTTCGTGCGACCATTCCGTTGGGAGCACCGGTCGAACGCCTGCCGGAGCCGAGGAACGACATTGATCGCGCGGTATTTGCGAAATTGAAGGCGATGGGGGTTCCTCCGTCTGATCGTGCCGATGATGCGACGTTCATGCGTCGGGTGAGCCTAGATGTCGCTGGGCGGTTGCCGGAGGCGGAGGAGGTGAAAGCGTTTGTCGCCGATTCAAACCCTGCCAAGCGGGATCTATTGATCGACCGTCTACTGGAGAGTGACGAGTTTGCGGAGTACTTTGCGGGCAAGTGGAGTGCATTATTGCGAAACAAGCGGAACACTCCGAAGGATGCCCCGGTCAACTTTGCGTTTCACGGTTGGTTGATTGATTCGTTCAAGGCGAACAAGCCGTTTGATGTGATGGTTCGCGAGGTGCTGGCTGCGAGCGGCACGCCTGTGGAGAACCCGCCGGTGGCTTGGTACAAGCAGGTGAAGGAACCGCAGCAGCAGTTGGAGGATGTCGCGCAGTTGTTCCTCGGGACACGTTTGCAGTGTGCGCAGTGCCATCATCATCCGTTTGAGAAGTGGAGTCAGGCTGACTACTACAGTTTCTCGGCCTTCTTCACGCAGGTTGGGAGGAAGGGTACGGATTTGGTGATGCACAAGCGTGGGGAGGCAACTGCGGTCAATAAGAAGACGAAGCAGCCGTTGAAGCCTGCGGCGTTGGGATCAGGGGAGTTGAAAATCGCGCCGGAGATGGATCCTCGGTTGGTGTTGGCGGATTGGATGAGCTCGCCTGACAATCCTTTCTTCGCAAGGACGTTGGCGAACCGGTATTGGAAGCATTTCTTCAATCGCGGGATTGTTGAGCCAGAGGATGACATGCGAGACACGAATCCTCCCTCGAACCCAGAGTTGTTGGATCTTTTGGCGAAGAAGTTTGTATCGAGCGGGTTTGACCAGCGGGCATTAATCCGCGAGATGGTGCAATCGGAGACGTACCAGCGCAGCGCAATCCCGAATGCGCACAATGCTTCGGATCGGCAGGGTTTCTCGCGGTACTACCCGAAGCGGCTTCCCGCTGAGGTGCTTTACGACGCGATTGGCAAAGTGACGAAGGTCACGGGAACATTCAATGGTATGCCGACGGGGACGCGCGCCATCGCGTTGCCGGACAACAGTTACAACTCGTCGAGTTACTTTTTGACGGTGTTCGGTCGACCGGAGTCTTCGAGCGCTTGTGAGTGCGAGAGGACGCAAGACGCGAGCCTCGCTCAGGCGCTCCATCTCATTAATGCGAAGGATTTGCAGGAGCGACTGGCGGCGGATACGGGTGCGGCGGCGAAGTTTGCGCAGAATCAGCAGGGTGATGCGAAGGCGGTGGAGGAGATGTACCTGACGTCGTTGTCGCGTGCGCCGCAGCAGAATGAGGTCGATCTCGCGCTCAAGCACATCACGAAGCCTCGTCCGGCGGCAGATGGTCAGCCTGCCGACGTGGCAAAGATCAAGCGTCAGGCTTATGAGGACCTTCTCTGGACCTTATTGAACTCTAAAGAGTTCTTGTTCAATCACTGATCATGTTCGTCTTGTCCCCCCGGAGCACCTCACGGTCTCCACGCGTTGGGACCGTCTTATCGACGGTCGTGTTGGGATTGTTTTTCGCCTCAGCGGGCGCCGTGGATCTTCCGTTGACGCGCGTGGATTCTGTGTCGCCTGCTGGCTCTAAGGCGGGAAGCGAGTTTGAGGTGACACTCACCGGAGCGGATTTGGACGGAGCCGAGACCGTTTGGGCTTCACATCCTGGGATTACTGGGAAGTTGGTGAAGGATAAGGTGTTCTCGATCAAGGTTGATGCAGGAGTTCCTGAAGGTGTCTACGACTTGAGGGTTCAGGGGAATCACGGAATCTCGAATCCGAAAGGGTTTGTGGTGGACCGCCACGAAGTGCTCCGCAAGGCGGGGGAATGTACGGTTGCGAAGCCGATGGATTTACCGATCGGTTCTGCCGTGTTCGGCACGGTTGCGGCGGCATCTCGTGACCATTACCGGGTCGAGTTGAAGAAAGGCAAACGCATGACGATCCGCTGCCTTTCCAAGGAAGTTGATTCGAAGTTGACCCCCGTTTTTTCTGTCTTGGACGAGGCAGGGAGGAAGTTGGTTTCAAACGGGCGTCGCCCTTGGATGAGTTTTGAAGCGCCGGCGGATGGGAAGTTTCTCATTTCGGTCCATGATCTGACGTTCGGGGGTGGGGCGGATTTCGCTTACCGCTTGTCGATTGACGAGTCGCCGATTTTGGAGGCGGTGGTGCCGGTGGCAGTTCCTGCGTCAGGAAAAGCGAAAGTCACGTTGATCGGTCGTGGATTGCCGGGTTCGCAGTCCTCTTTGGTCAAAGATGCTGACGGGAAGGTTTTTGAGCAGATTGAGGTGGAGGTTGACGTGCCGACGGGCGGGATTTTAGCGGATGGGGCGAGTGCTCCCTCGAGCGTTTCTGCCCCCGTTTTTCAATACCGCTTTCGTGGGACGAATGGAGTGTCGAACCCAATCCCTTTGGTGCGAGTCGAGGGGGAGGTCGTTTCAGTGTCGGGGGATCCGCTTGCCGCTCCCGCAGAGGTGAAAGTTCCTGGGGCTGCGTCGGGTCTGTTTGCTAAAGGGTTTGGGGGGAATGCGTTTGCGGTTGAGATGCGGAAGGGGGAGGTGGTGGTGGCCGAGGTGTTCGCGCATCGTCTTGGGGTTTCGGACCCGAACCCCTATCTTCGTGTTGAGAAAGCGGGGGGGCACTTGGCGGAAGCGTATGGTCCGGATTTGAATGCAGGAGGGCCCAAACTCAGCACGCTTCACAATGACCCGACGCTTCGGTTTGAGGCCAAAGAGGATGGGCGCTACGTCTTTCGGCTCACGGATTTGAGCGGTGCGGCACGTCCGGGAATGGGTTCTCCGTTCGTCGTGGCTTTACGACGGGAGCGACCGGATTTCGCTCTCGTTGCGGTGACTGAACCGCTGCCTGAGAATCCCAATGATCGGGCGGTTTCGCCCAAGGGGGTGTCGATCCGGCCGGGCGGGGTGGTTGCGTTGCGCGTTGTCGCGATGCGGTCTGGCGGTTTGACCGAGCCGATTGAGTTGAGTGCTTCGGGGCTCCCCGTCGGTGTGAGCGCAGAGGCCACGGTCATTCCTGCCGGAAAGAATGACGGTCACCTTCTACTGAAGGCAGGAGCTGACGCGGCGAAAGGAATGTCAGTCATTCGGATCATCGGGAAGACAACGGGCGGCCTCGAAAGGGAGGCGAAGGGAGCATCCGTGAGTTGGGCGGTTGCGGACACGAATAACGACACGCCTCTTGCGCGGCTTACCCGTGGGGAAGGGGTTCCGGTGGCGGTATCGAGTCTGGCGGCGCCGTTGCGGCTCGCGGTTGAGGCGCCGGCGCCGCTGGAAGCGGCGGTGGGAGCCAAGTTGGAGATTCCGTTGAAGATTGAGCGGGCGGCGGAGTTCAAAGATGTTTTGAAGGTCAAGACGGCGGGTTTTGTTGGGGCGGAGACCTTTAAGGAAGTGGATGCGGATGCGAAGACGGCCACGCTGAAAGTGGTGTTGGATCTTGCCGCGTTGAAGGTTGGTGCGGGTAAGCACGTCGCTTATTTCACCGCGCAGGGCAAGGGGAAGGTCGCTGGGAAGGATGTGGTGACCACTGCGTACTCCCCTGCGGTTTCGTTTGAGGTGAAGGCGCCGGCAAAGGCGGCTGATGCAAAGCCCTCGGCGAAGTGACTTGGGTTGGAAGAGTGAGATGTGGCGAACTGAAAACTGATCAACTGATGAAGACGATGAGACGTTATTTGATTCCTGCCTTTGTGGTTACGATGCCTCTGAGTGCTTTGGCGGCAACGATTCCGGTGAAGGATTTGCCTGTGGGCAAGTCGGTGGACTTCAACGCGGATGTGCTTCCTTTTTTGAGTGATAACTGCATCTCGTGTCACTCCAAGAGCACGCGGAAGGCTGGACTCAATCTTGAGACGCCGAAAGATATCTTGAAGGGGGGCGATTCGGGTGCCTCGGTTGTTCCGGGCAAGGGAGCGGAGAGTTTGCTGCTCAAGGTCTCCAACCACGAGGAGGAGGACACCGCCATGCCCCCGAAGGACAACAAGGTGAAGGCGAAAAACCTCACGCCGGAGCAGTTGGGCATCTTGAAGCGCTGGATTGACGAGGGGGCGAAGGAGGGGCGCGCGTTTGTGCGCGAGTTGAAGTGGCAGCCTCTGCCGGCGCATTTGCGTGCGATTCTTGCCGTAGCGACCACTCAGGACGGGCGGTTCGTGGCCTGTTCTCGCGGAAATCAGATCTTTATTTATGACACGGCGACAGGCGTTCAGGTGTTTCGAGGAGAGGCGCATGCGGATCAGGTCCAGTCGTTGTCGTTTTCCCCAGACGGGAAGTTTTTGGTCTCGGGTGGGTTTCGTGAGATGAAGGTTTGGAAGCGGGAGTCGGGTGCGCCGGTCCAGGTGACGGGTTTGCCGGTGGGGATGTCGGTGGTGGACGCCTCAGGAGCGTGGATTGCGACGGCAGGGGAAGGTGGAGTGAAGGTTCGTGCCAGTGGCAAAGGGGATGAGGGCTTGAAGACGGTGGCGTTTGCTGGGGCGGTCTCTCGCATGGCGTGGTCGGATGATGGGACGACGTTGGCGATTGCTGGGGCGGATAAGAAACTGGTGCTGTGGAATCGTAAAGACGCTCAGGTGCTTGCGGGAATCGATTTGCCTCAGGTTGCGAACGCGATCGTCTGGAGCGCTGATGGAAAGGCGCTCCTTACGGCGGGGGGGGACGCGATTGTCCGGCAGTATGATGGAGTGTCAGGCGCGGTTGGGTTGGAGCGGAAGGGGCATCCGAGTGAAGCGATGTCTTTGGCCCGATCGGGTGATCGGATCGTGGTTGGGTGCAAGGACGGATCCGTGTGGGTTTGGCAGGGAGCCAGTGAGCAGCCGACGGTGAAGGCGAAGGTGGCCTCAGCGGCAGTTGCTGTTGCCGTGTCGCCCGCAGGAGGGAGGATTGCGGCAGGTTTGGCAGATGGGTCGTTCGTGCTGATGGATGGAGCAGGGAAGGTCGTTGGGACGGGCAAGGGCGACCCAGACGCGGTGGCTGCTTGGGAGGCGGGAGTTCGGCGACAGGAAATCTCTGATTTCGATGTGGCGTATCGGAAAGAGCAGTTGGCTGAGGCGGAGAAGTTGTCGAACTCGGCGAAAGAACGGGTCAAGAAGGCCACGGAAGCGCTGCCGAATCGCGCCAAGGAACTGGAAGCGAAGAGCAAGGCGTTGACCGATGCTCAGCCAGGATTGGCTCCTGCGGAGAAGGCACTTGCGGATGCGGACGCTGCGTTCAAAGACTCTGAAAAAGCGTTGCAGAAGGCTGAGACGGAGCACAAGGCATCGGAGGAGGTTTCGAGCAAGTTGAAGGGGGATGCGTCTGCGGCGAAGGAGACTGTGGATGATGCGGCGAAGAAAGCTGCGGAGCTCGTGAAAGCGGTTGACGCTGCCAAAGCGGTGGTGAAGGCCAAAGAGACGGCTTTGAAGGCTGCAACGGATGCGTTGGAGGCGGCGAAGAAAAAAGTGATGACGGCAAAGACCGATGTGGAGCGTGCGGAGAATGCGAAAAAGCTGGCGGAGAGTGAGATTGATTTGGCCAAGACGGAGGAGAAAACGACTGCGGAGGCAGTGGTGAAGGCGAAGGCGGACTTGACCGCGCAGGAAGCGGAGAAGGCAAAGGTGGTTGCGGAGGTGGATGTCTTAAAGAAGTCTGCGGAGGCGGCGTCGGCGGTGACGACGCTCCATCTTTCGGGGGAACAAGGGTGGCTCGTCATCGGGCATGCCAACGGACTGGTTCGGATTCGTGGCGCGGTGAACGCAGGGATCGTGGCGGCGTTTGGTGTTCGCAAGGAGAAGGCGGCTATCCACTCCGTGCAAATCACTGATTCGCGTATGATTGTGTCCGCCGAGGACGGTATCGGTTGGAGTTATTCGACGGAAAACAAGTGGGTGTTGACGAAAACCATTGGCAGCGTGAAGTCGGTGGACCCGTTCAAGGACCGCGTGCTGGCGTCTGCGTTCAGTCGGGACGGAGGATTGCTGGCGGTTGGAGGGGGTGATCCTTCGCGCGACGGCGATGTGTTGATTTGGAAGACAACCTCCTTGGACGCTGCGCCTCGGCGTGCCGCTGCAGTGCATTCGGATACGGTCCTTTCACTCGCGTTCTCGCCGGATGGCAAGAAGTTGGTGACGGGAGGGGCCGATAAAACGGCGCGTGTGGTTGATGTGGAGTCGCTGAAGGTTGAGCGGACGTTGGAGGGTCATACTCACCACGTGTTGGGTGTGGCTTGGAGTCCGGATGGGCGGGGGATTGTGACGGGGGGAGGAGACAACGCGGTGAAGATTTGGGATGCGCTGACGGGTGTGAGGAAGAAGAACGTAGACGGGGTGGAAAAGGAAATCACTTCAGTCCAGTACCTTGGGTCTGGCGGCCAGTTTGTTGCGGCATCGGGGGATGGGAAGGTGCGTGTGATTGGTTCTGCGAATGGGACGGCTGCGAAGACGATGACGGAGGGGACGGATTTTGTGCATGCAATGGCGACGCCAGCGAGCGGGCGCAGTGTGTTTGCAGGCGGACAGGACGGGGTTTTACGGGTTTGGAATCCGTTGGAAGGGGTGAAGGTGACGGAGTTCCGTGAGACGCCATGAGGTTTTTGCTGCGTCGGAAATCTGGGTGTGGGTTGGGTCGTGCCTGCTGAGGTGCGGGAGCTAAGGGAGGCCTTCATTACCGCATCTGTACTGCGCTCGCAGCTTTCCACGAGGCCTTCTCGGGGACTATTGTGACCATCGAAAACTTCCCCAAATGGAATCTCCTTCAGTGAACCTCGTTACGATAATCCGGAGCTATGCTCGGATACCCGGAGGCCTTCTGCCCGCACTGCACGCGATTCAGCATGCGATTGGGTACGTGGACCGGGGTTTGATTCCGGAGTTGGCGGATGCGTTTAACCAGAGCGAGGCGGAGATTCACGGAGTTATCAGCTACTACAAGGATTTCCGGACTGAGCGCCCAGTTGGGCCGGTTGTGCAGGTGTGCCGAGCGGAGGCGTGTCAGTCACGCGGTTCGAGGGCTGTGTGGAAGTCGGCATGTGATGCTGCTCAGGGGAGGTCCGTCGTGGTGGAGGAGGTTTTTTGTTTGGGGAACTGCGCTTTGGGACCTGCGGCGATGTGTGGTGGCAAACTCAGGGGAGGACTAGATGCGGAGAAGGTGAGGGAGATGGTTTTGGAAGCAGCTGCCACTGAGGGGAAAGGAGCCGAGTCGTCGGGGACCGTTGGTGCGGTGCCGAATGGTGGCGAGGGGGCGATCGTTTATGTGCCACAGGATGCGGTTTCGCGTGCGGAGGGAGCGGATGCGGTAGCGGCCGCTTTTTCCCGTGCGGGTGCTCGGGTGATCCGAAATGGCTCGCGGGGACTTCTTTGGCTGGAGCCCCTTGTGGAGGTGGTTGTCGCTGGGGAACGTGTGGCTTACGGGCCGGTGCGGCATGAGGATGTGGCCTCACTTCTTGAGGCGGGGGTTTTTCGGGGAGGGGATCATCCGTTGCGGTTGGGAAACATCGAGGAGTCTGACTGGATGAAACGCCAGCGCCGGGTGACGTTTCGAAGGGTTGGGATGATCGATCCGCGGTCTGCCGAGGATTATGAGCGGCACGGTGGCTTGGTCGGGCTTCGGCGTGCGCTGGCGGTTGGGCCGGAATCGATTGTGAAGGAGGTCACGGATAGTGGGTTGCGTGGGCGTGGTGGCGCAGCGTTTCCGACGGGGGTGAAATGGAAAACCGTTTTGGAGGCCAAAGGGGCGCAGAAGTACATTGTTTGCAATGCGGACGAGGGGGACAGCGGTACGTTTGCGGATCGGATGTTGATGGAGGGTGATCCTTTCTCGCTTCTCGAAGGGATGGTCATCGCGGGGCGCGCGGTGGGGGCGGAGGAGGGATACATTTACGTGAGGAGCGAGTACCCGGATGCGGTGGAGGCGTTGAACCGTGCAGTTGAAGGGGCTCGTTTGGCGGGGTGGTTGGGGGTGAATGTTTTGGGAAGCGGGATGCGGTTTGAGGTGCATGTTCGCGTGGGGGCTGGGTCGTACGTGTGTGGGGAAGAGACTGCGTTGCTGGAGAGTTTGGAGGGGAAGCGAGGGGTGGTTCGGGCGAAGCCACCACTGCCGGCGCATGAGGGCCTGTTCGGGATGCCGACGGTGGTGAACAATGTTCTCAGTCTGGCGACGGTGCCGATGATTCTTGCGGATGGAGCCGCGGCGTATGCGGCGTTGGGAACTGGGCGGAGCCGGGGCACGCAGGTGCTCCAGATTGCGGGTAACGTCCAACGTGGAGGGATTTTTGAAACGGAGTTTGGGGTGACGCTGGGGGAAGTCGTGCAGGGGTTGGCTGGGGGGACCGCTTCGGGTCGTCCGGTGCGTGCGGTCCAGGTAGGCGGACCGCTTGGTGCCTATCTTTCTCCGGCACAGTTCAATGTTGCGATTGATTACGAGGCATTTGCTGCGGTCGATGCGATTGTTGGGCACGGAGGGGTGGTGGTGTTTGATGATACGGTGGACATGGCGGAGCAGGCGCGGTTCGCGACGGAGTTCTGCGCTGCGGAGAGTTGTGGGAAATGCACGCCGTGCCGGATCGGGAGTACTCGTGGTGTTGAAGTGATGGATCGAATCATTCGGGGGGAGGACAGGGAGCGGAATATCGAGGTGTTGAACGATCTGTGTGAGGTGATGGCGGATGCGTCATTGTGTGCGATGGGAGGGCTCACGCCGCTTCCCGTGCGGAGCGCATTACGTCATTATCCAGAGGACTTTGAGTAACGCTGATTCCAGGAGGACCGACTGATATGTTGATCGAACAGGATTTTGGAACACCGGCGCCGCGCGGAGATTCGAGAGACGCTGCTTTGCGGACGGTGAAGGTGACGGTGGACGGTGTGAGCGTTCCGGTCCCAGAGGGTACTTCCGTGATGCGTGCGGCGGCGCTTGCGGGTGTGGACATTCCTAAGTTGTGTGCGACGGACCGTCTGGACGCGTTTGGATCGTGCCGGTTGTGCGTGGTTGAGATTGAGGGGCGCCGGGGGACTCCGGCTTCGTGTACCACCTTGGTTTCCGATGGGATGTCGGTCCGCACGCAATCTCCGAAGTTGGAGCGGTTACGGCGAGGGGTGATGGAGTTGTACATCAGCGATCATCCGCTGGACTGTTTGACGTGTCCTGCGAATGGGGACTGTGAGTTACAGGATATGGCGGGAGCGGTCGGATTGCGCGAGGTGCGTTATGGTTATGAGGGAGAGAACCATCTCGATTTGAAGCCGGATACGTCGAACCCATACTTCACGTTTGATTCGTCGAAGTGCATTGTCTGCTCGCGCTGTGTCCGGGCGTGTGAGGAGGTTCAAGGGACGTTTGCGTTGACGATCGAGGGGCGCGGGTTTGGTTCACGGGTTGCGGCTGGGGCGAACGGGAGTTTCCTTGATTCGCCGTGCGTGTCGTGTGGTGCGTGTGTTCAGGTATGCCCCACCGCAACGCTGACGGAGAATTCGGTGATCGAGAAGGGGCAGCCGAGGCGTTCGGTCGTAACGACTTGTGCGTACTGTGGAGTGGGTTGTTCGTTCAAGGCGGAGATGCAGGGTGAGGAGGTCGTACGGATGGTTCCGTACAAGGATGGGGGAGCGAACGAGGGGCACTCGTGTGTGAAGGGGCGGTTCGCCTGGGGTTACGCGACGCATCGTGAGCGGGTATTGACGCCGATGGTGCGGGAATCGATTGATGCGGAGTGGCGCGCGGTGAGTTGGGAGGAAGCAATCGGGTTTGCGGCGGAGCGTTTTAAGGGGATTCAGTCGCGACACGGACGGGGTTCGATCGGAGGGATCACGTCCTCTCGATGCACGAATGAGGAGGTTTACGTTGTGCAGAAAATGATCCGCTCAGCGTTTGGAAACAACAACGTGGACACGTGTGCACGGGTGTGCCACTCGCCAACAGGGTTTGGGTTAAAGAACGCGTTTGGAACATCGGCGGGCACGCAGGATTTCAAGTCGGTGGAGTACGCAGACGTGAT
>JACCED010056948.1_pt1 | contig 16835 bp, 9 predicted proteins | sample 7455021 | NCBI WGS metagenome assembly JACCED01 (sample SAMN15323456, study PRJNA562643) | freshwater metagenome | isolation source: river surface water | place: USA:Blue River Watershed | collected 2017-08-19 | reverse complement strand
TGGTGCCCAGCGCCTTTGTGACGCTCGAGCAGTTGCCGCTCACGACCAACGGCAAGCTCGATCGCCGCGCGCTGCCCGAGCCCACGATGCAGAGCAGCGCCGAGCAGCACCGCGCACCGACCAATGAGATCGAAGAAACACTGTGCCAACTCTTCGCAGAGCTCACGGGCACCTCACCGATTGGGTTAGATGATAATTTCTTTGCAATTGGTGGGCATTCGTTATTAGCCATGCATTTGGTATCGCGGATACGGGCTGCGACAGGTCAATCTATCAGTCTGCGTACGATCTTTGAGCACTCAACAGTCGTGGCACTTGCGCACGAGCTGCTTGCAACAAAGACCTCAACGACACCAGCCGCTAAGCAGAGATCAACAGCCATATTAGGCCAAGGAGCAGTTGGGCTGAAACGCGCACTCTCCTTCGGCCAAATAAGAATGTGGGCGCTTGAACAAATCGAGCAAACCAACAGTTCATACAACATGCCCACCGCGATGCGCATATCGGGAAAGTTAGTGACTGAGGCACTCGATCAATCCATCGCAGACGTCATCTCGCGCCATGAACCATTACGAACAATTATCCGTAGCGAGCAAGGCGAGCCAGTCGGCTATGTGCGAGATTTCGATGCGCGCGTTCAACTCTTAGAGCACGTCGATCTATCGACTCTACCCGCGGATGAGCAATCTCTGGCGCTCGAACGACTGATTGAGCAACAATCCACTCAGCTGTTTGATCTCAGCCAAGACTTGATGCTTAAAGCCAGTCTTTTAAAGCTCGACATCAATGAGCATGTACTCATCATTGTGATGCATCACATTGCGGGGGACGGCGTGTCGATGGGCGTATTCTGTCGAGATTTAGCACAAGCCTATCAGAGTCGCTTAAAACATGAACAACCTGCTTGGACGCCGCTACCAATCTCCTATGCTGACCATGCGGCCTGGAAACGTCAGTGGCTCGAAGAGAGCGGTGAACTTCACGCACAAAGCAAATCCTGGCAAGCTGAGCTTGATGGAATTCCCGAGCTTCTAACATTACCGACCGACTACCCAAGGGACGCGAATCGCAGCCGAACAGCGGCCTACCTACCCGTTGTCATCAGTGCCGCGACCACACAAACCTTACAAAGTTTGGCTAACGCACATCACACTACACTCTTTACAGTTCTGATTGCGATGTATGGCTTACTTCTGGGCAGACTCGCGAATCAGAATGATGTAGTGATCGGGTCTCCTGTAGCAGGCCGCACCACGCCGGAGGTCGATAATTTAGTTGGTTTCTTCGTGAACACGCTCGCACTGCGCGTGGATTCCAGCGGACACCCAGATCTTGATACGCTTATCGAACGGGTGAAGCACAAGACCCAACACGCACTCACGCATCAAGATTTGCCTTTCGAAAGACTCGTTGAAGATCTTGGCGTGCCGCGATCACTGTCTCACGCGCCCGTTTTCCAGGCAATGCTTGCCTGGCAGACTCAAGATGCGTCAGCGATTTCACTGACAGACCTCACCTTATCACCGATATCGGTGAAGCTCAGTCGAAGCAAGTTTGATCTGGCGCTATTTATCGCTCCAGACACAGACGGTGCTATTCGTGGGGCTATGGAATACGACGCTTCTCTTTTCAATGAGAAGCGCATGGCGCATTGGATTAAGTGGTTTATCGAATCGCTGGATCACGTTGCAGTACTGAGGCGTACCCGTATCCCCGTTGATACGCTTCCCTTGGGTGATCAGCTTGAACACAAACAGGTGCTAGAGCGCTTTAACCAGCCAAGCAAACCTGCAGGGATCTCGCAAATCAGAATCGCAGCTCAGACAATCTTGGACCTATTGAGTCAGCAAGTCTGCGACAGCCCAAGCGTCACGGCCCTGACCTTTGAACAAACTAAACTCAGTTATCGTGATCTCGATCAGCGAACGAATCAGTTAGCCCGCGACCTGATCGCCAAAGGTGTCGGGGCTGAACACATCGTCGCCGTGGCACTTCCCCGATCGATAGAGATGATTGTGGCATTGCTTGCCGTCTTAAAAACGGGTGCGGCTTATTTGCCCTTGGATCCCGACTATCCCACAGCTCGTTTGACCTACATGCTGAGAGATAGCGGCGCCTCACTCGTCATCACGCACAGTGACGTGATTAAGCATGCTCGGGAAGATCTCGAACAAGGACCTGCACCCATCACAATACTTGACCTTCACGAAGCTGACACAAACACGCGCATCGCGCAGCATGATACTTCGACGATTTCCTCCGCTGAGAGACTCGGTCAACTTAACGCGGATAACCTCGCATATGTTATCTACACCTCGGGATCCACAGGCAACCCGAAAGGAGTACAGATTTCTCACAGAGCACTACTGAATTTCTTGTGCTCGATGCGGGATCAGCCCGGATTCTCCGCAAACGAAGTCTTGCTTGCAGTCACGACCGTCTCTTTCGATATCGCAGGACTCGAGCTTTACTTGCCGCTGGTTGTTGGCGGCAGCATCGTGTTGGTCGATCGTGCAACTGCAATCGACAGTTTTGCATTGTTGAGAACGATTCAAGCGTCAAAGGCGGACGTCATGCAAGCGACGCCCACGACATGGAAAATGCTCACATTGACTGGCGTCAAGAAATTAGGCCTAAAGCGAATCCTGTGTGGTGGCGAAGCGCTTAGTTCGCAACTCGCCCAGCAACTTACCGCCATGGGCGCTGACGTGTGGAACTTATATGGCCCGACCGAGACAACCATTTGGTCAACCGTCAATCTCATCCACGGTGAATCACAGCGGCCAGACGTTTCGACAACAGTCAACGCGTCGATCGGACGTCCGATCGATGAAACTCAAGTTTACATACTAGATGTTGGTTTGAATCCAGTACCAATTGGGGTCGCTGGCGAGCTATACATTGCTGGCACTGGCTTAGCACGAGGCTATTTGGGCAGGCCAGGCATGACCGCCGAGCGTTTTATTGCATGCCCCTACGGGACGGGCAGCAGAATGTATCGCACCGGAGATTTGGCCCGCTGGAATTCTGACGGCACAATCGACTATATTGGCCGTGCTGACGCGCAGGTTAAGGTACGTGGATTCCGAATTGAGCTCGGCGAAATCGAGTCAGCGTTATCCATCCTTGCTGGCGTCAAGCAGGCGAGTGTTCAAATCAAGGATCTGGGCGGCGAAAAAGCAATTGTCGCTTATGTCGTTAAGGACGAAAAAGCACTCCCTGACGTACAACGGGCCGAGTTGAATACAACTCAGGTCGAGAATCTCAATACGATCTGGGATTCAATTTATCGTCAAAACACAACCGAGGACGTGCGAGCGCCTGATTTTTCCTCGTGGCTGAGCAGCTATACCGCCGAGCCAATCCCCACCGTTGAGATGAATGAGTGGCAACACAACACCATCGAACGCATCCGTCAGATCAAGCCCCGTCATATATTTGAAATCGGATGCGGAACAGGCCTTTTATTACTCAACCTCGCCAAAGAGACGCATCAATACAGCGGTGCAGACTTTTCCGCGGTAACGATTTCGAAGTTACAGAGTAAGGTCTCAACGCTCGGACTTAACAATGTGGAGTTGTTCCACCAAGCTGCCGATCAACCATTTCCTACACTCAAATCAGCGGTTGATACGATTGTGATCAACTCCGTGAGTCAATATTTCCCCTCGGTCGAGTATTTCTTGGGGGTGATCAAAAACTGTATTGAACAGCTGGCGCAAGGTGGTCAGATCTTCCTTGGTGATTTGCGTTGCTTGACACTATTAGAACTTCAAACGACGTCTATTGAATACTTCAAGTTGCAGAACGATGATCGCGTCGACATGATCACAGAGCGCGTACGTAAGCGCGTAAAAGCAGAAGAAGAGTTGCTATTCGATCCCGCAATTTTTGCGCTCCTGAAAAAAGCGCATCCCGAAATCACTGGGATTGAACTGGCGATGAAGCAAAGCGAGTATTCGAATGAAATGACCTTGTTCCGTTACGATGCTTTCATTACGGTCGCCAAGAACGTAGCATCTCTACCGAACCTGTCGCCTTTGGAAATATCGGTTTTTAACCGTGACATATTGAATGCGGAAGACCTAGAGCAGAAATTAAACAGCGGTGTTGATCGACTGTTTATAAAGGGCCTACCAAACGCTCTGCTTGCTAACGATGCTGCAGTCTCAGATTACATCAAGCAAAACGAAGCTGACCGAATTTCTGTCACAAAGCATGCGTTCATCCGCCAAAAGACCTCAACGGACGCTCCCGCTTTAGATTCAAAACGTCTCCGGACGATAGCCGCTCAGCACGGGTATTATGCTGCGGCAATGTTCTCGCCAGAACGTCCCGAGCATCAGGTAGACGCATATCTCCTGAAGATTGGCGCATCGACAAAGATGTCAGGAATTCCTGTCGAATTTCTATACCCATTGATAGACGACAGCAGGCAAGACTGGACTGATTTCGCCAATCAACCGACCCAAGGTGAGGCTGACCGAGCGTTTGTCTCAGCATTAAAGAGCAAGCTCACCGAGACTCTGCCAGACTTCATGGTTCCGACAAGCTTCATGCTGCTCGATCGTTTTCCGCTCACACCGAACGGCAAGCTAGACAGTCGCGCGCTACCCTCGCCTGAAATATTAAGCACAGTGGCCTTCCGCGCGCCCGTCACGAAAAATGAATTGCTGCTTGCGTCTCTATATTCAGAACTCACTGGTGTGGCCAAGGTTGGTCTCGATGATGATTTTTTTGCAATCGGTGGGCACTCACTTCTGGCGATGCGGTTAGTTGCGCAAGTGCGAGACAAAATCGGAATCGACCTGCCGCTAAGACAGCTCTTTGAACAACCAACGGTAGTGGCCTTAGCCGGCTGCTTAGACACACTCAAGCCAAGTACTGGTCCAACGTTAAAGGCTGGAATGGGTCGGAAGAAATTATGAAACCTCTGTATGAAGTAAGTTTGTCTTATGGGCAGCTGCGGCTCTGGACACTTGATCGACTGGAAGGTGGGTCTGAGGCCTACCACATGCCAGTCGCACTACGTATGCGTGGCGCTCTGAGTGTTGACGCCCTAAAGAAAGCATTTTGCTTTGTGATTCAGCGACACGAGATCTTGCGTACGGTCATTCGTGAGAACGAGGATGGAACACCTCAAGCCATTGTGCTGGAAGTGTTCGAAGAGGATGTGCCATTCACGAGCGTTAAAGCCTATGCATCGAAGGACACGGATCTGGTAGAGGACACCCAGCGTCGTATTCGCAATTTCACACACTCCCCGTTTAATTTAGCAGCAGACCTACCTCTACGCGCACAATTGCTGACGCTATCAGAAAGCGAACACCTGTTAGTACTGGTTGCTCACCATATCGCTTGCGATGGCCTCTCTACAAGCATCCTTTTGAGTGAACTGAGTCAGGCATACGAGGAATTCTTACGCGATTCAGCTCCAAACTGGCCCGAGTTAGAGATCCAGTACAGTGACTGGGCAGCCTGGCAACAGGCGTCACTCGAAGAAAGCCTCGGAGACAAGGTCGCTCGTGCAAGGGCGAGGCTCTCAGCTGTGCCATCCGAGTTGACCCTTCCTTTGGATCACGCTCGCACTGCAGATCGCTCGCGCCAGGCAAATCACAGTACTGTGACATTACCTTCTGACACGGTTGAACTGTTAAAAAATCTAGCTAAGGAAATGAAATGCACGCTATACAGCGTGATTTTGACGATCTATGGTGTTGCCCTAGCCAGAATTGCAGGGCAGTCAGCGGTCACGATTGGGGTCGCCGCGTCCGGTCGAAATCGCGTTGAAGTTGATCATTTAATTGGTTTTTTGGTCAATACACTTGCTGTACCTGTATCGCTATCCAATCACCCAACCGGACGAGAACTCATAGAAGAGTCTAAAGCCAATATGGAAGCGGTATTGAACGATCAAGACCTTCCGTTCGAGATACTCGTTGAGCATCTGGGTGTAGAGCGGTCCTTGGCGCAGACACCCGTATTTCAGACGATGCTGAACCTTCAAGAAAAGTCCGAAGACTCAATGCACATGTCCGGGCTAGATGTGGCGCTCGAGCCTATTCTTTTACCGAAAGCCAAATTCGATTTATTGCTTTTCTTACTACCCGATCCATTAGGTGGCCTACAAGGCGCGTTTGAATACGATGCCAGCCTGTTCGATGCAACAACTGTCGCAGCGTGGGTAAAGTGTTTTGAAGCCTTAGCAAAAGGCTTTGCCTACCAGCCTGATTGTCCCGTTACATTACTACCTGTTGGGGAAACACCGCGAACAACGAGTGGATTGGATGCGTTAAATCAAAACCTTGCGGATTCGCAGGACCTCGACTTACTTGAACGGATCTCAACCCAATCCCAGCGCACCCCCCACGCGATCGCCATACGCTTTGAGGATCAATCGATCTCGTATCAAGCGCTCGAAGAGTCTTCAAACCAACTCGCGCGATATCTAGCGCAGCAAGGCATTGGTCCAGAAAAAATAGTCGGTATTCTGCTTGACCGGTCGCCCGAACTTATTATTTCGATCATTGCGGTGCTTAAAGCAGGCTCGGCTTATCTTCCTCTTGACCCAGAGTACCCAAAAAATCGTTTGGCCTTCATGCTGGACGATAGCAACTGCGCGCTGCTGCTAACTCAACAAAAGCACTTAGCGCCAAGCGATAATCTTGCTGCAGCGACGACAGTGACTGCGGGCAGACTAGCGTTTTCAGGTGTAACGACGTTACTAGACAGCGAAGAAACGCAACAGCAGATTGCAAGCCATCCCGTTACATCGTTGAGCACTCAACCTAACGAAGACACCCGCCATCAACTGGCTTATGTCATTTACACCTCTGGCAGCACCGGCAAACCAAAAGGTGTTGGCGTCACCCGTTCGGCTCTTGTCACATTCTTAACGTCTATCCAGGACGTTATCGGTCTGTCATCGTCAGATCGATTCGTGGCACGCACAACCATCGGCTTTGACATCGCGGGTTTAGAAATTTTTCTACCACTGATGTGTGGTGCTCAGATCGTCCTGGCTAATCGCGACGATTCGCGTGACCCGATGGCGATCAGCCGCCTTATCGCGCGTGAGTCGGCCTCACATATTCAGGCGACACCGTCATTCTGGGACGCACTCATTGAAACACCCTTGCCGCAAAGCCTAGTGGCATTGACAGGCGGTGAAGCATTGAGTAAAGGTTTAGCGCAAAGAATGACGCGCTTGAACCGAGTGATTAACCTTTACGGCCCCACTGAAGCAACGATTTGGGCGAGCAGTCATGTGCCAGATCAAAGCAACCTCGACGACGCACCCTACCCGGTCCCGATTGGACGAGCGCTTTCGAACTATGCCTTTATGGTGTTAGATGACACCCTTTCACCTGTCCCGCTGGGTAGCATCGGAGAACTTTACATCTCGAGTCCTGCACTCGCCCGAGGCTACCTCAACCGAGCTGGGTTAACTGCTGAGCGGTTCATTGCGTGTCCCTTAAGCAACGGCACGAGAATGTATCGAACGGGTGATTTAGCCCGAATGCGGAATGACGGCATCGTTGATTTTCTGGGCCGTGCCGATGATCAAGTTAAAGTCCATGGCCACCGCATTGAGCTTGGCGAAATTGAGTCCGCTATTGCAGGCTCTTTTAAAGAGATTGAAGAAGTCTGCGTGATCGTTAGACAAATCAATAGCGGTGATCGCCTGATTGCCTACATAACACTAGATATTGATCACGACTCGATTGACACATCGACCATTCAAGCTGCACTCAGTCTGCGCCTACCCGCTTACATGGTGCCTAGTGACTACATCATCCTCGAGGCAATGCCATTGACACCCAATGGCAAGCGAGACAAAAAGGCCCTCCCAAACCCAGAGGCCAAACGCACTGTACTCACGTTTAGGGCGCCCGTCACAGATGAGGAAAAACTGATATGTCGGATTTTTGGAGAGTTACTTAATCAAGATCCCGTTGGCTTGGACGACAACTTTTTCCAAATCGGTGGGAACTCGCTTATAGCCATGCAGTTCATTGCTCGACTGCGCCAGGAAACTGGCATCGATATGCCGCTACGCGAACTATTTGAGCGCTCCACACCGGCCGCCTTAGCGCAGTCCGCCAAATTGGTTGCAGCACATGAGGCCGCCGTTCATACGTACAACCCTCTTTTCCCGATCCATACTGCTGGAAGCAGGCCCCCCTTGTTTTGTATCCATCCAGTCGGTGGACTCGGCTCTGTCTATAAAAATTTAGCTGATGCGCTCGGGCCAGATCAACCGCTATGGTCCTTCCAGGCAAGTGGGCTGGAAGGGAATGAAACGCTGCATGACAGTATTCCGAGTATGGCGCACGCATATATTGCAGCCATGAAGACTGTGCAGCCTGCGGGTCCTTATCAACTCGCGGGCTGGTCCATGGGCGGACGTATCGGCCATGAGATGGCTTGCCAGCTTTCAGCTTTAGGTGACGAAGTCAGATTTTTAGCGCTCTTTGATACGAAGACAACATTTCCCTTCGATCGGGAGAACATCAGCCTCACCAGCGAACAATTTCTGAATAAATTTTTACGCCAACTCGCATCTTCGGGATTCATTGATCCAGAACGGATACCCAATGACGGGGCTGAACAACTCAAGTTCTTCAAACAGTTCATGGTTGAAAAAGGTGAGCTTGACCCCTCAATGTCTCTTGACCTCCTGCAGCGATCCCTAGATCAACTGCGCGTAGAAAGTGACCGAACAGAGCGCCACACGCTAAAAATTTGTGACGCCCCTATTCTCTTATTTAAGGCAACAAAAAGTAATGATGCCGAAAATATGGAAGCATTCGATTGGCGTCCGTTCACGACCGGTCAATGCCTCACAATCCCAATAGAGTCCTATCACCGAGAGATGACTTCCCCAGGTGCTAGCCAGGCTATTGCTGCTCAGCTAGTTCAATATATGGCGTCGACAAAATAAAACATCGAAGCTCACACGGAACAATCACAACAAGGAATACCATCATCATGGCCGGTCAAAGATTACCTGTTTCTTCACGGAAACTCCGCGAAATCGCCTTGAATGAAATCGGGTGCGAAGCGCTTTTTCAGTTTTGTAAAGTTCAAAAGGAACCTGTACTCATCACGGGAATATTTGATGCGATACCAGAACTGGAACGATGGTCGCCCGATTGGATGCAGAGCAAGTTAAAAAATAAAGCAGTTATGGTGAGGGAGTCTGATTCACGTACGTTTGCAGTCGGTGCGACCAGCAGGGAAATGCCGTTCGATGAATATGTCGATACGATCTGCGACCCTAGCTTTGAGCACTCAACGAAACGTCTGTATATGCAGCAGCAATCAATCGATCACGCACTGCCTGAGTTAAAGGCTGATGTATTCATTGACCGATACCTCCCTGAAAAAAAAGTTTTCATGAAAAACATGTGGTTTGGACCGGGCGGTAATACATCGCCGTTACATTTTGATCCGTTCGACAACATATTTCTTCAACTCTTTGGAACCAAGCAATTCTATATTTTTGATCCGAAAGACTATTCCAAACTATATCCGGGCTCTTGGTCATCGACGACACCACATATCAGCGGTGTCGACCCCGTCAACGTCGACTTGAGTGCACATCCGCTCGCCGCTCAAGCATCGCTTATGCAGCTTGAGGTCAAAGCGGGTACAGCTCTGTTTTTGCCTTCCTACTGGTGGCATCAGGTATATAGCGAACGACTTTCAATTTCAATTAACATTTGGCTAACCACTAATTTTTTCAAGTTATGTCCAGGGGCGATTACTATGCTGCCTTTAAATGCTCGCGGATTTTCCATGATGTATATGCAAAAACTCAAAAGCAAGTTTAAGAAGTAATGCCCGCATAAGCGGTCTCAATGAGAATCACTTGCCACAAAATGTCTGAAATGCCACTGGGGGAAACCGTGAAGGAATACAACGAATCCATGCTGATAGATGACAGTCGCCTACCTCTCGTCATCCAAGCATCTACCGAGGGCACCTCCTTGAGTGCTTTGCTAGAAGCACATCGAAGTGATTTTGAACACAAATTGCTTGAGCACGGCGCGTTGCTATTTCGCGGATTTGACTGCAAGTCCACTGAGGATTTTGATCGCATTTCGAATGCATACTCACCAAATCGCATCGAATACACGTACAGATCGACCCCCAGGAGCTCTGTCGCTGACCGAATCTACACAACAACCGAATATCCGGCCCAGCACACCATTGCGCTCCATAACGAAAACGCATATGCCCGCGTATGGCCACTACAGTTAATGTTTGGCTGTTTGCTGCCTTCATTAACAAATGGGGCAACACCTCTCGCGGATATGCAACAAGTGACAGCCTCGATCGACCAAGCTGTGATTGACGAATTTGCAGCCAAAAAAGTCATGTACGTACGTCACTATGGTGAAGACGTTGACATCCCTTGGCAAACCGTCTTTCAAACAGAAGACCGAGATGAGGTCGCAAAGTTTTGTATCGCAAACGGGATTGAATACGCCTGGCTTGATGATGATGAAATTCTACAAACGCGCCAAATCTGTCAAGGAACGGCAATACATCCTGCGCTAGGCAACAGGGTATTTTTTAATCAAGCGCACCTATTTCATGTTTCAAATCATGGCGAAGAGATTGCAGAGGAAATGATCAGCGTCTTCGGCGCAGACCGGTTACCTCGCAATGCCTTCTTTGGTGACGGGAGTGAAATTCCTGGCTATATGCTTGACCACATTCGCGAGGCCTTTAGTGCCCACTCGCGCCGCTTCCCCTGGCAGAGTGGGGACTGCCTTCTCATCGACAACATGCAAGTCGCGCACGGCAGAGAATCCTACACAGGTCCTCGCAAAGTCTTGGCAGCACTTTTTAATCCACATCGCGACAGCATTTAATTTTTTGACGGACAAAGTATGGACTTTAGCCTCATGTTTTGGGGTGTTGCGTCAGAGCGCAGCGCCTCCGATCAGTACAAATATTTGCTAGATGCCTGCCGCTTTGCAGATGAGAAGGGCTTTAAAGCGATTTGGATTCCAGAGCGGCACTTCCATCCCTTTGGCGGACTGTTTCCAAATCCATCCGTCGTGTGCGCTGCACTCGCGACAGTCACCTCAAAAGTTCGTTTGCGTGCAGGGAGTGTCGTCGCCCCCCTGCACCACCCGTTGCGTATCGCTGAGGAATGGTCCGTCGTCGATAATTTATCAAATGGTCGTGTCGAAATCGCATTTGCAACCGGCTGGAAGGATGATGATTTCGCGCTTGCCCCAAACAACTTTGAGACCCGGCGGAGCATTCTCGCCAACACAATAGAGACTGTGCAGTCCCTTTGGCGAGGGGAAAAGTATGAGACGATCAATGGGCGACAGGAGCCCATTAAAGTGCCAATCTACCCCTTGCCTATACAAGCGGAGCTCCCCACATGGATCACAAGCGCCGGTTCGCTTAAGTCAATTACTCGCGCCGGCCGAGGTGGCTTTAATTTGTTGACCCACTTATTGGGCCAGGATTTTGACGAGCTCTCAAATAAGATCGGGCAATATCAAGCCTATCGGGCGAGTGGCGGCTTTAAATCGCCCGGATCTATCTCACTTATGTTGCACACCTTTTTGGGTCAAGATGTCGATGTCGTTCGAGCAACCGTCAGAAAGCCGCTTTCAAGATACCTTCTACAAAGTGCCGATCTAGCGATTTCCGTGAATGAGAAGCAACAATGGGAATCTGCCGATATCAAACTTAAAGAGGAAATGATTGATAAAGCGTTCGATCGTTACTTTGATACCTCGGCTCTGATGGGAACACCAGCTAGTTGTATACCCCTAGTTAAGCGTCTAAAAACCATGGGTGTAACAGAAATTAGCTGCTTGGTTGACTTTGGTCTTCCGCCAGAGGATATTATTAACGGGCTAGCAGCCCTTGCAGAACTCAAGCAAGCCTGTAGCAACATTTAACTCAGTATGCTCACTCAGCTACGAATGTAAAAATATAACTATTCATTTCGGAGACAATCCATGAAAAAAATAAAGCTTGTCCTTGCGTTGGCAGCCAGCGCACTCTCGTTATCGAGCCAAGCACAAACCGATTGGCCAAGCAAGCCAATCCAATTGATTGTGACGTTCGCACCAGGTGGAACGTCCGATGTTTTGGCACGCGCAATTGCACCCGATCTCTCTAAAGCACTTGGGCAACCTGTCCTTGTGGTCAATAAGCCAGGTGCCAATAGCACGATTGCGACACGCGAAGTTGCAAAGGCCGCTCCCGATGGCCACACAATTGGTCTATTCATTAGTGCACATGCCATCAACCCACACATCACCAAGAGCCTGCCATACGATTCAAAAAAGGACTTTATCCCTCTGGCAATGCTTGCTTTGATGCCTGGCATTCTGACGGTTAACCCTGGCGTTCAAGCCAACACGTTGAAAGAACTTGTGGCCATTGCAAAAGCTAAGCCGGGTTCGCTCGCGTACGGTACGCCTGGCGGCCTGACCTCCGGGCAGCTCTCCATGCAATACCTGATTAAGCTTGCTGCCGTCGATATTACCGAGATCGGCTATAAAGGCGGTGGCCCTGCTTTGACAGATCTGCTTGCTGGGCATATCCAGATGCTAATCAACAGTCCAACCTCTACAATTCCACACGTAAAGAGTGGCAAATTACGCGCCATTGCGACAACCGGCGCAACACGCCCTGCGGCCTTAAGTGATATCCCAACGATTGCAGAGTCAGGTTTCCCAGGGTTCGAGCTTTACGAATGGTATGCACTGTTCTTGCCAGCTGGCACACCCAAACCCATCGTAGATCGGCTGCATGCAGAGGTCATGAAAATTATGGCCTCCCCTGCGATGGTTAAACGCATTGCAGATATCGGCGCACAGAGCAGCACCGATACACCTGAGCAATTTGCTAAGTTTGTTGAAAAAGAGGACAAGGTCTGGGGCGATTTGGTTAAACAAATCGGTATCCAGCCGCAATAGTGATGGTCGGGTTACGCGCGAAAGCGCGTGCCCGCATCCACTGAAATAACATCGCCACTGATGTATTTGGCGGCATCAGACGCCAAAAATACAGCCAAGCTCGCGACCTCCTCTGGCTTTCCCATGCGTCCATACGGAAGATTCGCCATGACCTTTGCATAGGCTTGGCGATCAACTTCCGTTTTTGGATGCAATAAGTTGTCTGTGCGACCGGTATGGATCAAACCGGGGTTAATTCCCAGCACACGCACGCCATGGTCAACACTCTCCGCACCGAACGCTTTTGTAAAAGCAATGAGCGCAGCGTTCGCAACCGAGGTGCCTATCGAATTAGGGTTGAGTTTTTCTCCAGCAATACCAATGATATTGACGATCACCCCATACTTACGTGACATCATATTTGGATAAAGGGCACGACTAAGCATCATGCTAGCCGTCACCTTGCCCTCGAACCCCTCTCTAAATCCGGCAGGATCAATATTCAACAGGCTCCCACGGGCGATTGCTCCCGCACTATTGATCAAAATATCGGTCTCAGGAAACGCTGCAGCTAAAGTCTCAGCGGCTCCCGGCTCCGACAAATTTGCCGACTGCACTTTTACGTCGACCGCGAAATTGGACTGGATCGCGTCGCGCGCAGCATTCAGAGAAACCAGGTCGCGCGCGGCCAATCGCAAGTGACAGCCCTCAGCCGCCAGTGCCCGAGCAATCGCAAAACCAATCCCTTTAGACCCACCTGTGACAAGAGCGACCTTTCCCTTCAAACCTGAATCCATCACTACCTCTTTTTGCTGAAAGAACACTGAAATTGCACATATTTTATAGATTTCAGCTTAGCCCGCGGCCGCCAATTCGCAAGAAATTTGTGTATCGTTGCACTCTATGATTCACATTACCGAATTACGCTTACCCGTCGACCACACTCCGCAAGATCTTGAGACAGCCATCCTTGAGCGTCTCGGCATCTCTGCCAGCGAGTTATTGGGTTTCGAGATCTTCAAACGCAGCTATGACGCGCGCAAAAAGGCCGCACTCTCATTCACGTATATCGTGGATGTATCGGTAAAGGATTCAACTGCCGTTCTAAAGCGTCACAAAGACGACCATCGGATCACCCAAACACCGGATACAAGCTATCACTACGTCACACAGGCCACGAGCGACACCACCTCAAAACGCCTTCGGCCAGTCGTTGTCGGATTTGGACCTTGCGGAATATTCGCCGCCCTTTTGCTTGCGCAGATGGGATTCAAACCTCTTGTGCTGGAGCGCGGAAAAGCTGTCAGGGAGCGGACGAAAGATACTTGGAAACTGTGGCGAAAGAACGTACTCGATCCAGAGTCTAACGTGCAGTTTGGCGAAGGTGGCGCAGGTACATTTTCTGATGGCAAGCTGTACAGTCAGATCAAAGACCCAAAATTCTACGGGCGTAAAGTCATACGAGAATTCGTCAAGGCTGGTGCCCCCGAAGAAATCGTCTACGTCGCCAAACCACACATCGGCACCTTTCGACTCGTGGGTGTTGTCGAAAAAATGCGGGAAGAAATTATCGCTCTGGGTGGTGAGATTCGATTCGGTCAGAAAGTTGTCGGCTTCGATATAGAAAGCCAACAGCTACGAGGCTTACAACTCGAAAGCGGCGAGCATATCGCGGCAGACCATGTTGTGTTAGCTCTCGGGCACAGTGCGCGCGACACGTTCAAAGTGCTACACGAAGCCGGAGTCTATATGGAGGCAAAACCATTCTCGGTTGGCTTTCGTATCGAACACCCTCAATCGATGATCGATCGTGCCAGACTTGGACCCCATGCCGGCAACAAACTAATCGGCGCTGCCGACTACAAGCTTGTGCATCACGCTAATAATGGACGCAGTGTCTACAGTTTCTGCATGTGTCCTGGTGGTACGGTCGTTGCAGCGACCTCCGAACCCAATCGCGTGGTGACTAACGGCATGAGTCAGTACTCGCGCAATGAGCGCAACGCGAATGCCGGTATTGTCGTGGGCATTACGCCCGCCGACTACCCCGGTGATGCGATGGCTGGGATTGAGTTTCAGCGTGCCATTGAATCTCGTGCATTTGAGCTGGGCGGTGGTACTTATGAAGCGCCGGGCCAACTCGTTGGTGACTTTCTTGTAGGCAAGGCCTCCACAGCCTTTGGTAGCGTCATTCCTTCCTACAAACCAGGTGTTCACTTAACCGACCTCGCCACAAGCCTGCCCGCCTACGCCATTGAGGCGATTCGCGAGGCCATTCCTGCATTTGAACGTCAGATCAAAGGCTTTTCTATGCACGACGCCGTGCTCACTGGGGTGGAGACACGAACCTCCTCTCCCCTGCGCATCACCCGTGGTGACGACTATCAGAGTTTGAATGTCAAAGGCCTCTACCCAGCAGGCGAAGGCGCGGGATACGCGGGTGGAATTTTGTCAGCGGGCGTGGATGGAATCAAAGTTGCAGAAGCGGTAGCACTCAGCTATACGGCGCCTTAGGTAATGCCACGACAACGCAGACATCCGGATTTTGATCCGACCATAGGTTATGCGTATCCGGAGCACTTACGCGAATTCCTCGACATGCTTCCGCAGTCGCCCGGCGTCTACCTCTTTCACGGTATGGCTGAGAGTCTGCCACTCTATATTGGCAAAAGTGTGAATATTCGCACTCGCGTCATGTCACACTTTCGTACACTCGACGAGGCACGCATGCTTCGTCAAACACAGCGCATTTCGTATATCGAAACAGCGGGCGAGATCGGGGCACTATTACTAGAGGCTCAACTGATTAAGCAGCAGCAGCCGTTATTTAATCAAAAGCTGCGTCGCACACGCCAAATGTGTTCTATTCGACTAGAAAAGTCGATACCCGAGATTGTCTATTCGAAAGACGTAGACTTTGCGCGGACACCCAACCTTTACGGGCTATTCGCAAGTAGACATGCTGCACTTGCGGCGCTCAAAGCCCTTGCTGACGAGGTCCAACTATGTCTCGGCGTGCTTGGATTAGAGAAAATTGCTACCGATAGGCCTTGTTTTCGTCATATGCTCAAACGCTGTGCCGGTGCCTGTTGTGGGGCTGAAACCATACCCGCACATCAGGAGCGCTTAAGACAACAGCTCGAACAACACCGTATCGAGTGTTGGCCATACTCCGGAGCAATAGGTCTGATCGAGCACACCGACACCCGTACCGACATTCATGTCGTACACAACTGGTTGTATTTGGGTACCGCAGCGACAATCGAGGAAGCGAGACAACTAAGTACAACAGCTGCCGCCTTTGACAGTGACGGCTACAAGATTCTATGCAAACCAATCTTGACAGGGTCACTGCCTTTGACGGGGCTATAAGCGCACTTTTCGGCTATGGCTTGCGCCGCCTGAAGCTAGGCCGCTAGAGGCTGATAAACACGAATACGTGACTGCAGGTTTTTTTTGTTGTCACGTATCGCAACACGAACATCATATTCCGCTTGCAAATTGACCCAAAAAATCGGGTCCATTGAAAAGTAAATACCCAGTCGCAGAGCAGTATCCGCCGTAATGGGTCGATGTCCATTCAAGATCTCACTAATACGACTTGCAGGCACGTCAATATCGCTCGATAACCGCCGACCCGTAATTTGTAAGGGTTTTAAAAATTCTTCGTTCAAGATCTCACCAGGATGTATTTCTTGTAGTCGCTTCGCCATCATTTCTTCTCAGTGATAATCAACAATTTCTACATCATGTGCAGCATCAGCAATCCAGACAAAACAAATCCTCCACTGATCGTTAATACGGATACTATGCTGTCCTTTTCTATTACCCCGGAGAGCCTCTAACCTGTTTCCTGGCGGCACTCGCAAAGAACGCAAACAAGGCGCGGCATGC
>JACCED010438548.1_pt1 | contig 16838 bp, 12 predicted proteins | sample 7455021 | NCBI WGS metagenome assembly JACCED01 (sample SAMN15323456, study PRJNA562643) | freshwater metagenome | isolation source: river surface water | place: USA:Blue River Watershed | collected 2017-08-19 | reverse complement strand
CTCGCTGAAATGGCGAGACCATGGCGTATGGACGGTGACTCGATTGATTCCGCATGGCTGCGCGATCGGATGGTGCATGCCGAGGTGGCTCAGACCTTGACTGAGCTTGGTCATCGGATGCAGACCCAGGCCCAGCCCGATCGTATCTTTGAGTCGCTGCTTGTCTTGTGTAGTCGCCTGTCGGCGCTCGGCGGCATCAAGCGCCCCGACTTACCCGCATGGGATCGTGATGATCCGTACCGTGCATTTGATCGTGTAGGAATCGTTGCGCAAGGACTTCTGGATCAACTCCATAGCGGACCAGATAGTGTGGCGCTATTCAAACTTCGGGAAGGATGGTTTGAGGCCCACGTGCCCTCGACTGCTCGTGTAGGAGAGCACGCTGTGTATCTGATTTTGCAGCAAGTTAACGAGACGGGTTTAGTGCAAGCTTCGCCCGCGAAACTTGCATCCCTCACACGCATTGAGACGGTAGTGAGCCGTGCCTTACCCGGCGTGCCGCTTGAGCGTGTTGAGCGCGTGCCCTATGGCGTTGGGGATGCCCCAGACACAGCGGTTTGGCGCGTTGATACGAAAGATGCACTCTGGAAAGAGGCGAATACAAGCGGTACCATCTGTCTGCACTGGCTTGGCTTACCCAAGACTGCGCGTGCCTTGTTAGTATACTTTCGCGCATAATGGTCTCGTTTGTCATGAAAAAGAGGGTCTATTGATGTCTCGATCGTCGGCTCGCCAAGGTAGCCCTTGGTTTCGACTTTGTGCGCGGGGTGTGCAATGTTTGGCGATATTGGCGCTGTTGCCAGCCTGCTCGTCGGTGAACTCCATGCTGGGTGGTAATACATCCAAACAAGCCTTGGCAGACATCAAGTACAGCGCTGATCCGCGCGGTTTGCGCATGGACATACATGCAAGCAAAAATCTCAATGTAGTCAGCGGCACCCCTTACGCACTGACGATTGCCGTGATTCAATCGAACAATCCAAAGGCAGCACTTAAGCTTGCAAATAGCGCAGCTGAACTGGATCAATTGTTGACCGGCGTCCCAGCGACTGATCCCGCTATCCTCTCGGTCGACCGGTTTGTTGTGCAGCCTGGAGCAATCGACACGTTGGTATTGGCACGTCGACAAGAAGCACAAGTCGTGCTCGTGTACGCTGGCTACTATAACTCTCCGGTCACGCAGCGCGTTCGAATGCTCGAGGTTCCGATTTTCATTGATAAATCAGGCGTCTTTGTGACGACGTATGCAGCATCACCAGCCGTGATGAACCTGTCGCTCGTGTTGTCAGAGGTGATGGTTGAAGAGTTGAGTTTGCTGGGCCCCTCACCATTTGTGTTTCCTAACCCCGACAACAATATGCTGAATGGCGGACGACCGACGCCTGATCCCGCGGGTGACAAGGTGATGCCGCTATGAGCACAAATGACTTAGTGCTGTATCACCAGCGCGTCAAGTTTTGCCAGCCCTATGTCGAGTTTATGACGCAAGTGGCAACGCTGATCGGTGCGCGCAAGCTCAGTGCAGCAGCCCTCAGTGGTCATTTACGGCGTCAACTCGAGCGTGTCAAAGACTACGGCCTGCAAGCTAAGCAGGATCCTGTCGCCGTTGATGAAGCATTATTTGCCGTCTGTGCGTGGGCTGACGAGCAAATCATGAACGCTCAGTGGGATGGTGTTTCTGAGTATTGGGCACAGACGTTGCTTCAGATGGAGTATTTCAACACCAATCTGGCGGGCGAGTTGTTTTTTGAGCGGATGGAGGCTTTGCCCCCGGAGGCAATTCCCGCACAGAGCGTCTATGCAATGTGTCTTGCCAATGGCTTTAAGGGTAAATATGTCTTTAACTTGTCTGTTGAGGAGCTGGAGTCAAAGCGCCAACAGGCCATAAACGGGGCGTTGATTGACGTCGGTCTCATCAACCCGGGTGCGCAAACATTCCCGAGTATCGGAGAATTAGCGCATCTCGGACCGACTGCTCCCACCAATTGGCGAAAATACCTGCCAATTGGCATTTCAGTGCTTTTGCTTGTCATTTTGACGCTGATTCTCGCTGGGGTGTTGCAACTAAACATCGCAATAGTCTTAGGTCGATGGCTTTAATACAAATAAATATAAAAAAATCATGTAGTTAGGGACTTATTCTGATACAGTTTCGAGAATTCGTCACGGGTTGCTCGACCACCGTACAGGTATGCTCAAAAAAGTTCTGCGTTTTCTCGCGATAGCTGTAGTGCTCATGGCGCTGTTAGCTGTGGGATGGGGCTGCCAGCTTTTGCTTGGCTTTCCAGCCGGAAGCATGTGGCTCTGGCCGACCTTGCCGGTATTGGCATGGGTGATTGTTCGCTCGCTGCGCCAACTATATGTCCGGTACAGAGCGCAGCGGCGGCTAAGAACGCGACCGGTATCGCAACAAGAATCACTGCCCGATGACGAATGGGTCACCCAGGTGCGCTCTTTCATGTCTGTTACCCAAAGTCTAGATAAGACTCCACTGGGTGACCATAGGCTGCATTTTGTATTGGGGCTTTCGGGGTCAGGTAAAACAACATTGCTAGAGCAAGCTGCGTCCGGCAGCTATTTGGGGCGAGCCCCCCTGGCTTCGCAGGTTCAAGCCACAAAATCTTGCCACTTGTCTTTTTTAGAAACGGGTATTGCTGTAGAGATTGCTGGCCAGCATGTCGATCCAGCGATGGATGCAGCGTCTTGTGATGCAGATTGGCAAAGGTTGTTAAGTAGTATGGGGGCGGATGTTGCGCCTAGTCAATGCGCTGGCATTATTGTTTGTATCAGTGCTGACCAGCTGAGGCCAAGCGCCCTTGCCAACACTACGGCCGGGCTTCAATTGATCCGCCAACGCATCAATGACTTGATGGATCTCGCGCGTCGTCGTTTGCCTGTTTACGTGACTCTTACGCAAGTAGATCGACTCGACGGTGTAAATACGTTGATAGAACAATTACCGGCTGTGTTGTTGCAACAGTCTGCCGGTGTACTCCTGCCCTACAAATCAAAGTCAGCCACTGCACATGTTCGTCAGTCTATCGATGAACTTGCCCGTTATCTGCCTTGGCTCGCATTACGTGCGTCTGGACAAGGTGTCGCTCACGCTGCGCAGTCAGGTCTCAGCGCGGCACGTGACATTCGGACACTGCAAGCGCCACTTGAAACGGCACTCATGTCTTTATTCGGAATCTCCGCATATCATGAGCCGCCTCTTTATCGCGGACTATTTTTGTCGGCGTTACAACCCGCCCAGTCTGCACATCACACTCCAGGTCATGCGTCGCAACGCGGATTAGTATTCGGTCCCTCCGTGTTTGAACAGGTTTTAAGTCACGACAAGGTATTTCAGCCACTCTCGATTTATGAAAAACGCCGCGAGCGGCATTTGCGTTTGGCGTGGATAGGGTACTACGCAGCTGTAACCTGCACGGCTGTTTGGTTATTCGCTGGATTTTTCAATGAAATGGAAGAAATCAAGCAGCTTGGTCGCTTCAAAATGGTGGAGGTCGATCAAACTGACTCTTTAGATAAGCATGTGCAGGCGATTCGCGCAACACGACCACAGGTGGCTTGGTTGGCGGAAGAAAGTCAGAATGAATGGAATTTTTTCTTACCGTTCTCCAGTGCTTCTAAAATTCTTGAAGACAAGCTAAAACAAAATTTTGTGCATGTTTATTATCGTTATCAAGTAGATATGTTTGATAAGCGATTCTGGGCACGCATGGACTCCAACACAAGAAGTAGCAGCCTTGTGCACGGGATGGCAATAGATTACATGGTAAGTCGGGTAGCACTTATCTCTGCGGCTATAGATGGTGTGCCTTTACAAAGATTGCGGGAATTACCCTCGCCGACTGTTAATAAGTATTTGCTGCCTGAGCTGTCAGATCTCGACGCGGATCTACTAAATGATTTGTTTGTTTACTTTACAGCTTGGAATACAAAACAAAATTTACAACATCGGCTCGATAATCTTCGAACGTCAATGGTAGATGTCTCAAGAAGAGATCGAAGCTTATCTTGGCTGATCGATTGGGTCGGACAGCAGCCAAACACGAGTGATATAAATTTAGCTGACTATTGGAATCCAACCGGTGCGCCGTCCGAAACCAAAGTGTTAGGGGCCTACACCGTCGCCGGCTACAAATCAATTGTTGAGTTTTTGGCTAAGCTGAATGAAGTAAAAGTGCTCAGAGAGATTTATCAGCCGAAAGAAATTGCGTTTTGGGAAAACTACAACATTCAGCGCGAAATTGCATGGAAAAATTTTGTGCTGCAATTTCCAAACGGTCGAGACCTGCTGGTGAGCCAAACAGACTGGGTAGAGCTGTTGACAACATTCAGTAGTCCGAGCAGTCCTTTTGCGCGCATTGAGGACCGTTTACTCGCGGAGTTCCCAGAAGACAAGATTCTTATACGACCCAGTTGGGTCGGATCGGTGGAGGTGCTGCGCTCGATCAGAAAAGCATCAGCGAGCAGCTCGATTATTGGGAGCGTCGTCGGAAAAATTGACACGGTACAGTCATCTGCGCCGTTGGTGTTTGGAAAGGCGAGTAAAGCCGTTCTTTCTTCAGAGACGCTACAAAACGAAAAGAACTTACTCAATGCAGGCAAACTCTACGCATCTGTCAGTCAAGCGTTGTCGAAAGCGGTCAGCGAAGTGGTCGTTGCGCCAGGAAAGGCAGCCACGGTCGCGATGGACTTTAGCGTGATCGGTCGTGATCCAACAGTGAAAGAGTCCAATTTGCGCGATGCGTTTAATGCAATGAAGCGTCTGCAGGATCTATTAGGTGCCCGCCATCAACCCGCGAATGAACCAGTATGGGCACTCCTGCGCGGCGAACTTGTAACGACAACTGCGTACGCTTACTTAAATGCGGCATGTACGATGCAGGGCGAATGGGAAAGTCAGGTCTTGTCCGTCGCTCAGGTAGCGACAGATGATGAAAGTCTCTATGAAAAACTGACAGGCAATGATGGGGTGTTGTGGCCTTTCTTGGATAAGACGGCTAAGCCGTTTCTTTTACAAAACGCAACAGGCTACGCGAAGGCATATGCCTTTAATTGGATGTTGCCTTGGGAGCGCGACTTTCTTACGTTTGTAAATCGTGCCGCGACTGAGAAAAGAGTGCGTGACGCAGCCGCGAAGAAATTAGCGTTACAAGCTAAGCTAGATGAGACCCGTGCCGATGCTCGCATTAAAGCGATAGATGCTCGACTGGCTAAGATAGACGCGGATGCCGATAAGTTTAATCAAGCGTCGTTCAATGTCGCCATTGCGTCGTTCCCTGTTAGGGCTAATCTTGATGCAGTGATTCAGCCCTATGGCGCAACAATCACAATGAATTGTGCGAAGGCGCCTCAGAAACTCACCCAGTTGAATTTTTCGACGTCTCAAACATTCACTTGGAATGCTCCCACCTGTGGCGATACAGAACTAAAAATCCTTGTTGATAATCTGACCCTCTCTGTTCAGTGGGAAGGTGAGTTTGGATTTGACCGGTTTCTGCAGGACTTCCGGGATGGCAAGAAGCAATTTACAGCCCAAGACTTCCCTGAACAAAAAGCCGCGTTGGCAGCGCTAGGCATTAAGAATATTGACGTAATTTTTAAAATAACCGGCGGTGCTGTCATGCAAAAAGCGGTCGCAAAGCATGAGTCCGAAGCGGCTGAAAAAACGGCTCTCGTCGCAGAGAAAGCCAGACTCGAGCAGGCACAGAGCGCCCGTACCGAGCAGAAGTTAACGAATCAAATTAACGCACTTTCCACGCCACCTGCGCAGAAGCCTGTGTTACCTTCAAAGTCTGTTACCTGCTCTCTGTAAGGCCCCGTCATGGCGATCGACTTTCAGTCATTACTTCTTCCTATTTCTGCCGACAGTCCAGGCGGCGCAGAGCCGCGCGAAACACCGCAATATGAGGCGATCTACGCTGAGATTGAGCTGTTGACCAGCGTGTCGGCTGACAGACTGCCTGATTGGCCCAAGATCGAGATACAAGCGATTGACCTCTTCAAGACCACATCAAAAGACTTTTTGGTGGGCGCTTGGCTGTCGGCGGCTTGGGTGGAGAAGTCTGGAGTAGAGGGCTTGTCGGCTGCGCTTGGTTTATTTGATGGTTTGATCCAGGGTTTTTGGCAGACAGCTTTCCCACCACTTAAACGCTTGCGCGGACGACGCAATGCGTTGCTGTGGTTTACCGATCGGATTACAGCGTGGCTCAATAACGGTACATTACCGGCGATGCCTCAAGAGTTGCATGACACACTCGTTTCGCGCATTAAGGCGATTGATAAAGCTCTGGCAGAGTCAGATCCCGAGGCGCCATCACTCAACGAATTGATCTCGTTAATTGATCGACTAGACGTAATTGCGCAAGCGCCAGTAGCACCGCCTTCTGCCGATGGTGGAACGCCTGCGACATCGGCAGCCGCCCAGACGACTTCGACTGCAACTCTGGTTGCTCAAGCGCCACAGGTATCGGCTGGCCCTCAGCTGAGTGCGCTCGATAAAGTTTCAAGCACCGATGACTTAGTCGCAGCATTGAGTCCGGTGCTGACTTATCTCGGTGAAGCCAGTCAAAAGATGCTGGAACTTGATCCATTTAATTCGATGGCAATTGGATTGAGTCGGTTAAGTGCACGGGGTGGTTTGCTGTCTTTGCCTCAGGCGCAAGGTCAGACAACTCTGATTGCACCACCGCCACTCGCGGATATGCAAAGCTTCGAGACGGTTTGTGGCGCTGGTAACCCTGAGGGGATCGTCGCGTTTTGTGAAGGCCGACTGGGCACATATCCATTTTGGTTGGATTTAGATCGGCAGGCGGCGCTGGCGTATGGTGCGTTGGGGTCGAAAGCAATCAGCATGCGCGAGGCGATCGTCGATGAAGTCTTAACGTTCTTGAAGCGTTTGCCCGGCGTTGAGCGCTTGACGTTTTCTGACGGTACGCCATTCGCCGATGATGCGACCAAAGCGTGGATTGCGACTTGCCAAGCAGAACGGGCAGGGGGCGCACCAAGCGATCGATTTGGTGAGGCCAAACAACGTGCCAACGCGGCGTCTGGCACAGATGGACCTGAAGCGGGGATTAGTGCCCTACAAGACTTTATTTCGAACACGCGTTCGGGGAGAGATCAGTTTCGAGCACGCTTAGTCCTTGCTGAGTTGGCAATGGGGATCAAGCGAGATGTCGACGCACAACCCTTTGTCGATCCGTTGTTAGACGAGTGTATTCGTTTGAATTTAGCCTATTGGGAACCCGAGCTTGCTCTTGCTGCATGGAGTTTGAAGCTGCGTGCAGCACGCGCAGTCGCTAAACAGCTGGAAGATTCACCGGATACGGAAAAGTTGGCGGCGATCCAGGTAGTGATACAGAACGCTTTGCAGCAAATGTCTACGCTTGATTTCGCAGAGGCAATGCGGCAGATTTAGTCTACTTATCGGTAAAGGCGATTTAGCATGTCAATTAAGAGCTATCTTTTTGCGAGCTTATGCCTATTCCCTTTGTTGGTGTTTGGTCAGGCGCAACCCCCATGTCTACGCGCCAGTGAAGCTTGTACAGAATGGGTAACTCTAGATCAAGGCCCTCAGCGTGGGCTTGTCTATCGCACGCATGCGCTGAACCAACCTAATACTGAGATTGAACATGCAGTGATCGTGATTCATGGTCAAGGCCGTAACGCGGATGGGTATTTTCGTCATGCACTGGCCGGCGCATTCTTAGCTGACGCATTACAAAATACCTTAGTGATATCGCCGCGATTCGCCTCGAATGAGGGAAAGAGCTGCCGAGACAAACTTGATGCTGACGAGATCGGTTGGATATGTCTGGGCCCTGCGAGTTGGCGCAGTGGAGGTGAGCAAGCCACTCCAGGCGCAAAAAAATTCAACTCTTTCGATTTTATGGATGCGATTGTGGAGCGGCTAGCAAACCGCAACACATTTCCAAAACTGCGCACGATCGTCATTGCTGGGCATTCCGCTGGCGGGCAGTATGTTGGTCGCTATCAAATGACGAATCGAATTCATGAACAGGTACGCACAGAAAAAAATATACAGATAACCTATGTTGTAGGTAATCCCTCCTCATACACATACCCTGATGCATTGCGCCCTAGTCGTTTTGCACTACCGTCCAATATCAGTGCTGCAGCCCCTGGTTTCATACCTGCCGTGCCAGTCAAGCCACAGGCCCCGTTTGTCCCCTTTGCAGATGCGGCAGGTTGCACAAACTTTAATAGCTGGCCCTATGGGCTTAAAGACAAGGTAGGTGCGGCGAGCAAGGTATCAGACGAGCAGCTCAAACAGCGTCTTGCTTCTCGTCCTGTGACCTTCTTGCTGGGAGAGCTGGATATTCTGCCTCTGTATGGTTTTGATAGCTCGTGTGCCGCAATGGCCCAAGGGCCAACACGGTTGGCTCGCGGATTCGCGTATGTCCGCTTTGTGAATGAGACATTGAAAAGCAATCACCCCGCGGTATGGGTGCCTGCCTGTGGTCACGATGCACGGTGCATGTTCAGTGCCGAAAAAGCATTGCCTTACTTGTTCCTTCAATAATTAGCTATGACAATTCTCGCAAACGAAACCGAGTCTTTCAAGCAGCGCGTATCGAAAGTTGTCTTTGAGTCTGATACCCCAGCGGGAAGACAGTTTGATAAAGCCCTGTTTATTGCGATTATTGTTTCGGTCGCCGTTGTCGTACTAGCAAGTGTCGACTCGATTGCAAAAAAACACGCAGGACTATTGTCTGTTCTAGAGTGGCTCTTTACGATTGCCTTTACGTTGGAATATTTAATTCGTATTTATTGTGCGCCAAATAGACGGCAATACGTGCTGAGTTTTTTTGGGGTGATTGATCTTCTCGCAGTCGTACCAACGTATCTCGCGCTGATTTTTCCCGAGCTGCATTCATTGATCGATGTCAGAGTGCTGCGCCTGATTCGTATTTTTCGAGTCTTTAAGCTTACGGCGTATTCATCAGAATACACACATTTAGCGCAAGCATTTATCGCAAGTAAAAGAAAGATCTTAGTGTTTCTGTCAGTCGTTTTGATGGTGGTCATGGTCATGGGTACTTTGATGTATGTCATAGAGGGCCCCGAGCACGGATACACCAGCATTCCAACAGGAATATATTGGGCCATCACGACCATGACAACCGTTGGCTTTGGCGATATCGCACCAAAAACGGATCTGGGTAGGTTTCTGTCGTCTGTCATGATGCTGATTGGTTGGGGGACTTTGGCGGTACCGACTGGAATTGTTACCGCTGAAATGTCGGTGCACACTAGACGTGCTCGTGATAGACAAACCTGTACTCACTGCATGCGCACCAATTTAAAGCTCTATGATAAATTTTGTGGGACTTGTGGGAACAAGGTCGAGCCCTAAAAATCTTTGTAATCGTATGAACAGGTCGCCAAGGAACCGAGGTTTGTATTCGGCACCAATGTTATTAATGTTGGCGACCATGCGCGTCGTTTATGGTCTTTATCGCGATTTTGAGCGCAGTATCGTTCGATTGATTAACCAATATCATCGGCATCGGCGGTTTATTAATTGGTTTTATCCCTTTGTGCTTACCTCGCCTGTCTACGACGAAATAACCTCTTGCTATCGTGCTTCAGATGCCTTCGTCAAATCGAGTTCCATGTATAGCCAAAAAGGGATAAGTTGAGCGGGCGGCTCAGCCCCCTCATAGACTGCACAGTCAATAAATCCGAGTGAGCGATACAGGGACTGCGCCTCCTTCATGAAACACCCAGTGTCTAACTTGATTTTTCTAAATCCTCTTTGATGACATTCCGCAATCAAGTTCTTGAGCATGAGTCGTCCATATCCGTGTCCTCGATGCTCCGGTCTTGTGTAAACACGAACAATCTCAACGTCGCCGGATGGCAGGGTTCTCCATCCTCCCATTGAGACCGGGGTGATGCCTTGTACTAAAAGATAAAACCGTGCGCAGCGACTATCTTTAGGGCAGATGTCGTTCGACGCGGATGCAATGTAGTCATCGAGAGGCATCCCCACAATGTCACTGATCGAGAAATCGCACGTGTGCTGTAGTTGATCGTTCATCCAAAAAAAATAATTTCTTGTCATAGACATGGCAGTATGTGTCCAGTCCGGATCATGCGCGTCTACGAGGTGGAGAGCGATATTTTCATTCATCATTTAGAGATTTTACTTACAATGTATTTGATCAAATAGAAAAGTTAACCAATGAATAAAATTTTTTCCGCTATAACGTTGACCTGTGCAATGAGTCCGATGGCCCTGGCCCAATCATCAGTTTCACTATACGGTATCGTTGACGCTGGTATGGTTTACTCAACAATGTCTGGTGACTATATACAAGACAAAACGAATGTTGGGCTCGCTTACGGAATGCAGTCTGGTAACAGATTTGGTTTGAAAGGGCGCGAAGATCTTGGGAGTGGCACTCGAGCGACATTTCAATTAGAAGGGGGCTTTAACTTAGGCAGCGGCGTACTCGAACAAAGCGCAACAATATTTAATCGACAGTCGTGGGTTGGCATTGAGAATGATCGCTATGGTTACGCGCGCTTAGGTCTTCAGTACAACTTCGCGACTGATTATTTTGGTGCCATTGATCCGTTTAAGCTCGGATTCGGTCAGGCAAGTATGGGTGCTGCATTTGGTTCAACTAACATGTATCGTATGAGTAATACGATCAAGTATCAATCACCTGAAGTCAGTGGTTTCTTGTTTGGAGTCGGGTATTCCTTCGCAAATGGAGTAACTCCGTTTTATTACAACCAAGGCCTAACGCCTAATGCGACTGGCTCGACTGATTACAACTTTGTTACTGCAAATAACAATCGACAAGTGACCCTTGGTATCAGGTATGCACAAGGGCCTTTGTACTTAGCAGCATCCTACGACAATGTCATGGGTACAAATCAACCGCTCAACGATAGCGGCTCGAATCCATCTGCCTGGAATCTGGGTGCAGCCTATGATTTCAATGCATTCAAGTTATCATTAGCTTACGGTCAAATGCGTGGTGGGCTTATCCGTGGCCAAGGCGACGGTATGACCGGCCCTAACGAATTCTACAATCCGTATTGGGGAGGTGGCCGTCTCGGACTGATTGATTTCAACAATCGAATCACCACGAGCTCTTATTTAATTGGAGCTTCGGCGCCGTTAAGTGCGGCTGCAAGGATTTTTGCGTCATGGACGCTTGTCGTGGATGGCTCCGAGATAACCCAAGCTAATCAAACCGCTTACAACATTGGTTATTCATACGACTTCACGAAACGCACAAATATTTACGCGTTCTTCTCGTTCATGGACAATGTTAATACGACCCAGTCAAATAAAAGCAGCGTTCTGGGTGTTGGTCTGCGGCATATGTTTTAAAACCCGCTTGCCCTAGAAAACCCAGCGCGTCATCGAGCGACGTCTGCAATGTCAATTTCCCCGCGGTGGTCAGTTTTAAGTGATTCTCAACAACCTTTCAGGTGTTCTTTTCGCTTCTGACGTGCTGTGTTCACAAGCTGCGACATACCAAGCAAAATCGAAATAGACCATCCAAAAGCGATCATGCCACTGAGTGCAATGACAACCATCACCAGATCCCAGCTTGGTGGAAGGGGATTTGTGCCAAACCCTAGCGTTGTATAGGTGCTGCCTGAAAAGAACATGGCTTGATGCTCGTTTGTAATCAGGCCAAAATAGTTGAGCGAAAACCCCCAAATATATATCTCGAGTAAATGCGATAGGGCCAAAACAAACGCCATCACATAAAAGACAGGCTGTACCCAACCGTATCGTTTGTTCTCAATTAACGCATCCGCAATAGTTTCATATTGCCGGGTGACCAAAAACATGTAGCTTGCATGGACAACCAGGATTAAGAAAAGCATCGCGCCGCTAAATAAAAGGGCATCTGCGTTGAAGACAAAATCTGATGAGTTGGTTAGCATTTTTACTCAGTTAGCTTAGAGAAATAACTTTCTTCCATAGCTTAGCAATTTATCGCAGATCGCTCCGAATGCAAACCTAATCGACAAATATCCTCATGAAAGTTCGATTTGTCTCAAATAGGGGTAGGATAAGACTTGAGGTCTCCGTCCATCGGCCAGTAGGAATGCTCAATGTCCAATAGAAACGAAGGTCTTGAAAGTGTAGCCGTTAAAAAGCTTCAAGAATTACATGGTTATAACGAGCTGCCGTTTACGGATAGCAAATCGCTTTTGCATACGGTGACTCAAGTCCTGACGGAGCCAATGTTTGCTCTGCTGATATGTGCCGCGTTGATCTATCTTGTAATTGGTAGCTTTGAAGATACGGTCCTGCTTAGCGGGTTTATCGTATTATCGATCGGAATCACAATCTATCAGGAGCGCAAAAGCGAACGCGCAATTGACGCACTTAAAGACCTTTCTAGCCCGCGGGCGCTGGTCAAGCGTGATGGTGAAACTAAGCGGATATCTAGCCGCGAAGTTGTGGTCGGTGACATACTAATTTTAGAAGAAGGCGATCGCATTGCTGCTGACGCCACAATTCTGACTGATCATGATCTCTTGGTGGATGACTCATTGCTTACTGGTGAGTCAGAACCTGTCACGAAAACGCTGGGTTATTTGGTTTATTCAGGGAGCTTGGTGGTTAGGGGAGGAGGCACTGCTGTCGTGACGGCGATTGGACTTCAGACAGAAATAGGCACGATTGGGAGGAGCTTAAAACAGATTACGCTTGTACAGAGCCCACTTCAGTTAGATATTCGAACCCTAATTCGAAGATTCGCAATGTGTGGTGCGACTTTATCTTTGATCGTTTGTGTCGGGTATGGCGTGGTCTACGGCCAGTGGCTTGACGGTGTGCTCGCTGGAATTACGCTGATTATGGCGCTATTGCCAGAAGAGTTCACCGTCATCTTGACTGTTTTTATGGCTCTCGGCGCCTGGCGTATTTCTCGCCAGCAGGTTCTGACGCGTTCTGCTCCAGTGATTGAAACACTAGGCAGCATCACGACACTCTGTGTCGATAAGACAGGAACTCTAACGCTGAATAAGATGTCCTTGAGTGCCTTAGTGACTAACCAGGCACCGAATGACATTCAAGTTATTAACGGCTCGCTGGATTCAGCACAAAAGGAGTTGCTCAGTTATGCCTTGCTTGCAAGTGAATCCGAACCCTTTGACCCTATGGAGCAGGCGTTTGAAGCGAGCATGCGTGGATTGAGTCCGGATCATATCGTGCAATATTCGGACTATAAGATGTTGCATGATTATGGGTTAACGCCAGAGTTGCCCGCAATGACGCATCTGTGGGGTGTTGACGGGGCGTCGGAGGACTGTCTGGTAGCCATAAAAGGATCACCCGAAGCAGTGATGGCGCTGTGTGGACTGACAGCCGAACGACGGCTTCTGATTGAGAAGCAGGTTCAATACATGGCCTCGCAGGGTTTACGTCTGTTGGGAGTGGCGAAGGCGCGATTTCAGAAGGGAAACGAGGCGTGGCCAGAATCAGTGACGAGCTTTAAGTTCGAGTGGCTAGGCCTGACTGGCCTCAAAGACCCGTTGCGTCCTGAGGTCCCTGAGTCTGTCAAGCAGTGTCATGAGGCGGGAATTCGCGTCGTGATGATCACCGGTGATCACGCGGTCACGGCAAAAGCGATTGCGACGCAAGCTGGGATTGACAGTTCCCGTGTTCTGTCAGGGTCCGAAATAGCTGGGCTAGATGATGAGCAATTGCGCAGTGCGGTTAAAGATGTATGTGTATTTGTGCGGATCAAGCCTGATCAAAAGTTGCGACTTGTTCGAGCACTTCAGAAAAACGGTGAAATTGTGGCGATGACTGGTGACGGCATTAACGATGCGCCAGCGCTCAAGGCCGCCCATGTAGGCATAAGCATGGGGCTGCGTGGAACCGACGTGGCTCGTGAAGCCTCATCGTTGGTGTTGCTAAACGATGATTTTTCGTCAATCGTCAATGCGATTCGTCAGGGACGTCAGATATACGACAATTTGCAGAAAGCCGTCGCCTATGTGGTCGCTGTGCATGTACCGATCGCTGGTGCCGCGTTTGTGCCGCTTCTGTTCGGTTTGCCACCCATGCTCACTCCTATCCATATCCTATTATTAGAAATGATTATTGACCCAGCATGTGCGATCGTCTTTGAGACCGAGGCCTCTGAGGCTAATGTAATGCAAAGACCCCCGCGTAATACGTCACAGACTATTTTTGATTTTGGAAGTTTATGGTTACCCGCTATGCAGGGAGTGGGGCTTTTCGTCGTCGTTTCAGGGCTGTATGTAGGGCTACAGACGTGGGAGTATCCGCAAACATTTGCCACCACCGTTGCATTTGGAGCATTGATTTTGGGTAATCTGTTGCTCGTGGTTATTAGTCGATCAAAGAATAAAGGTTTTATTCAAACGCTTAGACTACCTAACACTGCGCAGTATTGGATCACTGGTGTGGCGATCGGATTGTTCTTGATTGTTGTCTCGATTCCGTTTCTGCGAGACCGCTTTAAATTTACAGAACTAACTGCTGCGAGCGGAATACTTATTCTTTTTGCTGGAATGATCAGTTTGTTTTGGTTTGAAGCAGTCAAATATTTAAAAATTAGAAAACCTCTTTAATATTTCGCAACGAGGCCACGGCCACCTCAAAATCTTTCTGGCTCAGCTTTTCAAAAGCCTTCTCAAGGTAGCCAAGGTGCTCGGGAAAGACTTTTTTAAAGAGACGTTCGCCAGGCTTCGTGAGTCCGATTCTGTAGCTGCGGCCATCCTCTGTGTTTGCAAGCTTTTCGATCAATCCCTTAGCTTCAAGTCTCTCCAAGACGCCAGTCATCGTGCCCTTGAGTATTAACGTCTTTTCTCCTAGTTCTTTACACGTCATCGGAGGTTGATTGCCTAGGGTTGCGATGATGTCGAACTGCGTGGCAGTGAGCCCTAGTTCTTTGATGTGCTTTGTCGAGAAGTGTTCGAATGCTTGATATGCTGAAACTAATTCTTTAATGAGTGAAAGGTAATTCATTTAGGATAATGTCCTGGAATTAGTTCGGTGCAAGATCAAAGACTAAGACTTCTGCTTGCTTGCCATTAGAGATAAGAACCTCTTTTTCATCCGAAATCAGTAATGCGTCGCCACCGTTAATCACTCGGTCATTAACTTGAATAGATCCTGAAATCAGATGTACGTACGCTTTGCGCCCTTCGGAAATGGTGAGCTTAGCGCTTTGATCGGATTCAAATAGGCCGACGTACAGCTTTGCGTCGGCATGGATGGTGACAGAGCCGAGCTCTCCGGTTGGCGATGCGGCGAGCCGTAATGTCCCCTGTTTCTCCGGTTTTGGGATTGTTTTTTGCTCGTAGCCAGGAGTAATACCTTTAATCGAGGGTTCAATCCAAATTTGAAAAAAATGCGTCTGTTGATTGGCAGCATGATTGAATTCGCTATGCACGACACCGGTACCAGCGCTCATCCGCTGGATGTCGCCAGGAGGGATTCCTTTCACATTGCCTAGACTGTCTTGATGTGCAAGCTCCCCCGACAGAACGTAGCTGATGATTTCCATGTCGCGATGGCCGTGCTTACCAAACCCTCGGCCGGGTGCGATCCTGTCCTCGTTGATTACCCTCAAATTCCCCCAGCCCATAAATTTTGGATCGTAGTAATTCGCAAAGGAAAAGGAATGATAGCTTTTGAGCCACCCATGGTCGGCGTAGCCACGCTCGTTGGATTTTCGAAGTTGCAACATAGAGATATCCTGTTGTTTAAAAATATCAGCGTATATTTGGGTTATCAATTATATTAGTTCGAACTCGTACTAGTTCTAATGTTCTCCACTTTTTTGATGAAACGCTTGCACGTTCAGGGTCAACTTGGTAATTTGGCGCTTAAATTTTCTGCATGCACTCAGCGCAGACTCAATTGGTGGTCACGATATGTCTCAAGAAAAAGGCTTGGCTAGCGGGTCTCTAGGCACACTAGAGTCTGCGGTCATGGGCGTTGCTGGCTCGGCTCCTGCATTTAGTGTTGCGGTCACAACCGCAGTGATCGTGGCTTCCGTGGGTGTTCTCTCGGTGGGGAGTGTCTTGTACTGCGGTCTGATTATGTTCGGCATTTTGTTCACGTTTGTTAATTTGAACAAAATGCAGCCTCATGCAGGCGCGACATATGCTTGGGTTGGAGCAGTCTTTGGACCTAAATGGGGGTTCTTTTCGGGCTGGGGCTTGTTGGTCGCATCGGTTGTCTTTATGGTGTCAGCTACGATTCCCGCGGCCACTTCGACCTTAAAGATTTTTTCAACTCTTGACTGGGTTGATGCAAGCAAGATTGAGGACACCGCGTGGGTAACCTGTATTGCCGCAATCTGGCTGACGCTGGTCACTGCGGTGGTGACAAAAGGTATTAAGCACGCTAGCTACGCTCAGCTCATTCTGACGGTGATCGAGTCAACGATTGTCTTAGCTTTGATTATCGGTGCGTTTGTTGAATACGGATCGAAGCCGGCACACCCCCCATCGTTCGCGTGGATTTCACCTTTTTCTTTTACAGCAGAAACTTTTGCCATGGGCGCATTAACAGCCATCTTCTTCTATTGGGGCTGGGATGTGACGATGAACCTAGGTGAGGAGACGAAAGGGGGAGAGCCCTTGCCTTCAAGTAAAGGCGCCTTTTGGTCGATGGTGAACCTCATGCTGTTCTACGTCATCATTGTCATCGTGGTGTTGATTGTGTTGACTGACGACGAGATTGCAGCCGCAAATACGAATGTTCTCTACGCGATTGCCGATAAGCTATTTCCCCAGCCCTGGAGCTATTTAGCGGTACTGTCAACAATTTTGTCTACGAT
>JACCED011442250.1_pt1 | contig 16844 bp, 17 predicted proteins | sample 7455021 | NCBI WGS metagenome assembly JACCED01 (sample SAMN15323456, study PRJNA562643) | freshwater metagenome | isolation source: river surface water | place: USA:Blue River Watershed | collected 2017-08-19 | reverse complement strand
TACCCCCTTATTCAAGGACTGGTTGTTGTTTTCAGTTTTGTTTATGTGTTGGTCAACCTTTGCGTTGATGTGATCTACACAATCGTCGATCCTAGGATACGTTACTGATGACTAGTTTTGCTGCTGCCCCCGCTCTACCAGACCTACTCAAGCCACGCCGACAACGCAAAGGTTGGACTGGGTTTTTATTGAACAATCCCACCATTACATTTGGTGCAGGTTTGCTGCTCATCATGTTGTTTATCGCAGTGGCAGCGCCTTGGCTTGGAACGGTTGATCCGACAGAGCTTGCTCCGCGCAAGCGAAATCTCGAACCTTCTGCGGAGTACTGGTTTGGAACTGATGCCTTCGGACGTGATATTTACTCGCGTGTCCTGTACGGTGCGCGTGTTTCTCTCATCATCGGTTTTTCTGTTGCGTTGTTTGCTTCAGTTATTGGTCTTTGCATTGGCTTGGTGTCTGGAACATTTCGGCGTGCGGATTCGGTCATCATGCGGGTTATGGATGGTTTGATGTCCATTCCGCCGATCCTATTGGCGATCGCATTGATGGCATTGACACGAGCGAGCGTAGAAAACGTCATCATCGCGATCACGATCGCTGAGGTGCCTCGGGTTTCCAGGCTAGTGCGTGGTGTCGTGCTCTCCCTGCGTGAGCAAGCGTACGTTGACGCTGCCATCTCTTGCGGTTGCCGTATGCCGATGTTGATTTGGCGGCATATTCTGCCTAATACACTAGCTCCGCTAACGGTTCAGGCCACCTACATTTGTGCGTCGGCCATGATTACGGAATCTATTTTGTCGTTCATCGGCGCTGGCGTACCACCGATCATTCCATCTTGGGGCAATATTATGGCCGACGGCCGTACTTTGTTCCAGATTAAGCCTTACATCATCTTTTTCCCTGCCGTGTTCCTCTCCCTCACAGTTTTGGCTGTCAACCTAATGGGTGATGGCTTCCGTGATGTATTGGATCCACGCAAGTCGAAAACAAGCTGATTGGAGATATCTCTTGGCCTTACTAGAAGTTGAAAATCTTCAGACACACTTTCGCACCCCTGATGGTGTGAACCGCGCAGTTGATGGTGTGAGTTTTGTCGTTAACGAAGGCGAGACGCTTGCGATCGTAGGTGAGTCCGGCTGTGGCAAGTCCGTTACCGCAATGTCAATCTTGCGTTTGATTCCTGAGCCCCCCGGAAAAATTGCTGGTTCGATTCGTTTTTTGGGCAAGGACTTACTCAAAATGTCGGAAAAAGAGATGCGCGCTATTCGTGGCGATGCGATCTCTATGATTTTCCAAGAGCCGATGACGAGCTTGAATCCGGTGTTGCCGATCAAGCGCCAGCTTTGTGAAACATTGCGCTTGCATCAGGACATTACTCAAGAGCAGGCCATGGCTCGCGCGTCCGAGCTGATGGATCTTGTTGGTATCGCGGAAGGGCAGCGTCGGTTGAACGAGTATCCACACCAGCTTTCAGGTGGTATGCGTCAGCGGGTCATGATTGCGATGGCGCTGGCATGTAACCCTAAGCTTTTGATTGCGGATGAGCCGACTACAGCCTTGGACGTCACGATTCAAGCGCAGATTTTGGATTTGATGTCTGATCTAAAGAATAAGATCGGTGCGGCGATCGTATTGATCACCCACGATTTGGGTGTAGTTGCAGAGGTTGCCGAACGCGTCATGGTGATGTATGCCGGGCGTAAGGTCGAAGAGGCCCCGGTTGGCGAGCTATTTGCCAAGCCACTGCACCCATACACACAGGGCTTGCTTGGGGCGGTACCAAAGCTAGGCGCCTCACTGGATGGTCATTCCACACGCTTGAAAGAAATTCCCGGGTTGGTTCCGAGCTTAAAGCAAAAGATAAAGGGTTGTGTTTTTGCTTCGCGTTGCCCCTTGGCGAAAGAGCCTTGTCACGAAATCGCCCCAGCCATGCAAATGCGCGACAACGGCCATCAAGTCGCTTGTCACTTTGCAGGTGAGATTGCCTTCGCCAATGACTAATACGAATCAGGTTACTAGCATGTCCATGTCCTCTACCGTACCGTTGTTAGAAGTTCGCAAGCTTCAAAAGTTTTTCCCGATCAAGACTGGGCTCTTTGGCAAAGTTACGGGTAACGTTCACGCCGTTGACGGTGTATCGTTTTCGATCCGTAAAGGCGAGACGCTCGCCTTGGTCGGGGAGTCTGGCTGCGGCAAATCAACTGTCGGTCGTTCTATCCTGCGTTTGTTCGACTTAACCTCGGGTGAGGTATTGCTCGATGGTGTACGGATTGATTCCTTGAGTCCTAGCGCCTTGCGTCCCTTGCGCAAGCGTATCCAAGTGATTTTTCAGGATCCGTTTTCGAGTCTCAACCCTCGTATGCGTGTACACGACATTATTGCGGAGCCAATCCGCAATTTCGGTTTGTGTCAATCTGAACAAGAGATCGAAGAGCGCGTGGTCAAGTTGCTTGAGAAAGTGCGCTTACCAAAGGATGCTGGTGCACGTTGGCCCCATGAGTTTTCTGGTGGTCAGCGCCAACGGATCTGTATCGCGCGTGCTTTGGCGGCTGAGCCAGAGTTGATTATTTGTGACGAGGCAGTGTCTGCGCTTGATGTGTCAGTGAAAGCCCAGATTGTTAACCTGTTGCAGGATCTGCAAAAAGAACTCGGTTTGGCCTTGCTCTTTATTAGCCATGATTTGGCGATCGTTGAGCATATGACGCATCGTGTGGCTGTGATGTATCTTGGAAAAATTGTCGAGCTTGCCGATCGAAAGGAGTTGTTCTCCGATCCTCAGCATCCCTACACGACGGCATTACTGTCCGCCGTTCCAGTGCCCGATCCCCAAAAGAAAACAAATCGCATTGTGTTGCAAGGGGATGTTCCGAGCCCAGTGAAACGGCCTAGCGGTTGTCATTTTCACACCCGTTGCCCAGATGCGATTGCAAAATGCAAAACCGAAGAACCTAAACAAACTGTTTTGGGCTCCGGTCGCATGGTTGCCTGCCATTTGCGCGAGAGTTAAGCCATACTAGGTTGCAAAAAAGTAACCTAGCAGTCCAGCGCCAATAATTGTTTCTATAGCGCTCCGCTTATAGATAAAGATCGCTACCGCTGCAACTATCGCTATCGCAGCGGCCTTTAGGTCTATTCCACCTGACCAGCCGTTAGGCCAGCCTACGTGCATGGCAAAAAATAGCGCAAGATTGGTAATCACACCGACTACAGCGGCTGTGACGCCAGTCAGTGCAGCAGTGAAAGCTAGTTTTCCATGCGTGGTCTCGATGAACGGGCCGCCAGCTAAGATGAAAATAAACGAAGGTAGAAACGTAAACCAGGTCACCACGCAAGCGGCAACGATGCCAGATAGAACCGCGTGATCTGGGCCCAGGGCGCTCTGTGCAAAGGCGCCTACAAAACCCACGAAGGCTACGATCATGATGAGCGGACCAGGCGTGGTTTCTCCAAGCGCCAAGCCATCGATCATTTGCGTTGGCGTAAGCCAGGAAAAGGTTTCAACCGCGGCTTGGTAGACGTAGGGCAAGACTGCATAGGCACCACCAAAGGTCAGCAATGCGGCCTTGGTAAAGAACCAGGCCATCTGCGTGATCGTGTGATGCCAGCCCCCCAGAATGGTCATTGCAAGCATGGGGACGCACCAGAGCATAGCAGCAGCAATCAGTATTAAAGATAGCCGGCGATAGCTAAATAGTGTGTGTGGCGATTGTGGGCTGTGATCATCGATGATTGCAGTCGTTGGTGATTGTTTATGTGCTGTGCTTGTGTGGCCGACAGAGAAGCTCTCGGGCGATCGCTTACTAACTAGCCAGCCCGTCAACGCTGCAACGGCGATGATCAACGGGAATGGTAAGTCAAATACAAACAGCGCTAAGAAAGATAGAGCCGCGACTGCCCAGAGCCATGGGTTGTGTAGTGTGCGTGAGCCGATGCGGTAACTCGCTTGGATGACCAGAACCGTGACCGCCGGCTTGATTCCATAAAACAAACCAGACACAATTTTTGTGTCGCCATACGCCATGTAGATCCAAGACAAAAAGATCATTAAGACGAGCGATGGGAAGATGAACAGTACGCCAGCGACAATGCCGCCCCACGTGCGATGCATCAACCATCCTAAGTAGGTAGCCAGTTGTTGTGCTTCCGGTCCTGGAAGCACCATACAGAAATTCAGAGCATGCAGAAAACGCTTGTCGGAAATCCAGCGACGTTTATCGACCAGCTCGCTGTGCATCATTGCTATTTGCCCAGCGGGACCGCCAAAACTTAAAAAGCCGAGCTTGAACCAAAACCAGAATGCTTCACGGCGACTGATGGAACGGCATGCTATTCGTGATCCAGTGTGCTTATCTTCTGCATCGCAGTGGGGCATTGTCTTACCATCCAATATCAATGCACCATTTTGGTTCTATTAATGTTCCATAGTGGTGCAAATTAGACTTAAGCGAGGCGCTTTGAACTGATAGAAAGCAGTCCTCAAGCTTCCCGTTTGGGTATGCTTTCGGGCATCATACTTGCTTATGCCTCAGACATGCACCCTTATGAACAATTGCGCTGGCCAGAGCGAGCTCCCGCAATGAGCGACGATGCTTTTTGGTCCTCATGGCAAGCCCGTTTAGAACTGGACTTCAGTCTCGCTCCAGCGAACGAGCTCGGCAAGACACGCCTGCATCATAAGCATTTTGGTCCTCTGCGAATCCAAAAGGCGCTGTATCCTGAGGGGGCATCTCCTTGCCACGCCATCATCGTGCATCCTCCGGGGGGTATTGCCGCAGGGGATCAGTTGGAGGTCCGTGTTGCGTGTGAGGCGGGGAGTCATGGCTTGGTCACGACCCCATCGGCAGCCAAATGGTATGGCGCAGACGCTGACACCTTGGCCTCGCAGCAGATCGATATGGAGCTCGGTGGTATTTTTGAATGGTTACCTCAAGAGACAATTGTTTTTAACCGTGCACGCGTGGCCTCTAATATCAGTATTCGTGTTTCTGAAAAGGGTGCCATGATTGGTTGGGACCACTTAATCTTTGGACGACAGGCATCGGGCGAGAGCTTTTCGGATGGCAGCTTTAAGCAGACGTTGCGTTTAGATGTAGATGGCGAATTAGTTTGGCTCGACCGGATGGTGCTCAAGGGAAGTGACCCCTTGTTTGTGTCGCCCATCGGCTTGCGCGGCCATTTCGCTTTTGCGACGTGTTGGGCTGTCATGCCTGGTCACAAAGAGTGGGGTGAAGCATCCGTGCAAACTTTGCGGCAGCAGACCAAGGGTGTTGCCTGGACAGTGCTGCATTCGAGAGTGATCGTAGGTCGTATCCTGGCACCTGCGTTAGAGATCAAATTTCTGTTAGAAGCGGCCTGGGCGAGCTTGCGGCCAATCGTTCTGGAACGTCAAGCTGTAGCGCCACGCTTGTGGGCGACTTAATCGTAGTCTTATTGTTGTGTCGAGGTCATGATGGATTTAACTCCTAGAGAAAAAGACAAGTTGCTGATTTTTACTGCTGCGTTACTTGCGGAACGACGACGTGCGCGAGGATTGAAGCTAAACGTCCCCGAAGCAATCGCATTAATCACGGCAGCGATTATGGAAGGTGCGCGCGATGGACAAACCGTTGCGGCACTCATGAGTGCTGGTCGAACCATTCTGACGCGTGCTGACGTCATGGAGGGTGTCGCGGAGATGATTCCAGATATTCAAGTCGAAGCAACGTTTCCGGATGGCACGAAGCTCGTCACCGTCCATCAACCAATTCAATAGGGGAGCGCGATGACCACCACACCTATGATCCCAGGCCAAATGCTTGTGGCAGATGGCGATATCCAAATGAATGTGGGCCGTGCAATCTGCAAAGTAACGGTCGCGAATACAGGCGATCGCCCCATTCAGATTGGCTCGCATTATCACTTCGCCGAAACAAATGCAGCGTTGCGTTTTGACCGACAGGCCGCTCGCGGGTTTCGTTTGAATATTCCAGCAGGTACGGCCGTGCGTTTCGAGCCGGGTCAGGAGCGTGAAGTCGAATTGGTTGCGCTCGCCGGTGATCGGATTGTGTATGGCTTTACGGGTGCTGTGATGGGAGGTCTGGACAAATGAAGATTTCGAAGCAGGCTTATGCCGAGATGTTTGGACCCACGACCGGGGATCGCATACGACTTGCCGATACGGCACTCTTTGCCATGGTGGAGAAGGACTTCACAGTCTATGGCGAGGAAGTAAAGTTTGGTGGCGGTAAGGTCATTCGTGATGGAATGGGGCAGTCACAGCGTATGAGCAAGGACTGTGTCGACACAGTCCTGACAAACGCCTTGATCATTGACTACTGGGGCATTGTGAAAGCCGATATCGGTATCAAGAGCGGACGTATTGCAGGGATTGGCAAAGCGGGTAACCCTGATATTCAGCCTGGCGTAACGATCGTAGTTGGGCCTGCAACTGAGGTGATCGCTGCGGAGGGCATGATCGTGACCGCAGGGGGAATTGACAGCCACATCCACTTGATCTGCCCGCAGCAAATCGAAGAAGCCTTGAGCTCTGGCGTGACAACGATGATTGGTGGTGGGACGGGGCCGGCAACCGGAACCTTCGCAACAACGGTGACTCCTGGTCCGTGGCATCTTGCACGTATGTTGCAAGCGATGGAGTCTTATCCCATCAATATTGGGTTGCTCGGCAAAGGCAACGTGTCGGTGCCTGGCCCCTTGCACGAACAGATTGAAGCAGGTGCGGTGGGTTTAAAGTTGCATGAAGACTGGGGTAGTACGCCCGCCGCGATCGACAATTGTCTGAGCGTTGCCGATGAGACCGACACGCAAGTGGCGATTCATACCGATACGTTGAATGAGTCAGGTTTTGTTGAGGCGACGCTGGACGCAATCAAAGGCCGGGTGATTCATACCTATCACACCGAAGGTGCGGGAGGCGGACATGCGCCAGACATCATTCGTGTTTGCGGTGAGAGCAACGTCTTGCCGTCCTCTACCAACCCAACGCGTCCGTTTACCATCAATACGTTGGATGAGCATTTAGACATGTTGATGGTTTGCCATCATCTGGATGCATCGATTGCTGAGGACATTGCGTTTGCTGAAAGTCGGATTCGGCGAGAGACCATTGCGGCCGAAGATATTCTGCATGATATTGGCGCCTTCTCAATGATCTCGTCAGATAGCCAAGCAATGGGTCGCGTGGGTGAGGTCATCATGCGAACTTGGCAGACCGCTCATAAAATGCGCGAGCAACGTGGCTCCCTAAGCGAAGCGGGCTTTTCGGATCCGTCTACGAGCGACAATGCGCGTATCAAACGCTACATCGCCAAATACACCATTAATCCTGCCATTACACACGGTATGGCGCATGAGATTGGCTCCATCGAAGTCGGTAAGTGGGCGGATTTGGTTTTATGGCGCCCTGCGTTTTTTGGCGTCAAGCCATCGACGGTAATTAAGGGTGGCCAGATCGCAATGGCGGCAATGGGTGATCCCAATGCGTCGATCCCTACGCCCCAACCGGTCCATTTCCGACCTCAGTTTGGCGCAGCGCACAGTGCAATCGCTACGAGCTGTATTACTTTCCTGTCCGGTGCTGCAGTGCACAGAGGCTTGCCTGCTGAGCTTGGTTTGCGTCGACAGGTTGCCACCGTACAAGGCATGCGCAGTTTGAAGAAGTCAGACATGAAGTTAAATGCGGCAACGCCCAAAATCACCGTGAGTCCGGAGAACTATAAAGTCTACGCGGACGGCGTGTTGTTAGATTGTCCTCCCGCGAAAGTGTTGCCGATGGCGCAGCGCTACTTTCTGTTTTGAGGAGGCGGGATGGCCATTACGTTAACGACTAAGCGCTCGGGTTGCGATCCGACACTTGTCCAAGAGGCTAATGCGTGGCCAAAGCCTTGGCCCGTATTGTCTCTGCCGCTTGAGGACCGACAACGCTCTAGGCTGGCGGCTATGTTACCCAATGGGCGCGCCGTCGCCGTTATTCTGGCTCGAGGTGAGCAGATGCAGCACGGCGATGTATTGTGCGGTGAACAAGGCGAGCGAGTTTTGGTGCAGGCGGCTGTGCAAGAGCTCATGCAGATCCAAGCGAACAACATGTATGAGTTGATGCGCTTGGTCTATCACCTAGCCAATCGCCATGTGCGCGCAATGCTCAAGCCAGATGCCGTACTGATTGAGCCGGATACTGTGCTTGCGGAGATGGTGCGCGGGCTTGGTGGTTCTGTGACGTTAGTGCAAGAGCCTTTTATTCCAGAAGGTGGTGCTTATGCCAGCGGCCACGGTGGTGGAGGGCATCACCATCATTCCCATCCGAATGAGTGCGGCTTAGAAGCGCACGATCAGGCAATGGGGAATCTTGGAGAGGAGCTTTCGATTGCAGCCCATGCACGCAACAAACGCTGAAGCCATTCTGGGCGCACTGCATCTGGCAAGCCCTGCGCTGCCAGTTGGTGGGTTTGCATACTCTCAGGGCCTAGAGCAGGCGATTGAAGATCGCTGGGTCACAGACATGGAGACCACATATCATTGGATTCGGGATGGCTTGCTATTGAACTTGGCCAGACAGGAATTACCCTGGTGGCTCGCTTGCTACGCTGCTGCTGCCAGTCAGGATTGGACGCGCGTCGTTGAGGTGAATACGTATTTGCATGCCTTACGCGAAACACATGAGTTCAGGCTTGAGTCCGTACAAATGGGGCATTCGATGGCAAAGCTGTTTGCTCAATGGCCACAAGGACAGTCTTTAGCGGCGTTCGCTGAGATCGTCTGGGTATATCCTTCGGCCTATGCAGCACTTGCTGCGGTGTCGGGCGTGAGTCGTGATCTGGCGTTATCTGCCTACTTATGGAGTTGGGTAGAAAATCAAGTGCTCGCGGCTGTCAAATCAGTTCCGCTTGGACAAATAGAAGGTCAGACCCTTTTGCATCGCTTAAAAGCTGACATTATCGTTGCGATGCAGGCTGCCGAGGGCATCGTGCCAGAAGAGTCTGGTTCAGCAGCGTTCGGTTTAGCGATCATCAGTGCACGCCACGAGACGCAGTACAGTCGATTGTTTAGAAGTTAAGAGAATAAGGAATATTCATGCAAAGTTCTAACCCCTTGCGTGTTGGGATCGGTGGCCCGGTCGGATCTGGCAAGACGACGCTTGTTGAAGTCTTGTGTAAACGCATGCGTGAGCAGTACAAGTTAGCCGTCGTAACCAATGACATCTACACCAAAGAAGATGAACGCTTGCTGGTGGCCGCAGAGGCACTCTCCGCGGATCGCATTATGGGTGTTGAAACCGGCGGATGTCCGCATACGGCAATTCGTGAAGATGCGTCGATTAATCTTGAAGCAATCGATCGTATGCAAAAGAGGTTTCCTGACCTCGACCTCATTTTTATTGAATCGGGTGGTGACAATCTCGCTGCAACATTTAGCCCCGACTTATCCGATCTGACCATTTATGTCATCGACGTAGCGGGGGGTGAAAAAATCCCGCGCAAGGGTGGTCCAGGCATCACGCGCAGCGATTTGCTCGTAATCAATAAGACGGATCTTGCTCCCTACGTGGGTGCGAATCTTGATGTCATGCGGCATGACACAGCGCGCATGCGTGCCGACCGTCCCTGGGTGATGACAAACCTGAAGTCGGGCGATGGCCTGGATGAGGTGATCCGTTTTATTGAAAAGGCGGGTTGCCTTAAAACTGATTAAATGCCGCTCAAGGCTTTCGGATTAGCTTGATCCAGCCGTCGTCCAGCCAATCGGCCAATGCCTCTCGTGCTTGGGGTGAGAGACGTTTGGCGGCGGCACAGTCTCCGGCGAGTTCGCGCGTGTCTGCCAGTACACGTAACCCCGGCTCTGCGCGGACATTGGCGACTTCGCCGTTAATAAACAATTGTTGATCGCGATAGAGCATGCGTGTGCGACGGTCTAGTGCCCAATGCGTATAGGGTGTGTCGTCGTCCCAATCTTCCGAGTCAATGTCATCATCAAAGACCGCTGCTTGGTTGGGCTCGGTCAGCCAACAACCTAGAAAACGTGTTGCCAGCGCTTCATCAAAGCGAATTCTGCTGACCGCACGCACAGCCGCATCGCGAAGGCGCGTCGGTATTTCAGCTGGGTGTGCGACCGCAGGTTGTGACGGATCACGGTAGAGCTTATCTAGCGCTGGCCCCGTGAGTGGAGGTTCCCCATAGGGGCCTGAGGCTAACCCACTCCGTGCAACGATTTGATCTGCTGCCGCCTCGAGCATGCCGCGTGCAAGCGCTGCTTCGTCAGGCGCTCTAAATCCAATCGAAATTGTCATGCAGTCATTGTCCAGCGCGACCCCGTCATGTGCAGCTTGGGGTGGCAGATACAACATGTCACCTGGCTCTAGAATAAAGGTCTCATCAGGTTTGAAATTCTTTAAGATTTTCAGTGATAGACCGTCGATGAGCGTCAAATCTTTTTGTTGCCCAAAGCTCCAGCGGCGGCGCCCCTGACCTTGCAACAAAAAAACATCATAGCTATCAAAGTGGGGGCCGACGCCGCCGCCAATCGTTGCAAGGCTAATCATCAGGTCATCAAGTCGCGCATCTGGCACGAAACGGAACTGATTCATCAAGGCACAAGCGGCATCGTCATGGATATCAACGCTTTGTACGAGTAGCGACCAGTTCGGTTCGGACGGTTTGGGCAAGCGCGCGAAAGGCCCTCGTTCCATTTTCCATGTCTTCTTTTCCTTCCACACCAAGCGTGATTCCACGTCATCACGTCGACTCATCTTTTTAAGCGCAGGGGCGCTCAAAGGAGGGCAAAAATTTGGAAATGCTTGCTTAATGAGCAAGGGCTTGCGCTGCCAATACTCACGCATGAACTTGGAGGGGGAGAGTCCTCCTAGTAGGTCTAGCGGCTTATCAGGATGCATGGTGAGAACCTACGGCAATAGATTTTTTAATTGATAGAGCGCATCCAGCGCTTCGCGCGGGCTTAGGGTGTCCGGGTCTAATTCAGCAAGAGTTTGCCGCAACAGTTCCTGTGCGGCTTGATCTTGCGCCGCTTCTGCGAGTAACGCTGTGGGCTCATTGGCTTGGGCAAAAAGCCCGAGCTGTGGGGTTGGCGCGCCTTGCGACTCGAGTCGCTCGAGTTCGCGGGTTGCCTGGCGAATCACTGCGCTTGGGATCCCCGCACGTTGCGCAACCTGAATACCGTAGCTGCGGCTTGCTGGGCCATCTTTGACTTCGTGTAAGAAGACAATGCCTGTCGGAGATTCCGCCGCGGCCAGGTGAACGTTTGCCGTGCTCGACTGCTCGGCAGGCATGCGTGTGATTTCGAAATAGTGCGTCGCAAACAAGGTCAACGCACGGTTATGTGTGGCGAGTCTTTGCGCAATCGACCAAGCAAGAGCTAGACCATCGTAAGTGGAGGTGCCACGACCAATCTCGTCCATCAGCACAAGGCTGTGCGAGGTGCTTGAGGCAAGGATCGCTGCGGCTTCTGTCATTTCCATCATGAAGGTCGAGCGACCGCCAGCCAGATCGTCTGCCGCACCGATACGAGTGAAGATTCGATCCAACGGACCAATCGCCGCTCGGCGCGCAGGAACAAAACTGCCAATGCGTGCTAACAGAGCAATGAGTGCAACCTGACGCATGTAAGTCGACTTGCCACCCATATTGGGGCCGGTAATGACAAGTAACGAGCGTTGCGCATTCAGTACACAGCTGTTGGGCGTAAAGCGCTCGATAGACCGTTCGACAACGGGGTGGCGACCAGATTCGATATCAATTGCGGCATGCTCGACGAGTTGTGGTGCTACCCACTCGTGTAATTGGGCATGATTAGCGAGCGCCACAAGCGTGTCTAGTTCCGCGCAAGCGCTGGCACAGCCTGCAAGTGCGTTCACGCTTGGCAGTAGCTGCTCTAATAATTGATCAAAGAGCCACTTCTCTCGTGCGAGCGAGCGATCTTGAGCCGATAAGACTTTGTCTTCCCAAACTTTGAGTTCAGGTGTGATGTAACGCTCGGCATTCTTTAAGGTTTGACGTCGGCGGTAATCGTCCGGGACTTTTTCTGACTGCGCGCGCGAGACTTCGATAAAGAAACCGTGAACGCGGTTGAACTCGACCCGTAAGGTTGAGATCCCCGTGCGGGTGCGCTCGCGTGCCTCGAGCTCCAACAAGTAAGTGCCGTTGTCGGTGGAGATAGAGCGCAACTCATCAAGTTCGGCGTCCATACCAGGAGCGATGACCCCGCCGTCACGAACCTGTGCGGCCGGCTCTTGCGCGATTGCACGGGCTAATAAGGTGTGCAGGCCTTCCGGCGGCCGCAGATGGTCCGCTAACGCCTGTAGCCGTTCGGATTGGTACGCGGCCTCTGCGAGCAGTTTTTCGAGATCCGGTAAGGCTCCTAAGGCATCGCGCAGACTGGCCAGTTCACGTGGTCGTACAGAGAGCAGTGCGATACGTGTTGCGATGCGCTCAAGGTCAGGCAGCTTGTCCAGCGCGGTGCGCAACGACTGAAGTAGTGGAATGGCATGCAGCAGTTCACCGCGTGTTTGATTCGTGCCCAGTAGTGCGGAGATCGCCGATTGCCTTGCGATCACGGGCGCATTGTCACGCAGAGGGTGGTGTATCCACCGTCTGAGTAAGCGGCTGCCCATGGGTGTACAGCAACCGTCCACGATGGAGAGCAAGGTTGGTGCTTCTTCTCCAGAGATGGTGCGCGTCAATTCTAGGTTTCTGCGCGTCGCAGGATCCATCAAGACATATTGGCTTGCCCTGTCTGCACTCAGTGTTTGAATGTGCGTTAGGGTTTGTGTTTGCGTGCGACCCGCATAACGTAATAGGGCACCTGCCGCACAAGTCGCGATGGGTAAGTCATCAATATCAAAACCAGATAATGACTGGGTATTGAAATGCTTGAGCAAATGCGCTTGTGCCTGTTCGGCTTCAAAGTGCCAAGAAGGCACACGCGTTGTCGCGCAAGAGAGTGTGAAACTCGGTTGGGAATCTTCCGCGAAGATGACTTCGGCAGGTTCGATACGGTGCAGTTCAGAATCGAGCGCTTCAGCAGCGCACTCTGAGATCTTGAATTCGCCACTTGCAAGGTTTAACCAAGCGATACCCGCTCGACCAGATTTATTAGCTTTAGTTGGAACAAAAACGGCAGCCACACAGCGATCTGCCTTGGCGGGTAAGAGTGCTTCGTCCGTTAACGTGCCTGGCGTGACGATCCGCACGATCTTGCGTTCAACGGGTCCTTTGCTCGTCGCCGGGTCGCCGATTTGTTCACAGATTGCGACCGACACGCCTGCTGCTACCAGTTTCGCCAGATATTGCTCGGCGGCATGAAAAGGGACCCCCGCCATCGGAATGGGGGATCCGTTTGAAGAACCACGTCGCGTGAGCGTCAGATTAAGTAGCCGCGCACCGCGCTCGGCATCTTCATAGAACATTTCATAGAAGTCGCCCATCCGGTAGAGCAGCAGCAGCGGTCCCGCCTCAGCCTTGAGGCGCAGATACTGTTGCATCATCGGGGTGTGTTGTTCGATGGAGGCCGGCGTAGGATCGTTTTCTTGCATGGAATGTAGAGCGTAGGCGTGCGAACGAATAGGGCAAGTGTAAGGCACGCGGCGCAGTTTGGCTTGGATCCAGGGCGATTGCTTTTTGGCGCAACGGACTTCTCTATAATCTTGTATGAATCGATCGCAAATGCGATATCTGGTCACAAGGTAAAAATCATGATTTCAAAGATCGTTCCCGACTTGGCAGCGGCCATGGCGGGCATTCCGGATGGGGCAGTCGTTCTGATTGGGGGGTTTGGTGGTGCAGGTCAACCGCATGAGCTGATTGATGGGCTCATCGCCCAGGGTGCTCGGGAGCTAACGATTGTCTGCAATAACGCAGGCTCTGGCGATACAGGCATCGCAGCACTGCTGGCTGCTGGCCAGGTGCGTAAAGTTGTCTGTTCATTTCCTCGGCAGGCAGATTCGTACGTATTCGACCGACTCTATCGGGCGGGCAAGCTTGAGTTAGAACTGGTTCCACAAGGAACTCTTGCAGAGCGGATTCGTGCCGGTGGTGCAGGAATTGGCGGTTTTTTTACGCGCACAGCCGTGGGTACGGAGTTGGCCGAGGGCAAGGAAGTGCGTCACATCGATGGCGACGACTATATCCTCGAGGCACCAATTAAGGCAGATGTAGCCATTATTAAAGCTCATCGCGCAGATCGATGGGGCAATCTGATTTATCGCAAGACCGCTCGAAATTTTGGCCCTGTGATGGCGACCGCTGCGAAACTCACCATCGCGCAAGTTAATGAAATCGTCGAGTTGGGCGAACTGGATCCAGAAGCTATCGTGACACCAGGTGTGTACGTTAAGCGCGTTATAAAAATTGTAGGCGGGGCAAAATAATGAAACGAATTTCACGCGATGAAATCGCAGCACGCGTCGCACGCGATATTCCAGAAGGTGCGATCGTTAACCTAGGTATTGGTTTGCCTACGAAGGTCGCTAACTATTTGCCCAAAGACAAAGATATCTTTTTGCAAAGTGAAAATGGCGTCTTGGGTATGGGACCTGCACCAGCACCTGGAGAAGAGGATTTCGATCTGATCAATGCGGGTAAGCAGCCCGTTACCTTGTTGGCAGGTGGCAGTTATTTTCATCATGCGGATTCCTTTGCGATGATGCGCGGTGGTCACCTTGATATTTGTGTGCTCGGAGCCTTTCAAGTTGCGCGCAATGGCGATTTGGCAAACTGGTCGACTGGTGAACCTGGGGCGATTCCTGCAGTAGGCGGGGCGATGGACCTCGCTGCGGGCGCAAGAGACGTCTTTGTGATGATGGAGTTACTCACCAAAGAGGGTGAGAGCAAACTCGTTGAAAAATGCACGTATCCCTTGACGGGTTTGAAATGTGTGTCACGCGTCTACACGGATGTGGCCGTTTTTCAGATTGAGCCGGGCGGTGTGGTGCGCGTGGTTGACGATGTCTCTGGTGCCGGTCAAGACGAATTGCGACGTATGACTGGCTTAGACTTGGTTTTTTAAAGCGCTTGTATCAAGCGTTATTCGTCGACTAGTTTGTTCAGGCGCTGAGTGTCTAGTTTGGCTGCCTGACCTTCGACTTTAGATCCCATTGATTCGATTGTTTGGCAAAGATGCGCAATGCGCGCATCTTGCTTCGATACATGTGTGATCAATTCATGCAAGGCTTTGACGAGTGGGTCTGCTGCGCCTGGATCAACGGCATAGGCATTAAAACTTGCTCCTTCAGGGGCGGACGTTTTGGCAGGTCCCTTGTCGAGCATTGCTTGAATGGGCGCTGCATCCCAATCTGAATCACACGGAGAAATCTTGCTGGATGTTGCTGGGCTTGAAGTTGCAGCAACATTCGGTTCTGTCGCATTCGCTTGACCCACCTCAATAATGCGGGCTGGGTTGCCGACTGCGGTGGCACCGGCGGGGACCGGTTTGACGACAACGGCGTTTGATCCGATGCGCGCGCCATCGCCCACACTAAAACCGCCAAGCACTTGAGCACCGGCACCTACGACGACGCCTTTGCCGAGGGTCGGATGCCGTTTTGCGCCCTTGTATAGGCGGGTGCCACCGAGCGTGACGCCCTGGTAAATCGTACAGTCGTCGCCGATCTCTGCGGTCTCGCCGATGACGACACCAAAACCATGGTCGATGAACACGCGACGCCCGATGGTTGCGCCGGGATGAATTTCAATCCCTGTGAGCATGCGGCTGAGATGGGACACTATTCGCCCAAGCCAGTAAAACTGAGCTTGCCACAAGCGATGCGCGAGTTTGTGCGCCATGATGGCGTGCAGGCCGGGGTAGCAAGTCAGGACTTCTAACTTGCTGCGTGCGGCAGGGTCTCTATCGAGAATGCAAGCGATATTTTCGCGCAACGAGGTAAACATGATGAGGAGAGCTTAGCGTAAATCTCACCTTGGGGTTGAATTAACCCACCTAGCGTGAAGGATTGCCATGAGTCGCGCGGCGCGCCGTCGCGATCATCGCGGTGCACACACCTCGCCACATATCCACTTCGTCTTGGGTGAGGTCGCCGCGATTAAATAGGTGGCGCATGCGAGGCATGAGTTTTTTAGGGTGCGCGGGGTCTAGAAAACCGACGACTTCAAGCGCCTCTTGCCAATGGGTGAGTAGAGCCTGCACCGCTTGCCCGCTAGCAGGCTGGCTACCGCGGCTCTTATCTTTAAGAACGCTCGCCGTAGATATGGGTGGAGTGTCGAGGTTGCTTGCGGTATGAAGAAGTGCGTAGCGCAACTCCCAAGCCCCTAACTGCAAGGCCTGAGAGACATTTAGTGAGCTGTAGGCTGGATTGGCGGGGATATGACAAACCCGGTGGCATAGTTCGATATGCTCGTTTGTCAGTCCCGAGCGCTCGGTTCCCACCACCAAGGCGACGCGTGCATCGGGGTGCTGCGCTAGGTGCAACTTAGCCATCTGGGCAGCCTGTCGGATATCGCAAACGGGAGGTCCTAGCTCTCGATCTCGGGCGGTCAGGGCAAACGCTAGGGTGACAGGTGCGAGCGCCTCCTGGAGGCTCTCAAAGGTCTGGGCGGCGGCCAGCACGTCGCTTGCTCCGCTTGCTAGCGCGATCGCTTCAGGCTGAGCGCTGATTTGCTCGGTTTTGGGCGACACTAGCGACAGATCGTCAAAACCCATTGTTTTGATCGCGCGGGCTGCTGAGCCGACGTTTCCGGGGTGGCTCGGCTCGGTCATTATGAAGCGAACACGGGAAAAATCAGGAGTCATTTAAAATCCCGCTTTAGCTTATTAAAAAATAGACACGCATATGCACCCGATGCTTAATACCGCCATCAAGGCGGCCCGGCGAGCCGGAT
>JACCED011872334.1_pt1 | contig 16845 bp, 10 predicted proteins | sample 7455021 | NCBI WGS metagenome assembly JACCED01 (sample SAMN15323456, study PRJNA562643) | freshwater metagenome | isolation source: river surface water | place: USA:Blue River Watershed | collected 2017-08-19 | reverse complement strand
GGAGCTTGCGACGACGGCTCACCATGCGCAGCAGGCCGCGGCGACCGTGGTGGTCCTTGGCGTGTTGCTTGAAGTGGGGCGTCAGTTCGTTGATGCGTGCGGTCAGCAAAGCGACCTGCACTTCGGGAGACCCGGTGTCGTTGGCGGCACGGGCGTTGTCCTTGACAACTTCGGCTTTTTTGGAAGCAGCGATCATGATTTTTCCTTGTTGCCTGTCCTTCACCCTAAAGGCCGGGACGGCGTTTGTTGACTTGCGCCAGCGGCTGGAAGGGCTGCTGACGTGCGCTTTGCACCATGCAAAACCTGCGGATTATAGCTCGAACGGTTGTGGGCAGGCATGGGCGGGGCGGGGCCGCCGGGCCTCATGCTGCGCCTGAGCGCAGAAATCGGCCCAACGGCCCCACCCCACCCATGCCCGGAACCGTCCCGCGAAACCCCTTAATTGGGGTCATTAATTGGGGTCACATTAATTGGGGTCAGATCCCGATTAATTTTTAAGCAACCAGGCTTGGAGTCGCTCAACCCCCTGCGTCAGACGCTGCGGGTCTTTGGAAGCAAAGCACCAGCGCAACCAGCCAGCCGCCTCGGGGGCAAAGGCCTCGCCCGGCGCCAGGCCCAGCCCCGCTTCGGCCACGAGCCGTTTGGCCGTCTGCACGCTGTCGGGGTGGCCGTCGAGCTTGAAGAAGGCGTACATGCCCCCTCTGGCGGCTGTCACTTGCACCCGGGGGATGGCCTGCAACAGGGGCACCAGGGTGTCGCGGCAGGTCTTGAGATGGGCCACCACGCGCGGCGTGATGTCGGCCGTGTGCTGCAAGGCAGCAATGGCAGCGCGCTGGGTGAAGACCGATGCGCAAGAGGTGTTGAACTCGATCAGCTTGCCCATGGGCTGGGTCATGGCCGGCGGCATGACCAGCCAGCCCAGGCGCCAGCCGGTCATCAGGAAACTCTTGGAGAAGCTGTGAACGACCACCAGCCGGTCGTCGGGCGCTGCGATATCGAGGAAGGACGGGGCGCAGGCGTTCGGCGTGGCTTCGTAATAGAGGCGCTCGTACACCTCATCGGCCAGGATCCAGGTGCCGGTCTGGCGGCAATGCGCGAGGATGGCCTGCTGCTCGGCGCGCGAGAGCGTCCAGCCGGTCGGGTTGTTGGGGGCATTGAGCACCAGCACCCGGGTGGAGGCGGTCACCGCAGCGCGCAGGGCCGCCATGTCGAGCACCCACTCGCCGCCCTCGGGCTGCAGGCTCACACAACGCACGCGGGCGCCCATGACCTGTGGCTGGGCGGTCAGGTTGGGCCAGACGGGTGTGACCGCCACCACCTCGTCACCGGCATCGACCAGGGCCTGAAAGGCCAGCATCAGGGCGTTGACACCGCCGGAGGTGATGGCGATGCGCGCCATGTCCAGCTGGCCATGCAGCCCACCCATGTGGTCGGCCACGGCCTGGCGCAGTTCAGGCAGGCCCAGGTTGTGGGCATAGAAGGTTTCCCCGCGCTGCAGCGAGTCGATGGCTGCCTGGCGCACCACCTCGGGGGTGGCCTCATCGGACTCGCCGAACCAGAAAGCCAGCACATCGGCGCGGCCCATGCCCGCGTTGGCGACTTCGCGGATGCGGGATTCTTCGAGGTCGAGGACGGTCTGGCGCAGGAACGGTGAGGCGGTCATGTGCCGATGCTAATGGCTGTGCGGCCTGTCCCCTGTCGCCACTTGGCCAAGTGCCTGCACCAGCCTAAGATGGCCGGACAAGACAACAGGGAGGCAACCATGCACAGACGCATGAGCACACTGGGGCTGCTGGGCCTGCTGGCCGCATTCGCACTGCCCAGCACGCAGGCCCAGCAGACCGACCGGGGCCGCGCCCAGCGCAAACGCCAGCCCCCGCTGGACAAGGGCCCTGGCGAAACACGGACCGAACGGGAAAAGCGCTTGCAGCGCGAATGCCGGGGCAGACCCAATGCGGGCGCATGCGAGGGCCATGCCTCGTGAGCCTGCTCAGGCCCACCACCGGCCCAGACCGCTGGCACGGCGGCCGGGGCGGGTCATGGCGGCCTCGAGCAAACCGGCTTGGGATTCGATCAGGGTGAACTGCTGGCGCGCACGGGTGATGCCGGTGTAGACCAGCTCGCGGCTGAGGACTTCGCCCGCACCGGGGGGCAGCACCAGGGCGGTGTGGTCGAATTCCGAGCCCTGGCTCTTGTGCACCGTCATGGCGAAGGCGGTTTCCACATGCGGCAGGCGCATCACACTGACCGAGCGCAGGGCTTCGCCGTCCAGCAGCCAGACTTTGAGCCGGCCCTCGGTGTCGGCAAGCACCATGCCCACATCGCCGTTGAACACGCCCAGTTGGGCGTCGTTGCGGGTGACCATCACAGGGCGGCCGGCAAACCATTCCCCTTGCGGCTGCAGCAGGCCCTCTCCGGCCAGCGCCTTCTGCACGGCGGCATTGAGGCCTTCGGTGCCCCAGTCGCCACCGTGCACCGCACACAGAATGCGAAAGCGCTCGAAGGCCTGCAACACGCTGCCGACCCAGCTGGCGTGCGCATGCGCGCCGTGTCCCGCCGGGCCGGATTGCAGCAGACGAAGGTAATCGGCATAGGAGGGTCTGCCCGATGTGCCGAGCGCCAGCGCGCAAACCACCTGCGGCGAGGCGGCTTGCAGCGCGAGCATGGCAGCAGGAGCGGTCTTCGACCGCGAGGCCGCTGCTGTCAGCACATCGCGGTCAGAGACCACCCCCGCACAGTGGCGGGCGGCGGCGGCGTCGCCCGCGTTGACGGCCAGGGCCAATCGCCCGATGTCCCCCTGGAAACGGCGGCTCTGGCGCAGCATCACGGTCTGCTGCGCCAGCACGGGCGCGGGGTCGGCCACCACAGATTCGGCAGCCAGCATCTGACCCGCCACGGCCTGCACAAACCGGGCGGTGGCTGGGCTGTATCGGCCCGCCGCGGCATCGCGGCAGAGATCGCCCAGCACCGCTCCGGCCTCGACCGAAGCCAGCTGGTCCTTGTCGCCCAGCAGGACCAGCCGCGCCGTCGGCGGCAAGGCCTTCAGCACCGCGTCCATCATCTCCAGATGCACCATCGAGGCCTCGTCCACGATCAACACATCCAGGTCCAGCGGACGGGCTGCGTGGTGGCGGAACTGGCGTGTCTCGGGCCGCGCCCCGAGCAGCGAGTGCAGGGTACGCGCCGGCCCCATGCGGGCGATCAGTGCGTTGAGGTCGAGCCCCGCATCGGCTGGCACGGGCAGTCGCGTGAGGGCGGCGTCGATCGACTGCTTGAGCCGGGCCGCCGCCTTGCCCGTGGGTGCGGCAAGCGCCACACGCAAGGGGCTGCCCCCCTCGTGCAGCGCCAGCAGCAGCGCCAGCAGACGAGCGGCCGTGTAGGTCTTGCCCGTGCCAGGCCCGCCGGTGATGACCGACAGCCGCGCACGCAAGGCGATGGCGCAGGCCACCTTCTGCCAGTCGGTGGCCGCATGCGCCTGGCCTTGGGTCCCGAAAAACCGGTCCAGCCATTCTCGAGCCACCGCCTCGCGCACGGGCAGCGGCGTGGCTGCGCGTTCCAGCAGGCCCTGCCCCACCCTGCGCTCATAGGCCTCATAGCGGCGCAGGTACAGCAGCGGCACACCCGCCGCACCGCCCAGCACCAGAGGCTGGCCGCGGTCGGGTGCGTCGGCCAAGCGCAGACAGGTGCCGCCGGCGTGCATCTGCAATGCCGATTGCCAGGCCTCCAGCGTGGCCGGCAACTGCGACCACATGGCCTGCAGGCCCTGAGCCCCCTCGAGCGCCGACGCCGGCCAGCCCAGCAGGGCCGCGGGCGGCTGGCAGAGGTCGGCCAGCGGCAGACAGGTGTGGCCGCGCCCTTCCATCTGCGCGAGCACGGCCGCGGCCACCAGCAGCGCGGGGCTGGCCCCAGCGTCGAGCCGCAGGAGCTGTGCCGCCAGCGCACTGTCAATGTGGCGCAACAGGCCCTGCGCGGTGCAGAAGTTCAGCCACGCCAGCGTCTGCGCAGCGCTCAGCCCCTGTTCAGGCTGGGCCTGCAGCCAGTCCATTTGCCCGGCCGGCACGGACTTCATGCGCGCAGGCTTGCGGGGGTTCATGCGCCACCCTCCGACGCGCCGGCGCCTGGCGGGCAAAGCCCCGACAGGAAGCTCTGCGCACACATCCTCGCGAGCAGGGCTGTCAGCATGTTTTCACCTCATCGTTGAGCATGGCGTCCAGGCCGTTGAGCAGGGCCAGTGGCGCCGGCAAGGTGCAGCAGCCACCGGCAGGCCCGTCAATGCCGCGCAGGAACAGGTAGACCGCGCCGCCCAGCTGCCGGGCCGGATCGTAGTCCTGCCCCAGACGGGCGCGCAGCAGGCGGTGCAGTGCCAGCATGTACAGCGCCGCCTGCACCTCGTAGCGGTGCTGGGCCATGGCACTGTCGAGCGCCTGCGCGCTGTAGGCCTGGTCATCGCCGCCAAGGTGGTTGGATTTGTAGTCCATCACCCAGTAGCGGCCTGCGTGCTCGAAGACCAGATCGGCAAAGCCCATCAGCATGCCGTGCAGCTGCGCATCGGGCAGCTGCGGACGGTCCACACCGGGCAGCAGGTGCTGCCGGCACAGGGCATCAACCTCGCGCGCATGCAGCCGCGCGGCGGGCAACCAGAACTCCATTTCGGGCAGGACGGTGCGCAACGCCTGCAGGGGCACGTCCGGCCCGCGCAGGGGCTGAAGCACCACCCGGCCGAGCCACTGCACCAACCCATCCGCATGGGCCTGGTAGCCGGCGCTCTCGCTGCGCTGCCTGAGGCGATCGGCCCTTGGGGCATCCAGCACAAAGCCTTCAGCGGCCAGCCACTCAAGCTGGTCGTGCAGAAAATTGCCCGCCGACGGGCCTTTGGCAAAACCATGCCACGGGGCCGATGCGCCAGGGCTCGCCGCCGGGGCTGACAGCTCAGCCATCTCTTCGGGCGGCTCATCGTCGGCCGGACGCGGCGTGGCCATGTGCAGCAAGGGCTGCGCAGAAAGGTCACGTGCCAGCCGCGAAAAGCTCGCGATCGTCCACGATCTGTCGAAGGCGGCGGTGCAGCGCAGCGCCTCGCGCAGCACTGTGGGCGACGCCGTTTTGTGCCAGGGCGTCAGGGGGACTGCTGAAGGTGCGGGGACCAGGGCCACCGACAAGGCCCGGCCTGCTGCATCGACCTGCAGCTCTTTCAACTTGTGCTGCCAGTCTGCTGGATTGCATGCCTGTCCGCCCGTCAGCAACTGCCCGGCAGCACTGAGGTGGTTGAGGCACTTGTCGCTGTTGCCGGTCTTGACTGCGCTCCAGCCGATCCACAGCGCATGCCGCGCCCGTGTCAGCGCCACGTACCACAAGCGCAGGTCCTCGCGCAGGCGGTCGCGGTCTGCGGCACGGGTGTCGTCCTCGTCAAAATCCAGCGTCCAGTGGCGTTCACCCGTGCCGGTGTCGCACTGCAAAACCGGCGTTCTGCGTCCATCCTTGACGCGGTGGCTGTGCGCAAAAGGCAGGCAGACCACCGGGTACTCCAGTCCCTTGCTGGCGTGGATGGTGATGACCTTGACCAGGTCATCATCGCTCTCGAGCCGCACGGTCTGTTCCTGATCCTCGCCCACATGGCCCGCCTGCGCCTCGTCGATCTGCTGGACCAGCCAGCGGATCAGGGCCTGCTCGCCATCGAGCTGGCTGCTGGCACCCTGCAGCAGTTCGGCCAGGTGCAGCACATTCGTCAGTCGCCGCTCGCCATCGGGCTGGCCGCGCCAGCGCCCGGCCAGCTGCAGCAGGTGCAAGGACGAGCGCAGCATGGCCAGCACGCCCTGGCTCTGCCAGATCTGGCGCAGCGCGCGCATCTGTTCGGCACGCTGGTCCAGCAAGTCGTCCCGCGTGGCCAGGCCGTAGAGCTCGTCGATCGACAGGCCGACCGTGCGGGTACCGAGCGCGGCGCGCAGGCGCCGCATGTCCTGCGGCTCGGCCACGCCACGCAGCCACAGGCACAGGTCCCGGGCCTCGTCGCTGCCGAAGACCGAATCGCGGTCCGACAAGTAGACCGAGGCGACGCCGCGTGCCCGCAAGGCCTCGCGCACGGCAGCGGCCTCCCGGCCGGTGCGCACCAGCACCGCAATGTCCTTGGGCTGCAGGGGCCTGTCGGCCAGTCCGGCCTGCACAAACCGCACTTGCCGGTCGCTGAGCCAGGCCACGATCTGCTCGGCGCACAGGTCCGACAGGTGCGCCTGCGCCTGCCGCTGGCTGCGCAGCACGGCGTCGTGCACCAGCGTCATGGCGGGCACCGGCACGTCACCCGCCTGCAGCACTTCCTTGCGGCCATGGGCTGCCACCGGCTGGAATGGCAAAGGGTTTTCATCGCCCTGCTGGTAGCCAAAGGCATCGTCACGCTGAACAAACCAGCGGTTGACCACCGCCACCACCGCCCCGGTGGAGCGGAAGTTGGTGGCCAGCACATGGTGGCGCCCGGCGGTGGCACGGCGCGCGGCCAGGTAGCTGTGGATGTCGGCGCCGCGGAAGCCGTAGATGGACTGCTTGGGGTCACCGATCAGCAGCAATGCGGCATCCTGGCGGTTGTCGGCGGTTCGGTAGATGCGGTCGAAGATGCGGAACTGCAGGGGCGAGGTGTCCTGGAACTCGTCGATCATGGCCACCGGAAACTGCTCGCGCAGGCGCTGCGCCAGGCGCTCGCCCGCCACGGGGTCGGCCAGCGCAGTGTCCAGGCGTTGCAGCATGTCGGCAAAGCCGAACTGCCCGTTGCGCCGCTTGAGCTCGGCCATGCGCTGCATGACGTGGGTGCGGGCGTGCAGGCGGGCGGCCCGGACGGTGTTGGGCAAGGCCAGCAAGGCATGTTGAAGATCGGCGAAGCCCTGCACCTCGGCAGGCAACTCGATGGCTTCACTTCCGGCTACCCGACAGGACAGCAAGCCCTGCGGTGTCAGCCGGTCCCAGCCCGTTTGCATTTTCTTTCTCAGCTCATCGGCATCCGCGTCACTGAGCGCCCAGTTTTTCAGCGTGGCGAGCCATTGGGTCCGGTGGTTGACGTTCAGCCTTTGCCCTGTCCAGCCGTGGTTGGGCATGGCCAGTTGGCGATTGAGCCAGTCAAGCAGTTTGTCCGCCTTGGCGTCCCAGCCCTGCTTGAGCGCTGCCAGCTTTGACTCGCGCTCGGCCAATGCCGCGCTGAACACCTGCGCCAGGGTGCCGGGCGCGGCCTCGGGCAAGGGTACGGCCATCAGGGCGCGCATGTCCTGCTCGAGGGCAGGCACATCGCGCCAGACGCGCTGCAAGCGCGCCACCAGGGGCGGGGCCATGGGGTAGAGCTGCTGGCGCCAGTAGTCCTGCACGGCTTCGAGGCGCAGCGCGGCTTCGTCAGCGACCAGGCTTTCTTCGAACAGGCTGCCGCTGTCAAAAGCGTGTTCGCGCAGCATGCGCTGGCACCAGGCGTCGATGGTGTACACCGCCGCATCGTCCATGCCCTGCGCGGCCAGCGCCAGCCGGTGCGCCGCCTCTTCGCGGGGGGCGCCTGGGGGGAAGGCTTCCCGCAGGCTGATGAGGAATTCGTCCGTTGTCTCGACCACGCCCCGGAAAACCTGCGCCGCCTCGTTCAGGCGGGAGCGGATGCGGTCCGAAAGCTCGCGGGTGGCGGCGCGGGTGAAAGTCATCACCAGCACATCCTGCGGCTGCATGGGGCGCGGCGGTGCTGTGCCAGCATCACCGTGGCCCAGCACCAGGCGCAGATACAGCGCGGCAATCGTCCAGGTCTTGCCGGTGCCCGCGCTCGCCTCGATGAGCTGGCTGCCCCGCAGCGGGAAGGTGTGGGCGTTGAGGGCGCGGGCGGCGCTCATGCCTGCCCCCCCTCTGCGTCTTCGCTGTCCTCGTCCGGCGGTACGCCTGGCAGAGGCTCGATGGCGATCCCTGCGGCCCAGTCCATCAAAGGTGCGTACACCCGCTGCGCCAGAACTTCGAACGCATCTGCGGCCATCAGGTCCTTCAGCGTGGGGTAGGTGCGGGCCAGCGCCGGGTCCTTGTCCCGCGCTGCGCTTGTGAACTCGCTGCCCTCGTAGACATCGGCCAGCGCGCTGAGGTTGTTCGGGTCCTTGAGCCACTGCAGGGCCACAGCCGGCGGCAGCGGCAGTGGGCGGCACATGCCCTCGGCCCAGGTCGCCAGCAGTTGGGTCAGTTGCGCGCGCGCCGCCTCAGTGGCTTGCGCGGGCACGCGCAGCACGGCGTTGCGCCCAACCACCACGCACTGCACTGGCTGACCCATCGCCGCCCCAGCCAGCGACAGCAGCCAGATGTCGATCAGTTTCCCGGGGTAGGCCTGCGCTGATTTTTTTTTCAAATCCGCCAGGTCGCTGGCACGCAGGTGCAGCGACATTGGCCCTGCCTGGCCTGTCCGCAGCTCGCCCAGCGCGTCCTGCAGGACGACCCGCTCGTGCGCCAGGTCGACCAGCACACGCTCGGCAGGCGAGGGCCAGGCTGCGCGCTCGCGCAGGGCAGCGCCGAGGATGGCCTGCAGGCGATCGGCGAGGTTTTGTGCGGCAAGCTCACCCACCCCGGCCAAGGGCAAGGCACCGGCATGGCGCAGGCGCTGCACCACCTGCTGCACATGGGCAGGCAGTGCGTCGTCCTGGAGCCCGGCGGGCAATTGCTGCAATTCCTGGTCGAGCAGCTGGTAGAGCTCCAGCCCGACCAATCCAAACAGCTCTTCGTCGTGCAGCAGGCTGCGCTCGTCGTCCAGGTGCACGAGCAACCGTTCGCGGAAAAACGCGCCAACGGGTTGGCGCAGGAAACGGGCCAATTGCTTGAGCGTGATGGCGGGCACGCCATGGGCGGATTCCAGCGGGGGCAGCACCGCCTGGGGTGCCCCCGCAGGCGCGGTCTCCGACCGCGGTGACTGACCTGCAACAGCATCGCGGTCGGAGACCGCGCCTGCATTGGCAAGGGTCTGCGCGGCGCGCCACTCATTGGCATAGGTCTGCAGGCGACTGCCTTCTTCGAAGTAGGCGCGGCCGAAGGGTTGCAGCGGGTGCACGGTGGTCTGGCCTTCGGCCGTGCCGGGGCCCCAGAGCAGGTCGATCTCATCACGCAGCTGGGCGACCAGCACCGAGGGTGGCTGCTCGCTGTTGTCGCGTACGCTGCGCCCGCTCCAGCTCACATAGAGCACCTGCCGCGCCGACAGCAGGGCTTCGAGCATGAGCTGCCGGTCATCGTCCCGGCGCGAGCGGTCACCGGGTCGGCCCATGCCAGGCCGGCCCATCAGGTCAAAGTCGGCCCGCGGACTGCGGCGCGGGTAGTCGCCGTCGTTCATGCCCAGCAGACAGACCACCTGGAAGGGGATCGCCCGCATCGGCATCAGGGTGCAGAAAGTCACGCCGCCCGCCCGAAAACGCTGCTCCAGGCGCGGCGCCTTGCATGCATCGAGCCAGGCCTTGCGGGCCACGGCCAGCGGTACCGCCTGGGCAAAACCGGCGTCGCCGCAGGCACGCACCCAATCGGTCAGCCCCTGATCGAGCGCCGCCAGAGCCTGGCGGTCGTTGTCATCGCGCGGCTTGAACATGGCGGCCAGCAAGGCACGGCCCCGCTCGGCCCATTGCGCTGGCGTGGCCGACTGCATGGCGGTTTGCCACCAGTCCATGAGGGCCTGCAGCAGGTGCGCCAGCGCGCCCGCCAGCTCGGCTTCGAGTCCGCCAACCTCAGGGTAAGGCGTGGTGGTCGCCGCCTCAGCGGCCACCGGGTCGGCCCCGCAGGCGTAGCCCATGAGCATGCGCTGCACACCCGACAGGGCCGAGTTGTCCTCCCCGCAGACGCCCAGGCCCAGGCCTGTGCGGTGCTGGGCCGACAGACCCCAGCGGATGCCCGAGCCGGCCATCCAGCGTGTCAGGGTGGGCAAATCGTCTTCGCGCAGACCAAAGCGGGCAGCCAGGGCCGGCACCTCCAGCAGCTCCACCAATTCGCTCATTCGACCGCGCTGCTGTGGCAAGGCCAGCAACCACTCGAGGGCGTGGATGAGGGCGCTGGTGGCCTGCGCGCCGAGGTCGGCAATCTCGAAGGGGATGCAGCGCGCATCGCTGCGTTTGTACTGGCCAAACACGGCGCGGATGGCCGGGGCCATGGTGGTGATGTCGGGCACCATGACCACCACCTCGCGCGGCGCCAGGGACCGATGGCCGGGCGGACGGTGGAACCACTGCAGCAGCTGGTCGTGCAGCACCTCGAGTTCACGCACCGGGCTGTGGGCGATGCGGAACACGATGGAAGCATCGTCCTGCGCCAGCGGTGCTGGCGGGCACCCGCCGACGGAGGGCTCAAGGTCACGGATGCGCCGCTGCAACTGCGTCAACAGCCGGGTGCCGTCTTCGCCCTCCACATCGTCAAAAAAATCGAGACGCGGCCACTGCGTGCGCTGGCGGGCCGCCTGCAGATCGTCAAAGGCATCGAGCTGGCGGATGAAGTCACGGCCTTGTCGCCCCCAGGCGGCCAGCAGCGTGGGCGCATGCAGGTGCATCTGCGCCAGCGGCAAGTCGGCCAGGTCCTGCCCACGGCAGGCCTGTCGCCGACGCTCGGCGCGCAGCCATTCGCGCCCCTCGATGATGTCCGCCCAGTGGTACTGGCAAGGGTTGGGCACGGCGAGCATCACCTGGCTGTGACTGGCCAGGGCGGCCAGCAACTCCAGCAGCTGGCCTGGCATGTGGCTCATGCCGAACACCGACACGCGCCGCGCCACCGGGCTGGCCGGCGGCTGGCCCGCCTGCAGCTGCGCCAGCGCCCGCGCATGCAGCGCCGGACGAATGGCCTGGCACTGGCGCTCATCGAGTGTGGCCAGCACACGCCGCCACAGCTCGGCCTGCCAGCGCTGGTCGGGCGCGAGGGCCTCCTCGCCTGCGACCTGGCGCAGCACATCGCGCCCCTGCGCCCAATCCTGCAGCCAGTCGGGCCGGTAGATCTGGTACTGGTCATACAGGTCGGCCAGCCGGCTGGCCAGTTGCAGCAGACGCCCGGGGTCGTCATCCTTGAGAAAACCCGCCACCGGCTCGAAGACGGGCGCATCCAGACAGTCCGGCAGCAAGGCCATCAGCCGCCAGGTCATGGGCAGTTTGTCGAGCGGGGAATCGGGCGGCACGTGCTGCGCGCCGAGCACCTGGCGGTAGGTGCGCCACAAAAAGCGCGCAGGCAGCTCCACCCTCGTGGCCGCGCACACCCCGCCCGATGCGTCCCCCTGTCGGGCCAGTTCGATCTTGATCCACTCGGCCATGCCGTTGCTCTGCACCAGCACCACCTCGTTCTCGAGCGGCTGCAGGGGGTGCGTGCGCAGCCAGCCGGTCAACGTCTCGGCCAGCACTTCGGCGCGGTGGCTGTGCAGGGCGATCAAGCCCGTCTGAAGGGGGGCTGCAGGCATGCGGGGGAAGTGATTGCTCAGTGCATGCTGACCGTCAGCGACGGCAGGGGCGCGGAAAACGCAGCCGTCCAGCGCTGGCCCGGGGCAATGGCCCAGGCATCGGTCCAGGTGCCGGTGGTGACCACATCGCCCGGCTGCAGATCGGTCGCCCCCGGGCAATGGCGCAATTCCTTGACGAAATGCTGCAGCGCCAGCAAGGGGCTGTCGAGCACCTGTGCGCCCTGTCCCCGGGCGATGCCCTGGCCATCGCGCAGCAGTTGCACCTGTGCGCTGGCCAGCAGGCGGTGCAGTTCGTCGGCGTCGCGCGCCAGCGTGCGCAGCGGCACGCGCGGCCCGACGAGCAGCCGCGCATGCAGTCCCCCATCGGCCACCGTCTCGCTGGCGACAAACTTCCAGTCGGGACAGTGCGACTGCACCACCTCAAAGCCGGGCGCCAGCCATTCGATCGCCTCGAACAATTGCTCCAGCGTGGCGTCGGGCGAGGGCGTGGCGCCGAAGCCGAAGACGATCTCGGGTTCGATGCGCGGCTGGCTGGTGGCGCTCAGGTCGATGGCACCTTCGCCATCGCAAAACTGCAGGCCGCTGGCCCAGACCGTCCCCCAGATCGGCGCGAACACACCGTACAGCGGCCAGATGCTGCGGTTGGTAAAGCCAATCTTGTAGCCCCTGGGCACTTCGCCGCGCTGCAGCCGGCGCGCACGCACGGCCAGCGCCAGTGCATAGGCGTCACCGAGTGCCGCCGGCAGGCGCGCGCGGTCTTCGCGGGTCCAGAGCAGACCCTGATCATGGTGTTGGAGCAGTTGTTCGGGGGTCATGGAGGTCAGGAAAAGTCAGAGCAGAACGGCAAGAATAGCCGCAATCGTGGGGCTGGCCAGGCTCAGGCGATGAGCCAGCCGACCGGTCGCAGCCTGCCTGTTTTTTCAGCACCGCAGGGCAAGCCAGCCGGGGTGCGGGCTGCACGGGTTCTTCGGCAAGTTATCCACACCTTTGACCACCGGCTTTGGGGAAAGCCCGTGACAGCCGTCGCCGGTGGGTTGTCAGACAATCCGGAGCGCCGGCGCAGTTTGCCGACGCATGGACAAACCGATGAGCACCTCACCAGCCATGAGCCTGGGCCTGGTCGGCCTGGGCGTGATGGGCGAAAACCTGGCCCTGAACTTTGAACGCAATGGATTTTCCGTCTGCGGTTTTGATCTGGACGCGGGCAAGCGCCAGCACTTTTCTCAGCGTGCACAGGGGCTGCAGGCCCGCTGCGCTGACAGCCTGACGGCGTTGGTGGACAGCCTGGCGCTGCCGCGGCGTATCTTGCTGATGGTGCCGGCCGGTGCGGCAGTGGACGCCGTGCTGGCCGAATTGCGCCCCCTGCTGGCGCCTGGCGATGTGCTGATTGACGGCGGCAACACCCACTACAGCGACACCGGCCGGCGCATGCAGGCGCTCGCGGCCAGCGGCATCTTCTATGTCGGCGCGGGTGTCAGCGGGGGCGAGGCAGGTGCCCTGCGCGGCCCGGCCCTCATGCCCGGCGGCTCGCCCGAGGCCTGGCCGCTGGTGGCCCCCATGTTGCAGGCCATCGCTGCACGGGCCGACGATGGCCAACCCTGCTGCGACTGGATGGGCACAGGCGGTGCCGGCCACTTCGTCAAGATGGTGCACAACGGCATCGAATACGCCGACATGCAGGTGATTTGCGAAGCCTGGTGGGTGATGAAGCACCTGCTGGGCCTCACCCCGGCCCAGTGCAGCGAGGTATTCCGCGAATGGAACCGGGGCGAGCTGGGCAGCTACCTGATCGGCATCACCGCAGACATCCTCGCCACCCAGGACCCCGACACCGGCGATGCCCTGGTCCACCTGATCCTCGACACCGCCGAGCAGAAAGGCACCGGCAAATGGACCAGCCAGACCGCGCTCGATCTGGGCGTGACCGCGCCCACAATCGCCGATGCCGTCTTTGCGCGCACGGTCAGCGCCCTCAAGGCCGAGCGGGTCGCTGCGGCCTCGCTCCTGGCCGGGCCCCAGGCCCAGACCACACAGGACACGGCCGGCCTGCTGTCACAAATCCACAATGCCCTGCTGGCGGCCAAAATCTGCGCCTATGCCCAGGGCTTTGCCCTGCTGCGGGCGGCCGAGCGCGATTACGGCTGGGGCCTGTCATGCGAGCGCATCGCCCGGGTCTGGCGCGCCGGCTGCATCATCCGCGCGCACCTGCTCGAAGACATCCGCCGCGCCTTTGGTGCCGATGCCGGCATCGCGAACCTGCTGGTGGACCCGCACTTCGCCCGCACCATGGCGCCAGCGCAGCAGGCCCTGCGGGAGGTGGTGGCGCGCGCGGCCTTGCAAGGGGTGGCGGTCCCGGCCTTCATGAGCGCACTGTCCTATTACGACGCTTACCGATCGGCCCGGCTGCCCGCCAACCTGCTGCAGGCCCAGCGCGACTACTTCGGCGCCCACACCTACCAGCGCACCGACCGGTCTGGCCAGTTCCACACCCGCTGGCACGACTGAGCGCGGCCCCGGCCTGCCCGTCCACCCCGCCAGGCCCGTCCAGGCGGGTTTTTTTGCGCGCTCGCAGCGCCTTTAATGACAGTTGATTTTAACAGTTTAACTGCTATTATCGTGGCATGGACGCCGTCTTCACCCTCGATCAGCTGTGCACGCTGGCCGACTGCCCCAAGCGCACCGTGCGCTATTACATGCAGCTCGGCCTGGTGGACCGCCCCGAAGGCGAAACACGCGCGGCGCGGTATGGGCGGCGCCACCTTGAGCAATTGCTGCGCATCCGGCAGCTCGGCAGCTCGGGGTTGTCGCTCGAACGCATCCGCGAGGTGCTCGGCGGAGCCACCCCGCCCGCGCCGGCCCGGCCACGGCAGCCAGGCAGCGTGCAGGTGCGCAGCCACGTCTGGGTTGCCCCGGGGGTGGAACTGCAGATCGATCCGAGCGAAGCCGGTCTGCCCCCGGACGAACTGCACCTTTTCGTGCAGGCGGTCATGAACGAATGGAGTCAACGCCATGAACAAACTGTCTGAACCCGTGGGCCTGAGCAGCCCCGATGGCCGCGAGGCCCAATTGCTCTCGGTGCAGGTGCATGGCGAACTGCTGGGGCTGATGTGGCGACTGACGGTGCGTCAGGTCTGGCGCAATGCCAGTGGTGCCCCCATGGCGGCCCGGTTCACCTTTCCGCTCGGCACCGAGCAGACCCTGCTGAGTCTGACCGCCGAGCGATCAGGGCAAGGTCCGCAACCCTCACCCGTCCTGCGTTACAGCCGCGAGCACGGCCAGACGATGCTGGGCGTGCTCAACACCGGCGAACAGATCACCCTCGAATGGCGCCTGGGGCAATTGATGCGCCTGCAAGGTGGCAGCCTGCGTGTGCCCCTGCCGGCCTGCCTGGCGCCACGCGCGCCCCACCCCTTGAAGTTCAGCATCGAAGTCCATGATCCGGTGGCCCGCGGCACGGTGGGCAGCCCCAGCCATGAGCTGCGCCGCGTACGCCATGCCAATGGCATGACCTTGAGCCTGCGGCCGCAGGCCGTGCTCGAGAAGGACCTGGTGCTGACCGTCCACGGGCTGCGCGAGACGGGTTTTGCCGTCGCCAGCCCCGACCTGCGCGAGGCGGGGCGCTGCACGGTGCTGGCCAGCGCCAGCCCGCGTCGCCCAGCTGCGGCCAGCGCGCCAGGCCGACTGCGGTTGAAATTGCTGGTGGACAGCTCGAGCACCCTGCCGACGGAGCGGCTGGCCCAGCTGCGGCAAGCCCTGGACCGCCTGATGGAGCAACTGCAGCCTGCAGACCAGCTGTCTTACAGCCGATTTGGCGAGCGCGTGGTGCACGAGCTGCCCCGTCTGCAGGACTGCACCGAAGCCTATCTGCGCCGGGCACGCTCGCTGGCAAGGCACGCCAACACCGACCTGGGGCAGCCCCAGCCTGGCGTGGCGCTGCAGGCGGTCATCGGCATCACCGATGAAGATGAGGAAGCGGTGACGCAGGTCTGCACCCTGCTCGTCACGAGCAGCCCGATCTGGGCCATCGAGGCACCGCTGCGCGCGCTGCTCGAGCATGAGCATGCACTGCATGTGCTGGCCATCGGGCCGGATGCCGGCGAGAGCCTCTGGCGCGAACTGGCGCTGGCCAGCGGCGGTGCCTGCGAAACGCTGGGGCATGGCCAGCACGCACCTGAAGCACTGGCCCGGCTGGTCGAGCGCATGCGCAGCATGTCGCCGCTGCAGGCCGAACTGGAAGTCGCCGGGGCGCAGGTCGTGCAGAGCAGCATGCGCACCGGCCTGCGTGCCGACGGCGAAACCCTGCACCTGTGGGCACAGGTGCAGCCCGGCAGCACCCCGCAGGACCTCATCGGACGCCCTGAACTGCAGGCCACACTGCACCTGCATCACCCGGACGAGCCGGACCAGCCCCGCATGTCCCTGCCACCAATCGCCGTGCTCTGGGATGCACAGGGCGACCTCAGCCGCCTGCAGGCAGCCGAGCTGGCGATGCAAATGGCCAGCGAAGACGAGCGACGTGCCCAGTTTGCGCTGGGCCAATTGCCCTGGATCGACAGCACACGGCTGGTCTCAGCCGCTGCCCTCACCAGTCCGGCCACGCAACTGCAGTCGCCCGCGCCGGTCGCCGCAACGCGTCCGCGGGTGCTGCCCGTCACGACCGCCGCCCCCACGCCATCCCGTACCCGCCAGCGGCCGGCCGTCGCAGTCAGCGCGCCTGCATCTGCGGCGCGCAGCGCGCCCCCTCGCCACGGCGACCTGGGCGGCTGGCTGGCCGCGCCCGCTGCAGCACACAATCCACTGGCCGCACTGGTGCAGGGCTTCAACCGTCAAGCAGGGGCCTATGGCAACTTCCGCGCAGCACTCTCGGCCACACTGCATGAGGTGCCCACCCGCTTCCTCGACGGGCTGGTGCTGCAACTGGTGCGTCAGGCCGGCAGCCCGGGGCGGGTGTGGGCGCTCTTGCTGCACTGGCTGCACACCGAGCAGGAACTGGGCCTGACGTCGGCGGCCCTTGGGCTGGTCGAGCAGGAACTGGCCAGCACCACAGTGGCCGTGCGCAGGGAAGTGCATGCGGCCTTTGTGCGCGCAGCCACACCGGCCGCACCCCGGCTGGCAGCCTGAAAATGGCCGCCAGCCGTTTCGTGCGACAATCACCATGTTGCCGCCGCCAGTGGCCGCAACGTCAGCGTTCTGCTGGGGCCTGACCCGGAATCCTTTGCCGTGGTTGCCATGCCCACTCCCTTGAGACTGATCGGCCACAACTGGCCGTTGTGACCCACAACGGATATAGCCGGTCTCCTGCGCCAGTGCGGCGCTCCTTTTGATGAACTTTGAAGAACTGAACCTGGCTCCGGCCATCGTGCAAGCCGTGCGTGAGCAGGGCTATGAAACCCCCACCCCCATCCAGGCCCAGGCCATTCCCGCGGTGCTCGCGGGCCAGGACCTGCTGG
>JACCED010515509.1_pt1 | contig 16845 bp, 11 predicted proteins | sample 7455021 | NCBI WGS metagenome assembly JACCED01 (sample SAMN15323456, study PRJNA562643) | freshwater metagenome | isolation source: river surface water | place: USA:Blue River Watershed | collected 2017-08-19 | reverse complement strand
ATGTAAGACCCAATCCAATTGTAATAACTATCAAAAATGAAAATCCAGAAATCAAAATTTATATCACAAAGGGAGATAAACGAGAAAAAATAAAAGAAATTGTTAATAATTATATGAATATCCTTTCGCTATTCCAATATAATTATATCTTAAGCGCTGCGTATGATACTATATCGGACGAAGAAGTTAAAAAAATTATATTAAAAGATGCAAAAGATATAGGATATGGAATTGGAGAAGATACAGCACCCAATAATAAAAAAGCATCACAAAATTATTTACATAAATATAAAAATAAGAAAATAATTTCATTAATATCTAATACAAAAGGTTTTGATAAAGCCTTTGACAAAAAGAGCTTCGTATTGGTACAAGATACTTTTAAATATGCTCCTGCTTCTGATGCTTCTGGTGCTTCTGGTGCTTCTGGTGCTTCTGGTGAGGTTATGTATGTTTATACGAATATTATAGAAACATATAATATAAATGTATCTAATATTAGTGATAATTATTTAGAGAATGTAATTAAGACTATATGCTATCAAGTTGATAACAGAGATGTTATTATGAATGATTATAAAGAAAGCGACCCTACTAATATTATAAATAAAAATGGAGATGCGCATGATAATCATGTAAATATATTACATAAGGCAAATCAATGTATAAGTTATGATTTTGCCACTAATTATACTGCTAATTTGATTATGATAGGAATTATTTATTCAATAGGATTATACAATAATAAAATATTTTAATACATTAAATAAAGGGCATTTATAATAATGACAAATAATGAAATATTAAAAGAATTTCGACAACCTTATAATTATATGCTTTATTCTAAGGAAGAAAATATAGATGAAGAATATAGATATAGATTACTATCTAATATATTTATTGATACAACATATAGTCCGAAAAATGATACAAAATTTTTATATTTATTCGGGATATTTCCATGTGATAATATGCCGGCTTCTTATATACCATTCAATTATAAGAAATTATCACAAAACTTTAATAGAATATCTAAAAATAATACATTTACCAAAAATGATTATGAAAAGGTTTTCTCTGCTATGAATTATAAAAAGGAATTATCGGCAAAATTAGATAAATTAATTAAAGATTTTAGGAGCAAACATTCTATATATAATAATTTATATACGACTCCTTTTGTTATAATACTGATAATATTCTGGGTAATAGTAATATTGAGTTTTATGTATATATTCTATTATTATTATTCGTCGGCATTTAATTATATATTAGCATTTATATTATTTGCCCTACTTTTATTCGCAATAATATTTAAGATGTTTTATATAGTTCATAGTTCATAGTCATTCTTTTTGCTATAGCTATTGTTTTTATTTTTATCTATAATACCTATAAGGAAGTATTATTTTTAATTAATAATGGATAAAAAAATTAAGTTTGCTAATATATTTAATAATAACACATATGACCCTGATAAAGATGATGACGAAAATGCCTATGATATATCGCCTGCTGATATATTAATCCAAGATATAGATTTGAAACGTAATTATAATTCGCGATATAAATTCTATACAGAGCTTTTAAAAATATACAATAAAAACCCGAAAATTATTAAGAAAATATATACGAAGCTGAATGCCATAAAAGATTTAAATAGAACAGAGAAGAAATTATTATCTGAGCTAATTTATTATAACAATAAACTTGATAAGGCAACAGGTGGAAGCGTAAAAGGCGGTGGTGTATTAGATGATTATAAGGAATCGAAAATGAAAGATGTATTAAAAAAAGACTATGATATGCCCAATATATCAAAGCTTAATAGAAATATTAATGAAAAAGAACCAAAAAAAGAAACGGGTGATAAAATAACTGATTTAAATAAGCATATTGATGATTATTATGACGATTATGATGACACTGGAAAGAACCTTGATAAGAACATTCTTGATAAGAACATTAAGAAAGAACTAATAGAGTTCGAGAATGACCCAGAGAATACTTTTAATTATTTAGAATTGACTATAGAAGATAGGCTTGTATTTATAATAACAACATTTTTTATTAGATATGTATCGCTAATACTTATTCAATGGTCTGTTGATATTAATATAATTAAGAGTTTTGAAGAGGGATTTTTTTATTATGCCGTTATATACCTTGCTATATTTTGGTTTATAGTATTATTTGTAAATATTGATAATACGACAAAAGTAGATTATATGAACTTTGATAATTTTATGAATAGTATTCGCTCGGTATTTTATTATTTCTATATGGGAACAAACGGAATAACGAGATTATTAGTACATTCTTGTATAATATGCGTGCTATTAATAGTTCCTATAATTTTAAATATAAGAAAGAGCACTTATATTGAAGAAGAAAACAAGGATAAAGATAATAATATTATATCATATGAAGAACGAAAGAAACTGTCAAAATCACTATCATTATTTACTATATTTATTTGGGTACTAACAAGTATAATAGCAACAAAGTTTTAATAAAAAGTTATATCTATTAATTATAATAGAGTTTATTAAATTATGCCAGACAAAAGAGTTGAAGCATTAAATAGTTTAAATAGAAATGATTATAATTCAAAATATATAACTCTGTCAGATAATACGAAAATAGGAGTTGATTTGATAAAAGATTTAATCAGATACTTTCAGCTTGAATTCAAAAATAAATATAGATACAATTACAGTAAATGGACGTTGGAGGAAATTACTGATAAAACAGAAATATATGATGAAGTTACTGAAAGTGTTGAAGGTGCCGAAAGTGTTGAAAGTGCCGAAGGTGTTAAAGGTGCCAAAAGTGCTGAAAGTGCCGAAGCTAATCAAAAAGATAAAATAATATATAAGATTATAGATGGAGAAGGTGATGACAAAATAGCAATTGATAAATTGAATGAATATATCAAAAAAATATTCAAAGTTGGAGACTCTTACATCGAGATACCTGAAAAGGATTTTGTAAAAGATATAGGATTGAGAAAAAACTATAGAGATAGTTCAATAAATGATGGTTATATACCAATTATTAAAATTAAAGGTATAGAAAATAAAGAAGATACAGAAAGTACAGAAGATACCAAAGTTTTTTATTTTAAACCATTCTTGGAATATAATTATACTAATTATGATTTTCAAGAAAAATCGCAAATATACGACGATTTAAATAAACTAAATAGTATATTTAAGAAAAGTAATTACAAGGACATAGATGATTTAGTAATTTTAGATTTTTATAAAGAATTTACTAAAAAGGTACAAAAATTAAAGGATGATCTTATTAGTAGAGATGATGATGTAAAATATGATTTGATAGATAATATTTATGATAAACTCGCTATAATATATGGGATTAAAATTGGCAGAAACAAAAAAATTGAAAAAAAACCCATTAAAGAAATTATAGATTTATATAACCAACCACAATCAACACAATCAATACAATCAACACAATCTAATAAAACACCAAAAGATATATGTGATATATATGGAAAAACCCAAGGTAATTTATTTAATCAAATATTATGCGAGATTAACAAAAGAGCTCAAATATTTAATAATTTAGCTACATTAAAAAAAGGAGGGAAACAAGCATTAAAAATAGGAGGAGGTTCTGAAATTGATAGTGTTGTTAATAAATTATTAAATGTAGCATCTGACAATAAAGAACAAAGGTATAAAGCTTATTTAGAAATTGATAAAAATATATTAGAAGGGTTAATTAATAGTAAAAACTTAAAGGAATATATTACTAATTCACAAAACAAAACATCTTTAAATAAATTATCAGAATTATCAAAGCAGTTATTTAAAATAAGTCCTAAAAAAATAAATGGCAAAATTGATAAAAGTAATATTACATTTAATAATTTTGACAATTTTTTAGAAAAAATTAAAGACAGAATGATTGAAGATAGTAATAGGTATTTAGCAATTATAAAATCCCTTAATATTATAATGAAAAAGTTGTCGCAAAAAACAACAACAGCAACAACAGCAACAACAGCAACAACAGCAACAACAGCAACAACAGAAACAGAAGCAAAAGAAGCAACAAAAAATGCAGAAGCAACAAAAAATGCAGAAGCAGCAAAAAAAGCAGTAAAAGAAGCAGCAAAAAAAGCAGAAGCAGCAAAAAAAGCAGTAAAAGAAGCAGTAGAAGCAGTAGAAGCAGCAGAAAAAGCAGAAAAAGCAGTAGAAGCAGCAGAAGCAGAAGCAGCAGGAGCAGCAGAAGCAGGAGCAGCAGAAGCAGAAGCAGCAAAAAAAGCAGAAGCAGAAGCAGCAAAAAAAGCAGAAGCAGAAGCAGCAGGAGCAGCAGCAAAAAAAGCAGAAGCAGCAGAAGCAGCAGCAGAAGCAGCAGCAAAAGCAGCAGAAGCAGCAGCAAAAGCAGCAGAAGCAGCAGCAAAAGCAGCAGAAGCAAAAAAAGCAGAAGCAGTAAAAACAGCAGCAGCAGCAGTAAAAGCAGCAGCAGAAGCAGTTAAAACAACAGCAGCAGCAGTAAAAACAGAAGGTGTAGAAAAATTAAAAGATAATTTAACTAATCTTAAAGAAAAATTACAAGGACTAAGCCAAGCACTTGAACTATTACCCAACAGTATTAATTATGGCGGTGCGTATCAGAATGAAGTTTCAGGTAATATTAGGAATCAAGGAGTACAAAAACAAGGTATTGATGATAAAATGACCGCAAATCCTGGTAAGGAATATTTAAAAATTCTTACAGATATATATATAAATTTGGCAAAAGAATATGGTAAATTTATAAAAGATGAAAGTGATAGTAAAAGGTTAATTAAATTAGTTATTAAAAGCCAAGAAGATATAGACGGACCAACAAGTCAAGAAAATCCAATTAATGATAAAGTAAAACAACATCAAATAGAGTTGGAATATAAAATAAAATTACACGATAATATTTATGCTGAAATTAATAAAAAAATGGATAAAATAAATAAACATAAAGATAAAGATAAAGATAAAGATAAAGATAAAGATAAAGATAAAGAAAAAGGAACTGATGTAGATATTAGCAATATTAATTCAGAACTTACATCACTTGCATCTTTAATAACTCAATATAAAGAAGTTATAAAAAAATTTAATCCTGATGAATCTGACCTACACAAATTATTAGAAGGGATTGAAACAAAAGAAAAAGAATTATCAAGTAAAGAGGAGGAGATTAATGAATTAATTAAAACTTGTATGGTAAAGTATAATATTGGTACTAGTGAATTAGCAAGTGAAGAGACTAAAAAACAAGTTGCTGAATTAGAAAATCAGAATAAAGAAAATGAAAAAAAAAGTAAAAATTTGGAGGAAAGAAAAAAACAATTAACGGCTTCTTTAAAACTTATAAAGGATGAATTGAAGAAATTATATAAAGCATGTATAGATATAAATCTTCCTTATGCTACTGAATACAATGATTTTGTTAAAAATATCATAAAGATAGGACAGCTCAAATATATAATAGATGATAATCCTCAGATTAATAATAATAATGAAATTATTGAAATATATAATAAAGAATTAGATAGAATAGATAGGGAATTAGGAGATATCAAGATTGATATTACATCTAATGCCAAAAAAATCAAAGATGTAAAGGAAGTTATAAGCGCCGAATCAAGAAGAGATAATACGCGAGGATATATGCAAGTAAAAAATGACGGAGGCGCATTGTATGGCGGTGGAATTAAAGAAGATACCGAAGAGCAAAATAGACTAAAAAAACTATTGGAAGAAAACTTATACAAATTAATTAAAGATAGTGAGACTAATAATTTATTTGATTTTATTAAAGAGTTGAAAACAGTATTTGATAATGATGATGACAACAATGAAGTAGGGCAAAATAATTCTTTTGGAAAAAAATATAATGAAAATGAAACATTATATGAGCAGATATGGAATGATTATAGCGAAGGTATAAAGGCTTATTATAATAATCAGAAGGGAAAGAGTCCTTTAACATATATTAATGAAGGTGAGAAGCTGAAAAACAAGCTAATATTATATGATTTGGATCCTGAAATAGTTCTAAAAATTACTTTTCAGGATAAGGTTGTTTTCCTTGCTTTAATGTTTGCCATTCGCACGATGATTATGGTATTATTTGAATTTTTAATAGATTATAATATTGTTAAATCTCTGCGTTATGCTATATTAATATATGCTATTTTTTACATTTTAATATTACTATTATTTACAGCATTTGTCAATCTTGATTCATATAAGTTGCGAATTGTATTTAATTATTTAAATATGCACATAAATACACCAGGAATCATATTACATATAATGTTATTTATAATATTTTCCCTTCTTGTTATAATAATAATACAAACAGATAACTTTGTTAATAATTTAGGAGATATTTTAGATTACACATATATATATAATTATATATATACTTTTAATTTCGATAATATATTGTCTGGTGAATTTGAAAATAACCTGACAAAAGATGAAAAAATAAAATTGCAATATAGACTTGATATAATATCTATGTTAATATTCATATTCTCGGGAACACTTGTATTATTGCTATGATAACAATATTTTCTATAAGTAATAATCACTTATTACTTATATATACGAGAATGATAAGATAATATTATACTGTATTGAGCTTTACAATTAAGCAAATATGCCTCTGTTATATCATTGATATTTCCGCTTTCCTCGTTATTTTTATATAATACTGTTATATTATTATCGTCAATCTCTAAAACCTTTAATAGGATATCATTGTCATCGCTTGTTTTCAATAGAATATTATCATATTTGTTAATCAAATCAAGGTGATATCCATTATATTCTAACATATCTGTTTTTTCTGTTATAATATTATATTGATTATCGTTGAATGTTTTGGTAATTCTATTAATATTTATACAGTCATTACCTAATTCCAATTCATTATTTAAAAAGTCTGTAAATGATATAAGCCATTCTTTATTATTTAACTGCACTATATTATTTATAGTCTCTAATTCATTATTCATTATTACCCAAGTATCCCAATTTCCGTCTGTCCCCCCTACACATGTTCCTGTTCCTGTTCCTGTTTTAGCATTAGCAATAGATGAGACACATAAGATAAATTGAAATTTCTGTGTTTTTTTTCCATCATTGATAGTCATTGTTATATATGGCGTTATGCTTTTTACATATTTTGGCATTAAGAGTTTTTTGGGTTCAATAATATTTTTAGTTAAATCAATATTTATAGATAGTGATAAATTGTTTCTATTATTATATATAGTCCAATCTCTATTATAGCTATTAATTATAAGAGTTTTATAATTGATATTCTTCTTATTATTTATTATACTTTCCATTTTTTCAATAATATATGCAATAGTTTCAAGATTTTCAACATTAACATTATTAACAAGCGAATATTTTTGTGATGTTTGCGATAAATGTGTAGATGGAAATGATAATGTAGGAGATGATGAAGAGGCAATTGTTGCTCCTAAAGATGCCGTAGCAGTCGTAGCAGCCGTAGCAGTCGTAGCAGTTGTAGCAGTCGTAGCAGTCGTAGCAGATGTCAGACCATCAGATACTTGTATTGAAGATAGATTACCGTTTATTTTTTCTGATGATGCCAATGTATTTACTGTTTTTCTTTTTTCTTCCAACTCTATTACTTTTGATAATAGCTCGTCGGTATTATATTTATTAATACTATCTATAACATCATCTGCCGTTTTTAATTCTTCATTTATTACAGTATTTACGCCTTTATTTATAATATTAACCTCAATATAATCTTTAATTTTTGTCAACGCGATTGTGTTCAATTCTATTAATTTGCCAATTCTTTTAATTAAAATAGCATCATTACATATAGAAATTATAACTTGCTCTACAATACCTTTCAACTCTAATTTATCTATATTTAAATTATATTTATCCATAATCATTTTCTCTGTAGCTACATTTATCACCATTTTGTTTTTTTCTTGCCTAAAATCATCTATTACCCCCATTATATTATAATATAGTATATAAAATAGTTGTTTATATACTAGATATTCGATATATACTTGATATTCGATATATAGTAGGTATTCAATTATAATGATAATGATTATTATGATTATTATGATTATTATATGGTTATGTTTCTGTCCTTAATGTATTTTTTGAAATTAGGGCGATATAGATATGTACGGCTTTCTTCCATAGTTTCATCTTTAATTTTGCTATCTTTAATTATATATTCAACAAAGTTTGAATATTCATATGGAGATTTAAAATTCAACTCCTTATATTTTAGCAAACCGTTTAACCATCTTATTTGATAAGCCATAGAGAACATTCCGCATTCGGTATTTTTTCTCTGATGCTTAATATTATTATTATGTATTTTAAAAACACTATTTGGATATTTTTTTTTCAATTGTGCTTTTATATTGTTAATAAACTTAGAAACATATGATGGGGTATTTATAGCATTACTGTCATAATAGTAAGCCCCATAACATTTTATTTTAGGGTCTAATATGATAAATGTAGAAGTCCAATGAGATCCTGGTTCATTGTGTTTATCTAGATTTGTAATTAGCCCAAGATATTTTATTTTTTTATTAATATATTTATTTATATCTAGCGAACATATTTGGCTGTATAAACATCTTCCGAAACTATCTTGTTCTGAGAAATCTATTGGAAAAACTCCCAAAAAACAGTATTTATATTTTTTATCATTATTATACTGTATCATTACATCTTCAATATCATAATTTGATAACCATTCTATAGGATTTTTATACCATTCGAGCGGCATCTCGGGACGCAATTCGTTCTCCTCAATCTTTTTGATAATTTCCTTAGTCTTAGAATCTTTAGTCATTTCTTTTATAGCACTCGGCCAACACCAGTATTCCTTATCATTACATATCGGCTTTATTTTGGCATTTAATAGTTCAGATAATTTAGCTACACTGAATGACTTTTTATATTCTATTTTATCGTGATGATTTGTTTTATTCGCGTTCCAAGTATTTATTAAAAGGATTAACGTTTTCTTATTGAATAGCGTAGGATTGTTAATATTTTTCGGACTACAATATTTTGTTTTATTTAAGCTTTTTTCTGCATTTTTTTCCATAATAAAAAAATATTATAATCTATATTATTGCTATAAAATATTATGTTTAAAATGCTTCAAAAGCCTCAAAAAACCAAAATATTGAAATGTCAAAATATGTATAAAAATAAAAATTGATATATATATAAAGTAATATATTTATAAGTATGGGTATAAACGAAGATTTGCGCTCTTTTATAAATAAATATCGTGTGGAGAAAGGGGTGAAAATATTCACAAATACCAGTATAGGTTCACCAAAAGTTAGTTTAAATATACCTGATGAAAATTATGATGAGTTCATCAATTTATATAGTTTAGCTATGATGAATGGTGTTCCCTTGTATTTCACAGAAAAACCATTAGAACCAAGCCCCTTACGCGTAGATATAGATTTTCGTTTTACTATTCCTGATGATAAATCTGGACTTTATAGTTCCCAATCTTCAAACTCTTCTTTAAATAATAATAAAAAATATGAGAGATTATATAATGATGATAATATATACAAAATAGTCGATAGTTATTTTAGCATAATTAATAAATATTTGAATATATCTGATGCGGATAAAATCGCATATGTTATGGAAAAGCCGAATCCAGTAGAGTTCAGAAATAAGTTGAAAGACGGGATTCATATCATCTTTCCAAATATTATTATAGCTAATAACGCTCAGCATTTTATTAGAAGAAAGATTATAGATATTGGTGATGTTATTTTTAAAGATTTGCCAATTTGTAATGATTATGAATCTATTGTGGATAAGGCAATTATTGATGTAAATTGTTGGCAAATGTATGGTAGTAAAAAGCCGGATTGCGATACTTATCGTGTATCTTCAATATATAAATATGCTGGAGATAAAACTGAGAAGCAAGAATATATATTGAATGCCGGCGATGAAATCAATTTTATCAAGCTGTTTTCTATGAGAAAAAATATGAATTATGATATTAATTGTATTAAAGAAGAATTTGCTGTAGAAATTACTCAGTATAGCAAGCATATTTTGCCAGCTCTTGACCAAAAACTGAAAAGCAAGGTACAGAACAATATTTTGGGGAAGGCATTGAATAATGATAAAAGATATGTGTCCGAGGATGAATTGATATTTATTAAAAAACTTGTAAATGAATGTCTTTCAACGAGCCGCGCGGATAATTACACAGATTGGATTAATCTCGGTTGGGTATTGCGAAACATTGATTATAGGCTCTTGGAAACTTGGGTAGACTTCTCTAAGATTAGCAGTGTATACATTGAAGGCGAGTGTCAGCAATTGTGGGACAAGATGAGAAAGGATAATATGGGAATTGGTACTCTGAGATGGTGGGCAAAACAAGATAATTTGACGAAGTATAATGATGTCGTCAATAAATCTATCATAAGGCTAATAGATGAGGCGTTGGGTAGCGACGGTTCGCACTATGATATCGCCTGTGTAGTATATGCGATATTTAAAGACGAGTTTAAGGCGATTACAAAGGATAATTGGTATAAATATGATAGAGAAAAGCATAAATGGGTAAGGGCTCGTGAAGGTCTAGAATTGAGAAAGATTTTGAGTGTTGATATTTGTAAGAAGTTTATGGAAAGGAGTCAGCATTATGCTGAACACTGCGAAGATCCTATTATGAAAACGATTAATGAAGAGAAGAGTAAAAAATGTATTAGTATCGCGAAGCAATTGAAAAATGCCAGTTTCAAGGATTCTATTATGAAAGAGTGTAGGACTCTGTTTATTGATGATAAATTTGAGGAGTTGTTAGATAGTCGCTCGCATTTGATAGGATTTGAGAATGGTGTATATGATTTGAAACTACATATATTTCGCGATGGGATGCCAGATGATTATATTCTATTATCTACGAAAAATAGCTATGTCAAATATAATAGCGAACTTCCAGAGATAGCAGATATTAATGATTTCTTTGCTAAGATATTTACTAATAAAAATCTGAGAAATTATGTTATGGATATTCTGGCGTGTATTCTTGATGGTAGCATTTCACAAGAGAGGTTTTATATATTTACGGGACAGGGTAGTAATGGAAAATCTAAAATGTTGGATTTGATTCAAAAGGCAATTGGCGAATATTACTGTATCTTACCTATAGCTCTACTGACACAAAAACGGGCTGCTAGTAATGCTGCACAAAGTGAATTGGAGAGGACTAAGGGGCGAAGATTTGCTGTTATGCAAGAGCCGAGTGAAAATGAAAGGCTAAATATTGGTCTTATGAAAGAACTTTCAGGACAGGATAGAATTTTGGTAAGAACGTTGTTTAAAGAGCCTTATGAGTTCAAGCCGCAATTTAAGATGATTTTGACTTGTAATGAATTGCCAGAGGTTCCAAGTGATGATGGTGGTACTTGGAGACGTATTAAGGTATGTAATTTCTCAAGTAGATTCTGCGAAAATCCTGTTCCAAGTAAAAACGAGTTTCATATGGATTTGGAACTTACAGATAAGTTTGATAAGTGGAAGGAGATTTTCATAAGTATGCTAATTGAAAGACATAAGCATATTAATCCCTCTTCTATTGTTGAGCCTTCTGAGGTAAGAATAGCTACTGAGAGTTATAAACAGAACAATGATATTATTGGGCAATTTATTAACGAGAAGATAATTATTGACGAGGAGATTAGAGAGCCGAGGGTTACTATTACTAAATTATATAATGATTTCCGTATTTGGTGCACTTCTAATGTTGTTAAGGGCAAAAAGTGTCCGGATAGAAATCAATTGAAGGCGTATTTTGAGAAACTTCTATCTGTCCCGTATGATAACAAGGGATGGCGTGGAATTGCATATAAATTGGAAAATGAAGAAGATGATAATTAGGAATAAAGAGCTATGCTTGTATATATGCTTGTATATATGCTTGTATATATGCTTGTATATATGCTTGTATTTGTATATGTATATAAAAATTGATTATATAAGATTTAATTTTCTTATTACTATAATAAAATGGAGTTCTGCGAAATATGCGACAATATGTTATATGTTAAATCTAATGAGGAAAAAAAGTTGGTAAAGTTTTGCAAGCACTGTGATTTTGAAAAAGTAGAGACTGTTAATACTGCTATTAATATTTCAAAAACTTTTTATAGCGGTGATGACTTATTATATAATCAACATGTTAATAAGTATCTACGCTATGATCCTACACTCAGAAGAATTAAAGACCCTTTAATTAATTGTCCTAATGAGAATTGCAATGCTCCTGATGATAAAAAACAAGTAATATATATCAAATATGATAATAAGAATATGAAATATTTATATGTATGCGAACACTGTGGAGAAACTTGGAAGCAAATCTCTTAATATCTTTGTAATTATGTAATTATGTAATTATATAAATATTAAAGCAATATTAATAAATATAATTGAAAAAGAATGTTTTGTAATTGCTGGAAGTTTGTAATATATGTTTTTTTATTATTTTCCGGCATAGGTGAATCTTATCAATATCCGTATCAATATGCTAAAATGCTTAGAAAGCCAATGTCTCTAAAAATGTGTAAAGATGGTAAAAATTATAAAGGCGGCAAAGGCGAGCCCGGTGTGTCTAATGAGTTATACGATAGGCGTAATATATTACTAATGTATTTGGGAACAAACTTATTAGGTATCAATTCTATATATTTATATAATAATGTATTACCTAATATTGAAAAGAAGCAATCTAATATATTTTATAATTCAATTCCATCAGTTTGTTATATAAGCACTGAATATACTGCTATGGCTGATAAATATAATTTGAATAAGGAGGATTTGCCAAAAGGTGTAGGAACAGGCTTTGTATGGGACAAGAAGGGACATATTATAACTAACTTTCACGTAATAAACAAGGTAGATAATGCTATAATAACTATAACAGATAAGAACAACGTTAAGAAGAATTATAAAGCTAAATTGACAGGAATTGACCCAGACCTTGATATAGCAGTTCTTAAAATTGACGTGGATAGCAAGACAGATTTACAAGTAATTAAATATAATCCGAATGTTAAACCAAGTGTAGGCGAAAATGCTTATGCTATTGGGAATCCTTTTGGTCAAGATCATACATTCACGGCAGGTATAATTTCTGCTACTAACAGAGAGATAACGGCACCTACTGGACGCAAGATATATAATGTATTACAGACGGATGCCGCAATAAATCCAGGAAATAGCGGCGGTCCTCTACTAAATAGCAAGGGAGAATTGCTTGGGATAAATACGGCATCTCTTGGAGCCGGAGTTTCTGCCGGTATTGGATTTACGATACCTATTGCGAATGCTTTGAAATCTATTACAGATATTATTGAAACAGGCTTTGTCAAAAAGGCTATTTTAGGAATATCATATATGGAAAGAAATCCTTCTGTATTAGAATCTGAAAAAAGCGGGATTCCTATAATTGAAAAAGGCTTACTAATTCTTGAAGTTCCTGATAAATCACCGGCATATGATGCTGGATTGCGTGGTATTGTAAGAAATAATAAAACACAAAGAATAGATAGCATAGGCGATATTATCTTATCTATTGATGATAGTGATATAAATGACCCAAATGATTTAAATGTAATATTGAGGAAATACCGTCCAGGAGATAAGGTAATTGTTAAATATTTGCGAGATAATCAAATAAAAAAGAGTGAATTAAAATTGGGAAGTTATAAAGGGACTACTTTTACACAATTAGAAAATGAGCGCAAAAGCTCTGAATCTGCCGATACTGCTACTAATGTTAATATTCCTCTGAAAAATATTGAGCCTGCTATACAGCCTCGTTTATAGTTTTGAGCTATTGTTTACGGAGGAGGTAGCAGCCATCAATCATATATTTATCATTTGTTTTTACAAATATCCATCTATAAATGATATAACAAGGGTCGCCAGCAATTTCTGGGTAATACATCTCGTCAAATTGAATGCTATTGTATATCATAGTTTTATATGGAGCTTCTAGTTTAATATCTACTTCATAATATGTTTTTTCATCATCTGTATCATATATTTTGTTATAATTTGTAATATAATAGTTATCAAACTTACCGAGAAAGATGCCATATTTTCCGTCTGCAAATAGCTGTTTTAGTTTAGAGGCATCTTTGGATTTAATTACATTAGAATCAGCACAGAATGATTGAAGAGTTTTGAGAGCTTCTTCGGGTTTATCATTTCCATTTTTTTTAAAGTCATCAAGAATAATATTCAAGGTATTCCTAATTTCTTCCTTCTCGCTAATATTTTTAGCCTCCTTAATAGTAGCAAAGTTATCTTTGTTAATGTCATCATTCTCGATGCCCTTATTAGAGCCAGTCCGTAGTATATTTTTGTTAGCTTCTGTAATTGCTGGGAGATTAAAAGTATCTTTTTGTACTTCAATAATTTCAATAATTCTGTTAGCTTCTTCTCTAAGAGCTTCAATATTTTTATCTTCTTTTTTTGCGGCATTTGCGATATCAATAAAATTACCAAATACATATGGAATAGTAATAACTCTTGCTATTCTAAAAACTTCTCTTCGTTGTATATTGGAAAAACTCGGTCTATCTCTAAGAACGGCTATATTCTTTCTAAGTCTAAAATTATTTAGATTTGATATCGTTGAGAATGAAAGAGAATCATTAATTAACAATAGCGATAAAATAATATATTTATTCATTTTATATATATATACTATAATATTTATATATATTATGAATTAGATGATATCTTTTGACATTAAGACATTTATGTCATAACTTTCATACACATCTTTTGTAAGACTATTTAACATTTTTTCATAATTATCTCCAGATACTTCGTTGCCCGAAGGAAATATAGTGCCTTTAATAGTTGTATTGAGCATTTTATCAATTGATAAGGGCTCTGTGTTATTATAGCCTTCACCGAAGAAACACTCTTTAACACTTTTCCCCATTTCCTTACAGGTTTTTAGAGATTTATACATATCTACTGGCTGTGCTGTATCTTTATAATATACTTCAAATGTTTTTTGAGCCCCTTTGTTAGTTTTTGCGGCAGCAACTAAAACATCCGCTAAATCAATCCTTGATATAATACCGCTTTTTGAAACACCTTGATTAAACTCTACTTCCTTAGGTCCTCTTCTTTCGCCCGGAGATAACATTCCCGGTCTTACAATAGTATAGCTCATATTAGCAGGAACATCCTTGTACAATATGCGAACTCTTTCTTCGCCTGTTTGTTTTTTATAGCAACTATCGCAACTCGCAAAACCTCTATCAATTGTTTCTCCGTAATTCTCTTTTCCCAACTGACATTTAGCACATATTGAAGATACTATAATCAATCTTTTAACATTTGCCTTAATAGCCTCTTTAGCAACATTAACCAATCCAATATCTTCAACATTACTACTTGGTTCAGCTATTTGACTATTTTTATTAGTATCATTTAACATCTTATCATACGCTTCAGTTCCGGGTGTTCCTGTAATTTTAACAGCAGGTCTTGAAGCAGCACAATAAATTACAGCATCGCAACCATCCAATATACCAATGAGAGATTGGGGTTTTACAACATCAACACCGACAACCTTTTGAATTTTATCTTTATCCTTAATATTATCTATCACAAGTGTATTACTTTTCGCATTATTTCTATCGACAATTTCAACATTTTTTCTCGTAATAGCTACAACATTTATATTTTTATTTAGCAAAGTTCTTACAGTGTCTCCTCCTGTGTATCCAGAAGCACCGAATACAGCAACCTTATTTATTACAATATCATCTTTAATATCCACAAGCGTATTTTTGTATCCTAATACATATTTAGGATGAATCACGAGAGGGAAAACAGAAAATGGCAATAATTCTAAAATATTGCGTCTGCTAATATCATTAATGAATCTCATTTTACAATTATTTAAGTCTCTTGAGTCTCTTGAGTCTCTTGAGTCTCTTGAGTCTTTCTTGTATCTTAGATATGGCGAGGATTTTGCCTTTCTAATATTAAAGACGCGTAATAGATAATTATTAGCATTATAGGGAATAAAGGAATCCGATGATAATATATAGCAAGAAGCGAGTATAAAGAGGAATATATTAGATATCATTTGTTATTATATATAATTATATTTTTATATAATATAAATGAAAAAAGAGATAACATTAGATAAGTTTTTATCATTTTGGATAGTATTATATTCGTTTGGTTATGTTTTAAAAATATTTCATTATAATCCTATCGTATTGCTTGGAGTATCTATAATTGTTTTTGCTGTAGCTGTTATTATTGCTCTCTATTATCATAATAAAAATAGTAATTTATTCTATTATTTTATTATTAATTTCTTTGCCAAAATACCAATATTTCTAATAATATACAATAATAATCCTGGAATGACACATAAAGATATTATATTCTCTATATTAATTACGTTAATATATATCCTATATATCAAAGTGATTGATGATGATATTCTATGTGTATACAAAGACCTATTGCTTTTTATAATAAATAAAGAGGATGGACGGGAAGGGCCATTATATAAATATTATAAAAATATTATTGAAGGATAATCATTGAGAGGCTATTGAGAGGCTATTGAGAGGCTATTGTGAGGCTATTGAGAGGCTATTGAGAGGCTATTGAGAGGCTATTGAGAGGCTATTGAGAGGCTATTGAGAGGCTATTGAGAGGCTATTGAGAGGCTATTGAGAGGCTATTGAGAGGCTAT
>JACCED011024220.1_pt1 | contig 16850 bp, 16 predicted proteins | sample 7455021 | NCBI WGS metagenome assembly JACCED01 (sample SAMN15323456, study PRJNA562643) | freshwater metagenome | isolation source: river surface water | place: USA:Blue River Watershed | collected 2017-08-19 | reverse complement strand
AATTTCTTGGGTCACCCGAATCGCTTCTAAAACCCCCTGACCAACGTAATCATCCCAAGTGATTTGATTCATGCTGGCGTCGGCATTTTTCCAGGAGACCAAGAACACCGTATGCCCTTGGCTCACCATATAGCGCACCACCGAGTTATCGGGTTGTAGATCCAGAATGTAATATTTATTAATACACGGCGGCACCATTAAAAATGGGCGCTCATAGACCTGATCGGTCAACGGTTTGTATTGAATGAGTTCAAAGAGTTTGTTCCGAAACACCACAGCACCCTCGGTTTGTGCCAAGTTCTGACCAACCTCAAAGCCACTCTCATCGGTCTGACTAACCTTACCTTTACCCAAATCGCCTAATAAATTAACGATTCCCTTTTGCAGAGACTGCCCCTGCGTTTGCAAGATGGTCTCTAAGGCCTCAGGATTGGTGGCAAAGAAATTGGCGGGCGATAAGGCATCAATCATTTGCTGGGTCGCAAACTCAATCCGCTGTAGAGTCTTGGGGTCCGTTTCTACTGCATTCACGAGTTCATTGAGATAACGTGAGTTGAGTAAATAGGTGGAGACCAATGCTTTACTCCACGGGTTTTGCCAAGCCTGCCCTTGAAAGCGCCGATCTTTAATCTCGAGGGCATCAGGATCCTTGCCCAACTTACCCAAATCCTCGAGGTATTTTTTTTGAATCTCTGAAAGTTTTACAGGTGGAATCATCGCCATGTATTGCGGTGCTAGTGTTGGTGAATTTCCCAAGTTCATAATCGGTGCAATCTTTAAGCAATATGTAAAACCAAAAAGTACAGCCCTATTCTCAGACGATTATTGCTCTAGGGTTATAAGCACTAACCCTAGCCCTAATGAGGTTTTGAGGGCGATCCATTCCTCAGGACCCTTGATTCTAAGGCTTTGGGTTAAACCAGATCAGGCTGGCAAAGCGCCCGGTGGGGTTTTGACGACGGTAGGAGTAAAAACGCTCAGGCTCACTGTAGGTACAAAGATCCCCACCAAATACCTGCTTCACACCCATTGCGTGTAGACGTTCTGTTGCAATTCTAGGTAAATCGGCCATATAACGCTGGGCATTTATACTTTTCTCAAAACAAGAATCACTGAGCGTATGTCCTCTGTGCTCAGCTGCCCTTAAGAAGGCATCCCGTACTTCACTTCCCACCTCATAGTGTTTTACAGAAATACTCGGTCCGATCAAAGCAATGAGTCGATCTGCCAGTTCGGACTGCTCTTGTAAAAATAGGGCCACGGTGTTCTCAAGCACCCCCTCACACAATCCACGCCAGCCTGCATGTGCTGCGGCGATCGCTGTACCTGATTGGTTAGTAAACAAGACCGACATACAGTCTGCCGCCAAAATACTTAATACTGTTTGGGGTGTTTGGGTGAACGAGGCATCTGCCTCGACCATATTCTCATGAATACCTGGATTGCTTCCCTGCACCTTGACCACCCGGGTGCCGTGCACTTGTTTAATCCAATAAGGGCTTTGAGGGAGCAAGGCATCTAAGACCCTACGGTTTTGCAGAACTGCTTCGAGCTCATCACCAGCGTAAGCACCCAGATTGAAACCATCAAAGGGGGCTTTGCTAAAGCCGCCGTGACGAGTGGTCGTGAACGCATGAACATGACTGGGTGCTGGCCATTGAGCCCGAATCACTGTGAGCGCGCTCATCTAATTAGCCTCAGATAATGCACTGGATGCTGCAGTGGGCAAGACCGCTTGATCTAATTGCACTGCGCTATTTAATGTCAAGAGATCCGCAGGCACTGGGGCAAACCAGCTCATGGGCTTTTGGGTCTTAGGGTGGATGAACTGCAGTGCAAAGGCATGCAAAGCTTGTCGATGCAAGTTCAGTTCCTTGGCCGCTGCAGGTATCTTTTTGCGATACACCGGATCGCCCAAGAGGGGGTATCCCAATGACTCAAGATGAACACGAATTTGATGGGTGCGACCAGTTTCTAGGCGGCACTCTAATAAAGAGACCTTAGCAGTTCCCATTGATCCAAGTGCTAAACGTTTGTAATGGGTCACCGCCGCTTTTGCGCCTTGCTGGCTTGCGCTCACCACGGCCATCTTTAAACGATCACGCTGGTCACGGCCCACGGCGGCATCAATCGTGCCACGCAATGGAGTATCGCCCCAAACCCACGCCAAGTAGCGCCGTTCCACTAAATGGTCCTGTAATAAACGCACTAGGGCTGTTTGTGCAATCGCAGTACGTGCCACCACAAATAATCCCGATGTATCTTTATCGAGTCAGTGCACAATGCCTGCGCGCGGTAGATGTTGTAACTCTGGATAATGAAAGAGTAAGCCGTTCAGAACGGTGCCACTCCAGTTACCAGCAGCTGGGTGCATCACCATTCCAGCTACTTTATGAAAGACCAGGATCGTGTCATCTGCGTAGATGCAATCAAGTGGGATGTTCTCTGGCAAAAAGGCATGTTGCTCCGGCATCTCCTGGGGAAAGACCCGAATTTGCTCACCGCCACGCAGGATTTGGCGAGCCTTGACCGCTTTGCCGTCTACTAATACTGCTCCCTGGGTCGCCCAAGCTTGTAAACGATTACGAGAATAGTCACTCAAAAAATGAGCCAATGCCTTATCCAATCGCTCACCGGCCATATGGTCTGGAATCTCTAGAGCAATGAAATCCTCATCATCGATATAATCAGAGGGATTCGGATTAGGAGTTTGCGGCAATGCCACGCTTGAAGGACCTTATTGTGTTGAACTTACCCACCGTGGGGCGCCATCTTGCTAGTGTAAGGCTTGTCCAGCTTACCCTCCTGATTTGTGCTGGCGCGCTCTTGAGTGCTTGTGCAAATACCAATACCGATGAAACTGTAGGCTGGTCTGAGGCCAAACTCTTTACCGAAGCCAAAGATAAGATGGCTGAGGGTGACTTTGATAAATGCGGCAAGTATTTTGAGAAACTCGAGGCTCGGTTCCCCTTTGGTCCGTACTCGCAACAAGCACAAATTAACTCGGCCTACTGTTTCTGGAAAGCGCAGGAGCCTGCTCAAGCCCTCGTACAAATTGATCGCTTCATTAAATTACACCAAGGTAACCCTAATCTTGATTACGCCTATTACCTAAAGGGCTTAATTACCTTTAATGATGATCTGGGTTTTATGGGCAAGCTCACCGGGCAGGATCTGAGCGAGCGCGATCCCAAAGCAGCCAAAGAAGCCTTTGAGGCCTTCAAGGTCGTGGCCGAGCGATTCCCTAATAGTAAGTATGCTCCGGATGCGATTGATCGCATGCGCTATATCGTCAACTCACTCGCTGAGGCCGATGTCATTGTGGCGCGTTATTACTTTCAACGCGGGGCTTACTTAGCCTCTGCCAATCGCGCTCAGTTGGTTATCCGTGATTACGATCGCGCACCTGCTGTTGAAGAAGCTCTCTACATATTGGTGCAGTCCTATCAAGCCCTTGGAATGAATGACCTTAGCTCCGACGCAATGCGTGTCTTTAAACTGAACTTCCCTGATAGTCAGATCTTTAAAACCGGCGTTCGGGTTCAGAAAGAACGCAGGTGGTGGCAGTTCTGGGTGACTAAATAATCTCGACGGGTACTCGAGGTGCGATCGCACATACGAGCTCATACCCAATCGTTTGTGCTTGATTAGCGACATCGTCTACCGGTAGATTTTTACCCCACAACTCCACCGAAGTGCCAAGCGTTGCCCACGGCGCATGACTCAAATCAATCGTGAGCATGTCCATCGATACCTGCCCTGCTATGGGGCAGATAATCCCTGAGGTTTTATCTGTGGGTCCGCTGACCCAAACAGGAGTGCCGTCTACGGCATGTCGTGGATAGCCATCTGCATAGCCACACGCAATCACCCCAATGCGCATTGCCTGTTTGGCTACATAACGCGCTCCATAGCCCACTGCATCCCCCGCTTGGAGCTCTTGTACAGCAATAATTTTGCTAGAGAGGCTCATTACAGTTTTAAGATGAGCGTGCTCAATGTCTTTATAAGCGCCAGTGGGTGAGATGCCATGCAACATGATCCCGGGTCTTACCCAATCGCCTAGGGCATTTCGATGCCAAAGTACGGCGGCAGAGTTTGCTAAGGAGGTCTCACCCTTAAGGCCATCAATCGTTTTGCTAAAGCATTCCATTTGTGCACCAACAGAAGGCTCACGATCGACCCGATCCGCATTGGCAAAATGGGTCATATGATGAACGTGGTGACCTTGCGCATGCAAACGGTGGTAGGCAAGGCGGTAGGCGTCGGGGGTGAACCCTAAACGGTTCATTCCAGAGTTGAGTTTTAGAAACACGGTGATGGGATGGCTTTGCTTCTCTAGCCAACTAACTTGCTCGGCGCAATGGACCACTAGATCACACCTGAGCTCAATGACCGAGCTGAGGTCATCCTCATTAAATAAGCCCTCTAGAAGCAAAATGCGCTTATCCCAGCCTTGGGCTCTTAGCCAACGGGCATCATCGAGATCGAGGAGTGCAAAGCCATCGGTTTGGCCTAGGCCAGCCAAGGCAGCTTTCAGGCTATGCCCATAAGCACGGGCTTTAACCACAGACCATATCCGAGAATTACCTATTAACTCACGGACCCTTGCCAAGTTGTGGCTTAATGCACCTGTATCAATCGATGCGAGAATCGGGCGCTCCAGAAAACTCCCCTTTCATGCTCTAATCTAGTAAATGAAGCAATTGTACGAATGAAACCTGGTTTTTACACTATTATGGCGGCGCAATTTTTTTCGTCGCTCGCAGATAATGCCCTCCTAATCGCGGCGATTGCCCTATTGGCTCAGCTTGCTGCTCCTGCGTGGATGACCCCACTCCTTAAGCTGTTCTTTGTTTTATCGTATGTTCTCTTAGCTGCATTTGTGGCTGCCTTCGCAGACTCTCGACCCAAGGGTCAAGTGATGTTCATCACCAACACCATCAAAATTGTGGGTTGTGCTGCTATGTTATTTGGGGCGCATCCCTTAGCTTCCTACGCCATCGTTGGTTTAGGGGCTGCCGCTTACTCACCGGCCAAGTATGGAATATTGACCGAACTCCTGCCCCCCGAGAAATTGGTCGCAGCCAATGGTTGGATTGAAGGATTAACCGTAGGGTCGATTATTGCGGGCACAGTTTTGGGTGGGGTATTAATTAGTACTGCCGTCTCTAATAGCTTAATGAGCTTTGACTTACCAGCAATCACCACTGGGGTGGATAGCCCTGCCGAGTCAGCCATCTCAATCATCATGTTCATTTATCTGATTGCGGCACTCTTTAATTTACGAATTCCCGACACAGGCGCTCGCTATCCAGAACAAAAGATTAATCCGGTTCAGCTCACAAAGGATTTTTTTGTGGGCTTTCATGTCCTTTGGCGTGATCGCTTAGGTCAGATCTCATTAGCAGTAACCACCCTGTTTTGGGGTGCCGGCGCAACCCTGCAGTTCATTGTGCTTAAGTGGGCAGAGACCGCTCTCAACATGAACCTCTCCCAAGGCGCCATCCTTCAAGCAGTTTCGGCTATTGGTGTTGCAGGGGGTGCGGTTTGGGCTGCCTCGCGGATTCCATTGAAGTCCGCCCTGAAAGTTTTACCCTATGGGGTGGTCATGGGTTTATTGGTTTGTGTCATGGCTATCTACCATATTGAATATCTCCCCTCCTTTGCCTTGTTCACGGTCGGCGGCTTTGTAGTTAACTTTAATCTCTTGCCAGCCTATGTATTGCTAATTACTGTGGGTTGGCTGGCGGGTTATTTTGTGGTGCCCATGAATGCCCTCTTACAGCATCGTGGTCACGTTTTATTGTCAGCAGGTCACTCCATTGCGGTCCAGAACTTTAATGAGAACCTCTCAGTTCTCATGATGTTAATGCTCTATGCCTTATTAATTTGGCTTGATGTGCCCGTACCGATTGTGATTACAGGCTTTGGCATTACGGTTGCGGTCACCATGTGGTTGGTAATCAAGAAACATCAGGCCAATCAAGCTGAGTATGACTCACTCCACTTAATTGGTGAGTCTAAGCACTAGGTTTAGAGAGACTGCAGTACGGAGCGCGCTAAGAGTAGGTCCTGCCAGGCAAGTGCCTTATCAGCTGGCTTCTGTAGCAGATGGGCTAGATCAAAGCTTGCCACCAGAGGTATATCCAGTCCACCGAGTTCTAGAACAACATCCCGTAGGTTCTCTAAGAGTTCATGCTCGCCACTTAAAGATTGCGCCGCCTGTTGACCAAACGCAAATGCAATACAAGGTAGGCTGGTATCTGGCGCTTTAGTATTGTTAGGTTCACGCCACTCCCACTCACTTTGTAATAGGCCAAGAGCACGAACGATGTTCTTAAACAATACTTCTGCATCGCCAGAAGGCGCTTTGCCATAAAACAGCCAATACACTTTGGGTACCAAGTTTGTCTTGGTTTGGGCTGGAGTTTCTGGGGCCGAAGCTTGCTCTTCCTTAGTAAAGCCAGGACCTGTCTCGCGTAAGGACCATTCGCTAATGCCCATTTCTTTTAAATAGATTGAGGCTTGTTCAGTGCTCATACAGATTGGCGTGTTGCTTCAGTGTTTTAGTCATTACCAGCGCATCCTCACGCTGACCCGTGGAGGATTCTAAGGGATAGTAGGCTTTGCGAGTTGCGAGTTCGGTAAAGCCCATCTTGGTATAGAGAGCCTTTGCAGCAAAATTACTGGGGCGCACTTCCAATAGAATGCGTGGGATTTGTAAATTCTGGGCAATCGACTCAATCGCTTGCATCAAACGCAGTGCTAGTCCTTGGCGCCGCATACTTGGATTGACTGTAATGTTGAGAAGATGCAAATCATCGACTGCGGGAAGAAGGATGCAATAGGCCCAAATTGTTTTTGGCTCTTCATTGGCCTCGCGCATGCAATACGCCCAGTGCCCAGCGGCAATCGAGTCTAAGAAATTACCTCTACTCCAAGGATGGGCGTGCGATGCATACTCCATCAGCAGAACCTCGTCGAGGTCAGCATCGCTCATCAGCTCTAGCACTAACTCAGCCAACAGAATGACCGGTTGGGGTACTGTGTGCTGCGGCAGATCGTTCTTCAGTGGTAAGAGCTACCTTGTTCCGAATATACAAAGGTTCTAATTGCTCTACCGTAATAGTTTGTTTGGCCTCTAGTAGGGGCTTCGCCCATTGCAAGATACCAAGGGCATTGGGTACCAGTTGAGTATCCATACGATCCTTTAATGGTGATGACTCAAGGAGTTTAGGATACTCCTGGAATGCATTGCCGGCCGCATATGCAAGACCATCAAGGTTAATACTCTCGGGGCTGCTTAAGGCAATCTCTCCAATGCGCTTGGGAGGCTGATTAGAAATGGGATTAACGTGATAGCGTGCCCAATACACCTCTCCCATACGGGCATCCAAGGCAATTAAGAACTGAGTATCGGCTGCTGGTGAGCTTCTTTGGAATGTATTGCTCTGGACCACTTGCATCGCCATGGCATCAAGACTAGCTACGGGTATTACGGGTCGTTTGGCTCCGACTGCTAAGCCCTGCGCGATGGCGACCGATAGACGCACACCTGTAAATGCACCGGGGCCAATCCCCACTGCGATTGCATCAAGATCTTGATATTGGGCGCTTACGGAATGGAGTAGCTCATTAATCCAAGGTAGAAGATGTTGGCTAGCACCTGCACCAATGAGTTCATGGCGGTGTTTAATCTGCCCATCAAACGACAAGGCCACCGAACACCACGAGGTCGAAGTGTCGATGGCCAGTATGCGCATGCGAGCAGAACTAGAACATGATGCTCTAGCTGTTAGAACTCTTCATACAATGGGAGGGTCAGGAACTCTACAAACTGATCATTGGCAACCAGATCATCAAAGATCTTGGCAGCGCGGTCAAACTGGCCGACTGCACCAGAGTCCTTCACTTTGTTGAGCTCTTCCCCAATCATTTTGCGTACAAGCTCGATCGTGACCTTACGTCCATCATCTAAGACACCTTTTGGAGAACGGATCCACTGCCAAACTTGCGAGCGACTAATCTCAGCAGTAGCAGCGTCTTCCATCAGATTATGAATCGGTACGCAACCATTACCTGCTAACCAAGCACCCATGTAATGGATACCCACATTAATGTTGTACCGCAAGCCAGCTTCCGTAATCGGACCCTCGGGTGCAAAATTGAGGATGTCGGCAGCCGTTACCTGAATATCGTCACGTTGACGATCAAACTGATTACCCTTGTCACCCAATACGGCCTTGAACTCGTTCATGCAGAGCTCAACCAGACCCGGGTGAGCGACCCAACTGCCGTCATAGCCATCGGTTGCCTCACGACGCTTATCGGTTGAGACCGCGGCTAGAGCAATAGCGTTCTTCTCAGGATCGTTCTTAATCGGAATGAAGGCGCTCATACCGCCCATGGCGGGTGCGCCCCGCCTATGGCAAGTTTTTAATAAGAACAGTGCATAGGAACGCATAAAAGGTGAGGTCATGGTGACCTTCACACGATCGGCTAAGCAGAAGTTTTTATCGAGCTTGAACTTTTTAATCGCCGAGAAGATGTAATCCCAACGCCCGGCATTCAGACCCGCACTGTGATCGCGTAGCTCATACAAAATCTCATCCATCTCAAAGGTGGCATTAATGGTCTCGACCAAAACCGTTGCTTTGATCGAGCCATGCTTAATACCAAGTTCTTGCTCGGTCATGGAGAAGATCTCATTCCACAATCGAGCCTCTAAATGACTCTCAATCTTGGGCAAATAGAAGAATGGGCCTAAGCCTCGGGTCTCAAGGTATTTACCGTTATTGAAGGTAAAGATGGCGAAATCAAAGATACCGCCCGAGACACGCTGGTCGTCGACCAAGACATGCTTCTCATCCAGATGCCAACCGCGTGGGCGAACAATTAAGGTAGCGGTTTTCTCATTCAGTTTGTATTCTTTACCAAAGAGATTGAGTGCAATATCACGGCGAATTGCTTTCTTGAGATTGACCTGACCCTGAATAATGTTCTCCCAATATGGGCTATTGGAATCTTCGAAGTCAGCCATATAAGAATCAGCGCCTGAGTTCAGGGCATTAATCACCATCTTGGCGTCTACAGGGCCCGTTAACTCCACACGACGGGTCTCAAGTGCTTTTGGTACTGGAGAGATCTTCCAATCTCCATCACGAATCAATTTGGTCTCAGGCAAGAAATCAAGTTTCTGACCCGCATCCAGTTTTATGGCTAACTCAACACGTTTTTTTAGGAGCTCCTGGCGACGAGGCTCAAAGGCACGATGGAGTTTCGCAACAAGCTCCAGTGCTTCGGGGGAAACAACGGTTGCGAAGTCCGGATTTAGCTTTGCTTTTAGCTCAATGCCGTTGGACTCGATGGTTGGGGCGCCAGACATGAATTCTCCTATGGGTTTCTGAGATATAAATGACAAATTAAATTCTATTATGCCCGATATGTTGCACTGCACCCAATAGCGATTTACGCCAAAGCGCTGATGATCTCCGGTGGCGCTTGAACAAGCTCGATAAGGACACCTTCACCCCCAAATGGAAACTCTTCATTACCTTTTGGATGCACAAAAATGATGTCGTGTCCGCCTGCTCCTAGACGAATACCGCCCGGTGCAAAACGCAAGCCTTGCTCTGTTAGCCAATTAACCGCCTTGGGTAGATCATCGACCCAGAGGCCGATGTGATTTAAGGGTGTTTGGTGGACTGCAGGCTTTTTATCGATATCGAGGGGTTGCATTAGGTCGACCTCAATCTCATGGGCGCCCTTTCCAATTGCACAAATATCCTCATCAACGTTCTCGCGCTCTGAGACGAAGGTATCTTTGTACTGAAATCCCAATAAATCAACCCACAATGTTTTGAGTTTCTGTTTGTCGGTACCGCCAATTGCGATTTGTTGAACTCCAAGTATTTTGAATGGGCGTGTCATGGTTATTACTTTGCAAATTGAATAATGATTTGATCAACCGCCAGACTTGATCCTTCGGCTACGCAGATCTCTTCCACAATACCGTCTTGCGCTGCCGATAAGGTGTTCTCCATCTTCATAGCCTCGATGACTGCTAACTTTTGTCCTGCGGTCACCTTATCGCCTTTGGCAACATGCAACTTGCTTAAGAGGCCTGGCATTGGCGAGAGCAATAGCTTGGAGGTATCGGGTGGTGCTTTGTATGGCATACGGGCTTGCATCCCTGCACCAAAGGGGCTTAGAACAATGCATGCAAAGCCCACACCATCTTGCATGATTTGATAACCCAAGCCTGGGCGTTCGATTTGGGCACAGAGCGCTGGCTCACCATCGATTTGATATGGCAATCGGATTGATCCTGGCACCCAATCGCTCTCCAAGAGGTACTCCTTAATGAGTCGTTTGCCTTGATTAGCCTTCACTGAAATTTGATAGCCCTGATCCTTGTGCTCGATCTTAGTGTTGTAAGAATCTTCACCGGCCATCACCACAAACTCTTGGGTGAGTTTCATTTCATGGCCAAGGAGTTGTCCTTCGAGTAATTTTGCTCTTTCGAGATAACGGCGATGCACAAAGGTTGCCAAGGCTGGCAAGCGATTAGGGTCGGCCGGTGTCACTGAATTAGCTTGAAAGCCTTTGGGAAACTCTTCGGCAATAAATCCTGTATTAAAGTTGCCCGATGTAAACCGAGGATGCTGCAAGAGTGCCGCTTGAAACTGGATATTCGAATGAATGCCTCTAATCACAAACTCGTTAAGAGCATTGCGCATTTTGCTCATCGCCTCTTCTCGATTGGCACCATGCGTAATTAACTTAGCAATCATCGAGTCGTAATACATGGGGATCTCGCCACCCTCATACACTCCTGTGTCGACTCGCACACCATTCTGTGGTGCGGGTGGTTGATACTTCACCAAGCGGCCGGTCGATGGCATGAAATTACGCAATGGGTCTTCGGCATTAATCCGGCACTCCATGGCCCAGCCCTTGCGGGCGATCTCACCTTGACCAAAGGCTAATTTCTCACCTGCTGCTACTCGGATCATTTGTTCAACGAGGTCTAAGCCAGTGATGCATTCTGTAACAGGGTGTTCTACCTGGAGTCGTGTGTTCATCTCGAGGAAGTAAAAAGATTTATCTTTACCCACTACGAACTCCACAGTTCCTGCCGATTGATAGTGCACAGCTTTGGCTAATGCTACTGCCTGCTCTCCCATTGCTTTACGGGTCGCATCATCCAAAAATGGGGATGGTGCTTCTTCAATTACCTTTTGATGACGACGCTGAATCGAGCACTCGCGTTCCCACAAATACACGGTATTACCATGTGCATCACCGAGCACCTGTATCTCAATATGCCGTGGCTCTTCAACAAATTTCTCAATGAAGACACGATCGTCACCAAAGCTATTACGCGCTTCGTTCTTGCAGGCCACAAATCCTTCGGCAGTTTCTTGATCGTTATAAGCAACGCGCAAGCCCTTGCCTCCACCACCCGCTGACGCTTTAATCATCACTGGATACCCAATCCCTTTGGCGATCTTTACCGCATCCTCAGGTTGATCAATCGCTGCGTTGTGACCTGGGATAGTGTTGACCTTAGCTTCTAGAGCCAGCTTCTTAGAAGCGATCTTATCGCCCATCGCAGCAATCGATTGATGCTTGGGGCCAATGAAGATAATGCCTTCTTCTTCAACTCGTCTAGCAAACTCTTCGTTCTCGGATAAGAATCCATAGCCTGGATGAACGGCTTGTGCACCTGTTTCTTTACAGGCTGCAATAATGCGATCCATCTGCAAATACGACTCTCGCGATGGCGCAGGTCCAATGCACACTGCTTCATCGGCAATGCGCACATGGCGCGCCTCCGCATCTGCCTCTGAATACACAGCAACGGTCTGAATGCCCATCCGTTTCGCTGTAAGCATTACTCGGCAGGCGATCTCGCCTCGATTCGCAATTAGTATTTTCTTAAACATATGTGTTCTGGTCATTCAATTAAAGAGGAATGTTGCCGTGCTTACGGGGTGGGTTTTGTAGGTCTTTGTCTTGTAACATCGCTAGAGAGCGTGCAATGCGCTTGCGGGTCTCGTGCGGCATGATCACATCGTCGATATAACCGCGACGTCCTGCCACAAAGGGGTTTGCAAACTTAGCCTTGTACTCGGCCTCGCGCTCACTAATCTTGCTGGGGTCGCCCTTCTCCTCACGGAAAATAATCTCGACCGCACCTTTGGGTCCCATCACCGCAATCTCTGCAGAAGGCCAGGCAAAGTTGACATCGCCCCGCAAATGCTTAGAAGCCATCACATCGTAGGCGCCACCATAGGCCTTACGAGTAATCACCGTCACCTTGGGTACAGTGCAATCGGCATAGGCGTAGAGTAATTTAGCGCCGTGCTTAATAATGCCGCCGTACTCTTGTGCGGTTCCTGGCATAAAGCCTGGCACATCAACCAAGGTTACTACTGGAATATTGAATGCATCACAGAACCGGACAAAGCGCGCTGCCTTGATGGATGATTTGATATCCAAACAACCGGCCAAGACTAAGGGTTGATTTGCAACAATGCCAGCAGTTTGTCCACCAATGCGTGCAAAGCCGATGATGATGTTCTTGGCATAGTCAGGCTGTAACTCAAAGAAGTCTTCATCATCAACTACCTTATGAATCAGCTCTTTCATGTCATAGGGCTGATTGGGATTATTCGGTACTAAGGTATCTAAGGAATAATCGGGTTCGTCTGACCAGACCAAGCCGCCCAAGAATGGTGCTTTCTCTTTATTAGACAGTGGCAGATAACTATAGAAACGACGCAACATCATGATCGCCTCCACATCATTATTGAAGGCCAGGTCACACACTCCTGAAACCGATGAATGCGTGCTTGCCCCTCCCAAATCTTCGGCACTGACATCCTCATGCGTAACGGTCTTAACCACTTCAGGACCGGTCACAAACATATAGGAGGTATCTTTCACCATGAAGATGAAATCCGTTAAAGCCGGTGAATACACCGCGCCGCCCGCACAGGGTCCCATGATCAGCGATATTTGGGGGATCACTCCTGAGGCAGAGACATTGCGCTGAAAGATCTCGGCATACCCTCCGAGCGATGCAACCCCTTCCTGAATCCGCGCACCACCAGAGTCATTTAACCCAATCACGGGTGCACCCACCTTCATGGCCTGATCCATGATCTTACAAATCTTCTCGGCATGCGCTTCTGAGAGCGAGCCACCCAAGACCGTGAAGTCTTGTGAAAACACAAAGACCAAGCGGCCATTAATCATTCCATAACCAGTTACTACCCCATCACTCGGAACAGTTTGATCGGCCATCCCAAAATCGCTGCAGCGATGCTCAACAAACATATCCCATTCTTCAAAAGAGTCTTCATCGAGCAAGAGCTCAATGCGCTCACGAGCCGTTAACTTACCTTTGGCATGCTGCGCAGCAATCCGCTTCTGACCACCACCAAGGCGAGCTAACTCGCGCTTGGCTTCTAGTTGAGAAATAATGTCTTGCATACAAACTCCTGTAATAAATTGGGTAGCCTTACGACTTCATCGCTTCGAGTAGTCGACGGGCAGCAACCGATGGGGCTATGCTTCCTTGATTAACCGCAACGCTCATCTCGGGCAGCAAGTGTTGGACGGCTGGATGGTTCTTGAACTGGCTTTTGAGAGCACTATCGATCCGCTCCCACATCCAAGAGCTGGCTTGTTGCTTACGTCTCTCTTGCAGATGACCATTGGCGGTCTCGAGTTTCTGAAAACGCTTTACTTCACTCCACAATTCATCGATCCCTTCACCCAAGAGTGCGCTCATGCGCAAGACTGTGGGGTGCCACTCCTCCTTCACATGGGTGGCATGATCGGGGTTCCCCTGAAATCCCATTAAACGCAGTGAGCTTGTAATAAAGGCTTGAGCACGTGTTGCGGCGCCGGGGTCAATATCTGCTTTATTAATCACGATGAGATCCGCAATCTCCATCACCCCTTTTTTGATCGCCTGCAGGTCATCACCAGCATTGGGTAATTGCAACAACATAAACAAGTCGGTCATGCCTGCAACCGCAATCTCGCTTTGGCCAACTCCTACGGTCTCCACAATCACGACATCATGGCCTGCGGCTTCTGCTAAGAGCATCACCTCGCGAGTACGCTCTGCGACACCACCGAGTGTTCCGGATGAAGGGCTAGGACGAATGAATGCGTTCTCGTTCACAGAGAGAAGCTCCATGCGGGTCTTATCGCCCAAGATTGATCCACCCGACAAACTCGAGGATGGGTCTATTGCTAGCACTGCAACCCGATGACCTTGTTTAATTAAGTAGAGCCCAAGGTTCTCGATCAGAGTTGATTTACCCACACCCGGCACTCCAGAGATCCCCAAACGGAATGATTTGCCGGTATGGGGCAAGATCGTATTGAGCAATGTATCGGCACGCTCACGATGATCGGTGCGGGTGGACTCTAAGAGAGTAATCGCTTTAGCAAGCGCACGGCGCTGTGCTGGGCACGGTTTGCCCAACAAAGCTGCAATCAGTTGCTCATCGGTTTGATCGGCGGGCATGGATTAGGTTTGGTGCTTTCGGATTTGCTCTAAGACATCTTTGGCGGATGCCGGTATGGGTGTGCCTGGTCCATAAATCCCTTTGACCCCCGACTCATACAAGAACTCATAATCCTGCCTTGGTATCACACCGCCTACAAAGACGATGATGTCATCGGCACCTTGCTTGCGTAACTCCTGAATAATCGCTGGCACCAGTGTTTTATGTCCAGCTGCCAAGGTCGAGATACCGAGTGCATGCACATCGTTCTCAATTGCTTGGCGCGCGCACTCTTCGGGTGTTTGGAACAAGGGTCCCATATCTACATCAAAGCCCAGATCTGCAAAGGCGGTTGCTACCACTTTTGCACCACGATCATGACCGTCTTGGCCTAGTTTGGCAATCATCACTCGTGGGCGACGGCCATATTGTTTTGCAAACTCGGCGATCTCGCCTTTGAGCTTCTCCCAACCCTCTGCTGAATCGTATGCGGCTGCGTACACTCCGGTCACCTTTTGTGTATCGGCACGGTGGCGGCCATAAACGTTTTCCAAAGCATCCGACACCTCGCCCACCGTTGCGCGTAAACGGATTGCTTTGATCGCTAGATCTAATAAATTACCTGTGTTCTGTTCTGCCGCTTGAGATAGTGCAGCGAGTGCTTCCTGTACTTTTTTAGGATCGCGTTTAGCTTTAATCGATTTCAGGCGAGCAATCTGGTTATCGCGTACCTTATCGTTGTCGATCACCAAGACATCTACCAAACTCTCTTCCTGTAGTTTGTATTTATTGACACCGACGATCACATCTGCACCAGCATCAATCTTGGCTTGCTTTTGGGCAGCTGCTGATTCGATCTTGAGTTTGGCCCAACCGCTTTCTACAGCTTTGGTCATACCACCCATTGCATCAACTTCGGCAATAATTTCCCAGGCCGCATCAGCCATCTCTTGAGTAAGCTTCTCCATCATGTAAGAACCTGCCCATGGATCAACCACGCTGGTGATATGGGTCTCTTCTTGCAAAATCAATTGCGTATTCCGTGCAATGCGCGATGAGGTCTCCGATGGCAAGGCAATTGCTTCGTCAAAGGAGTTGGTGTGTAAGGATTGGGTTCCGCCAAATACAGCAGCCATCGCTTCTACAGTGGTGCGCACAATATTGTTATAGGGGTCTTGCTCGGTCAAGGACCATCCCGAGGTTTGGCAATGCGTGCGCAACATCGATGACTTGGGGTTCTTAGGATTGAACTCTTTCATGATGCGCCACCACAACATACGCGCAGCTCGTAGTTTGGCTACCTCTAGATAGAAGTTCATCCCGATTGCAAAGAAGAATGAAAGGCGGCCAGCAAACGCATCCACATCAAGACCTTTTGCTAATGCGGTCTTGACATACTCCTTACCATCGGCCAGTGTGAATGCAAGTTCGAGTGCTTGATTAGCGCCAGCCTCTTGCATGTGATAACCCGAGATGGAGATCGAGTTGAACTTAGGCATGTTCTTGGCGGTGTACTCAATGATGTCGCCAACGATGCGCATCGATGGTGCGGGTGGATAGATGTAGGTATTGCGCACCATGAACTCTTTCAGAATATCGTTCTGAATCGTGCCGCTTAATTGGGCTTGCGTAACACCCTGCTCTTCACCGGCCACAATGTAACCAGCAAGCACAGGGAGAACAGCACCGTTCATGGTCATCGAGACTGAGACCTTGTCTAGCGGTATGCCATCAAACAATATCTTCATGTCTTCCACTGAATCAATTGCCACACCTGCTTTACCGACATCACCCACAACCCGAGGATGATCCGAGTCGTAACCACGATGTGTGGCGAGGTCAAATGCTACGGATATACCTTGACCGCCGCCCTCTAATGCTTTGCGATAAAAGAGATTGGACTCTTCGGCGGTGGAGAACCCTGCGTATTGACGAATGGTCCAAGGACGAACGGAATACATGGTTGCCTGCGGGCCCCGCAGATAAGGCTCAAATCCTGGCAGGCTATTGGTATAGGGCACTCCAGCCAAATCAGCTTGGGTATACAAGGCCTTTAAATGGATCCCGTCCGGGGTCTCCCAGCCGAGGCCATCGACATTACCGTTTGGTGCTGATTTGCTAGCAGCTTCTTGCCAAGCCTCCTGATTGGGGGCTGGGGCGTCTGGCCAGACTGCTCTAGCCTTTGGGGATTTCTGACTCATGTGCTTTCCATCAATGGGTAGGAATACAGGTATTTTGCTTGACTTTAATCTATTTGTCTATAGAATTGGATACATAATTATGAATTCAGAATATTGATCATTTTAGATAAAAATGTTT
>JACCED010809699.1_pt1 | contig 16851 bp, 16 predicted proteins | sample 7455021 | NCBI WGS metagenome assembly JACCED01 (sample SAMN15323456, study PRJNA562643) | freshwater metagenome | isolation source: river surface water | place: USA:Blue River Watershed | collected 2017-08-19 | reverse complement strand
GGCCATTCAACAACCAACATCGCCGCAACCATGACGGCTCCGCCCAGCACTGTCTTGAGCCCAAGAACCTCTTGCCCAACAATCACCGCGATAACGGCAGTCCAGAGAACCTCGGTGGTCAGGAAGATAGCCACGCGGGAAGGATCCATGATGCTCTGGGCCCAGGTCTGGACCAAGAAAGCAACCGCGGTTGAGAATACAGCTGTGAAGATGACAGCAAACCAGCCATCGCCATTCACTGGTGGGTCATAGCCACCGTCTAAGAACGCGCCAGCCCAGCTGTAGAGAGCAACCATGGCTAGCTGAATCAAAGTTAATGCGTAGACATCTTTGCCAGGGCTCCACACGCTCAATCCCACGATGTGGCCGGCAAATAGCAATGCGCAAAGAACCACCCAGAGCTGGTTCACGTCAACACTGAAACCATTGAGCGTCAAAAGTCCTAGGGCGCTGAAGGCCAAGATGATGCCAATCACGAGCTGCTTGTTGATCTTGTTGCCGAACATCATCCAGCCCAGAATTGGCGTGAGCACAACGTAGAGTCCAGTGATGAATCCGGTGATGGCAGCAGTGGTTAATTCAAGGCCAATCGTCTGAGTGATGTAGCCACCAGAAAGCAAAGTTCCAAGAAGAACACCGTGCTTAATTAACTTTCCATCGAAGGCTTTCAAGACACTAGGTCGGAAAGCGATCATCACTAAAACGGCGAGGGTAAACCTGGTTGCTAAAAAGTCATTAAATGGTTGAGCCGCAATTGCATCTTTCATAAGTACGAATGCAGCGCCCCATGCAATTGCAACTGCTAGCAGCGCAATTGCCGCCAAGGATGTTTTCTTCATCATTCAAGCCTAGCCGAGCGGCTTGATTACTTCTTAGCTAATGCCGCGTTCTTCGCCATCGATGGGAATACCAAACCGTGCATCGGCCAGACGGACCACCAGTATGCGTGGCCAAGCAAACCTTTAGGTGCATAGATTGCAACCTGAGTCAAAATCGTTCCGCCGGTTTCTGCATCTACTTCAAGCCCAAATTCAAGCCAGGCAAGTCCAGGCATTTTCATCTCGGCGCGAAGGCGTAGCAATTTGGGGCGAGTAATTTCTTCTACTCGCCAGAAATCTAAAGCGTCGCCAACCTGCAAAAGATTCGGATCCCTGCGGCCACGTCGAAGACCCACCCCACCAAATATTTTGTCGATAAATCCGCGAACTTCCCAAGCCCAGGTTGCCAGCGAGTAGCCGTTGTCACCACCGATAGCCTCAACTCGTTTCCAGACTTCATCGATTGAATCAGGGGAGTGCACGATGCGAACATCGCGATAGAGGGTTCCACCAGCCCAATCAGGGTCAGTAGGCAGCGGTTCAGACGGAGTCCAAGGCACCGAAGCATCACTCCATCGGGTTTCAACCCTTGCATCTTTGATTTTGGTTAGTGCCAATTGCACCGCGCGCTTGAAAGGAGTTAGTCCATCTGCCGGATCTGGAATCAATTTGCGAATCTTGTCATCAGCTGCCACAACTTCATTCTTCAAACTTGCAACAAGTCTTTTTGCCAACGTGTAAGGCACTGGCGTCACTAGGCCAACCCAACCACTTGACAGGCGAGGGGTCAGTACGGGAACAGGAATGATGATTCGCCTAGGCAGCCCTGCAGCTTCGGCATACTGCTGCATCATTTCTTTGTAGGTAAAAATTTCCGGACCGCCGATGTCAAATACCCCAGACACCGATGGATCGATGCTCGCGGCACCGACGAGGTAACGCAGTACATCGCGCACCGCAATCGGCTGAATTCGCACATTCACCCATTTAGGAACAGTCATGATTGGCAAACGCTCGGTGAGGTAGCGCAGCATTTCAAAAGATGCAGAACCTGAACCGATAACTACACCTGCACGAAGTTCGATTGCGGCAACGCCTGAGTTGCGAAGAATCTCACCGGTTTCTGCGCGAGCCTGAAGGTGCGGCGACATAACTTCGTTTGGTGCGATGATGCCGCCAAGGTAAACAATTCTTTTTACGCCCGAAGCCTTGGCCGCCTTGCCAAACCCCTCGGCCATTTCGCGCTCTTCCTGCTCGAAGTCATCTTTAGACATCAAGGCGTGCAGCAAGTAGTAAGCAACGTCAACGCCAATCATGGCCTCTTCGAGCACGTCGGTGTTATGGGCATCGCCCTCAGAAACTTCAACCTGATCGATCCACGGGTGGTACTTGAGGCGGTCGGCATTTCTAGCCAAAATACGAACTCGGTAACCGTGCTTCAGGAGTTCAACTATTAGTCGACCACCGATGTAACCTGTGGCCCCTGTGACCAAGCACAGGGCAGGTTCGCCAGCTGCATTCTTTAGAAGTGGCAGACCTTGGCTCACCGATGAGTTCATGGCTCTAGATTACGCCGTAGCGCTCAACCGAAACTACCTTGCGAGCTTTGTTGCTGTCATTTGCCGTCAAGTGAACTACGAGCATCTCAGCGGGCTTCAAGCTCGCGCCAGAGCGCAACAAATCTTTGTGATCCCCACCTGCGTACTTGGAAATGGTTTCGAAAATAGTAGGCAGCGCCGGGCGATGTGAACAGATTACAGATGCGCGCCCATCTTCGATGATGTCTTGGATCACATTCTTGGTCCGTTTAGGTCCTTTTTTATTTCCAAGTTCGCTCAATTGCGAACGTTCAATAATTTTTAGGTTTCTTTTATTTGCATACGGCGCAACCGTATTTAGGCATCTGGACCACGGGCTGGTGATGACTCGCTTAGGGGCGAATGCTCCCAACAATTTCACTAGTTGTTTCGCCTGGTTATATCCATCCGGAAGTAGCGGGCGCTTCCCGTCATCAATGGATTCACCATTCATCCAATCAGCTCGGGGTGTAGCTTTCGCGTGACGCAGAACAATCAGAGGCTTGGTTCTGAGTTGCCCACGCTTATGGATTGCTATCAATTCATCAAGGACTTCGCTGTCGAATTCATAGGTCAGTAACTTGCGCGCTTCTGCTGGGGTGCGCCATTCAACGCTTTCAACCTCTTCAGATGGCTTGAATTTGGATTTAGCTAACGCTGATGGGCTAACGCGTGCCGCCCAATAGTGCACCTCTTTTGGAGTGCCATTCGCAATCTTGTAATTAACAATTTTGAGGCGCGGGCCGAGCTTAATTTTCAAGCCGGTTTCTTCGGCAATTTCTCGAACGGCGGTTTCCGGCAGAAATTCTCCAGGATCAACTTTTCCTTTAGGCCAACTCCAGTCGTTGTGGCGATTCCTGTGAATCAAAGCAACAAGGAGGTTGCCTTTTTCTTCGCGCCATAGAATTGCGCCCGCAGCATAAATTGTCATTAGTTGCGTAAGTTGCGTTTTGAGTGAACTTCTTTCATAAGTTGATCCTGTAGGTCAACCAGAATATTTCCATTGGCATCTAACTGGTGGCGGGTCCAATTGCCGTCTTCAGAGAGGTACCACGATGCAACTGTCTCGCTCATTGCGGTTTCAAACAGCGCGTTCAATTCGCGAATGTGATCTGGCTGCGAAAGGCGCACAAGCGCCTCTACGCGACGATCAAGGTTTCGGTGCATCATGTCGGCCGAACCTATGTACACGGCAGGATCGCCACCGCCAGCGAAAGCGAAGATTCGTGAGTGCTCCAGGTATCGCCCTAGTACTGAACGCACCTTGATGTTTTCACTTAGACCTGGCACGCCTGGCTTCAGCGCACACATACCGCGTACCAATATTTCAACCGGCACGCCAGCATTTGAGGCTTTGTATAGAGAGTCAATGATTTGCTCATCAACAAGCGAGTTGACCTTGATGCGAATGCGAGCATCCTTGCCGGCCTGCTTGTGGGCAATTTCTTGCTCAATGCGAGCAGTCAAACCCTCACGCACGCCGTTAGGTGAAACCATCAACGATTTGAATTCCGCTTCAGGTGCGTAGCCAGAAAGTTGGTTGAAGAGCTTGGTTAGGTCTTCTCCAACAGACTCGCGTGAGGTTAGTAAACCGTAGTCCTCGTAGTATCTGGCTGTCTTTGGGTTGTAATTTCCTGTGCCGACATGGCAGTAGCGGCGCAGCTGGCCCTTCTCCTGGCGAATAACCAGTGCCAACTTACAATGCGTCTTCAAGCCAACTATTCCGTAAACCACGTGAACGCCAGCCTGCTCAAGTTTGCGGGCCCAGGCGATGTTGTTCTGCTCGTCAAAGCGAGCCTTAATTTCAACCAGCGCCAAAACTTGCTTGCCTGCTTCTGCAGCGGCAATCAGTGCGTCAACAATCGGCGAGTCACCAGAGGTGCGGTACAGGGTTTGTTTGATAGCCAAAACTTTTGGGTCAGCAGCGGCTTGCTCGACAAAAGCTTGAACAGAAGTTGAGAATGACTCATAAGGGTGGTGCATCAAAATGTCGCGCTGGCGCATCGCAGAGAAAATACTTACATCTTTATCTTCAACCGGCTGCAGGTAGCGATTAGTTATCACCGGGTGTGGCGGGTAGTGCAGGTCAGCACGCTTCAATGAAGCTATTTCAAATAGTCCGGTCAGATCAAGCGGCGAAGGTAGGTGGTAGACGTCTTCATCGCTAATGTCTAGTTCACGAATTAGCAGCTCAAGAACCTCAGGGTTGATGTCGTTGGCAACTTCAAGTCGAACCGGTGGGCCAAATCGGCGGCGCAGCAATTCTTTTTCAAGTGCAAGAAGTAGGTTTTCGCCCTCGTCTTCATCGACTTCAAGATCTTCGTTGCGAGTAACGCGGAAGGTGTGGTGTTGCAGAACCTGCATGCCCGGAAATAGCAGTCCCAGATATTCACCGATGATGTCCTCGAGTGGAACAAAGCGTGCATCCTGCACTCCGCTGTATCCAGGAATTCGCACGAAGCGGGGAAGTAGCGGTGGAACTTTTACACGAGCGAAGTGCTCTTTATCGGTGTCTGGGTTTTTCAAAACTACTGCAAGGTTTAGTGACAATCCAGAAATGTATGGGAACGGGTGAGCTGGGTCAACGGCAAGCGGGGTTAGCACCGGGAAAATCTGATTCTGAAAGTACTCATGTAAAAGGGAACGCTCAGAGTCTTCGAGATTTGCCCAGCGAACTATTCGAATGCCTTTTTCTTTCATCGCCGGTTTGATGGTGTCGATGAAAAGCTGGGCGTGACGTTCTTGAAGGCGGTGTGCCTCGCGACTAATCTCGCTGAGCACTTCCTGAGGAGACAAGCCTGAGCTTGAGGTCACGGCTAGGCCGGTGGCAATGCGGCGCTTTAGGCCAGCCACGCGAACCATGAAGAATTCATCTAAATTAGACGCGAAAATTGCCAAGAAGTTGACGCGCTCCAGGAGGTAAAGGTTTGGGTCTTCTGCCAGTTCCAAGACTCGCTGGTTGAAGGCGAGCCAGCTTAGCTCACGATCTAGGTAGCGATTTGGGGCCAATTCGGTGCCAAAATCTGGCAACGAGATTGACATGGTTTCTTCTGAAGACATTCTTCAATCCTGCCACGGCCAGGTTGCTTACGGATAGACGCAGTTTTACCGGAAGGTAAACCAGTCAGAACACCGATATCGGTGTCATGTGACCAGGGATTTTGGCCAGATTATTCGGCCGGATTAGTCGGCCAGTGCCTCGGCTCGGGCGTCGGCGCTTTCGTCGATGTTGAAACGGTAGCCAACGTTGCGGACGGTGCCAATTAGGGCCTCTAGATCGCCCAGTTTGGCTCGCAGGCGGCGAATGTGCACGTCTACGGTTCGAGTGCCACCAAAGTAGTCGTAGCCCCAAACCTCGCTGAGCAGCTGCTCACGAGTGAAAACACGGCCAGGGTGTTGAGCCAAGAAGCGCAGCAGTTCGAACTCTTTATAGGTGAGATCGAGCGGGCGACCATTTACCTTGGCCGAGTAGCTGGCCTCATCGATAACCACGCCTGAGGCATGAATCTTGTCACTGCCCTCGAATTGCTTGGCTTTGCCGATGGCTAGGCGAATGCGGGCGTCTAGTTCGGCCGGTCCAGCTCCTTCAACCACAATGTCTGAGGCGCCCCACTCGGCGTTCACGGCAGTCAGTCCGCCCTCGGTAACTACAAGAATCAGCGGAGCACTCAGTCCCGTGGCGACCAAAATCTTGGCCAGGGATTTAGCGCCGGCCAAGTCTCGGCGGGCATCAAGAAAAATTAGGTCGTGGCCAGGGGCATTTACCAGGTTTGCCGGTTCTGCTGGAATTTGGCGAACTCGGTGGCTCAATAGGCCAAGCGCAGGAAGTACTTCAGATTCAGCTGTCGCTGTCAAAACTAAAAGTTGAGCCATAAGAGTCTCCCAAAACGCTTGGCTAAAGTTTAGCCCTTTATTTACTTGGACTTAAGGCATGATTGCCTTGTGAAAGCGAAATGGGCCCAGATCCTCGTAATTTGGGCGCTGGTCGCAGCCGAGACCTTGATCCTGGTGATTGGCTTCAGCGATGAGAGCCAAAACGTAGAGGCCTCCTTCGGCGCGGTGTTGGCCGGCTCGATAGCCACGGTTTCACTGCTGCAGTTATTCAAAAACAACGCCGAGGGATTCGTGCGCAAGTTGGTTTACGTGGGTGGCGGAAGCTATTTGATCCTTGCCGTGGCCACCGCGTACCTTTTCTTGAAAGGTTAGACTTAAGACATGTTGCTAGCACTTGAGATTTTCTTTACCGGACTATTGGTCTTGGCTTCTTTGGCTATTGCAGGAGTATCAGCACTCGTGCTTTACAAGTTGTTCAAGGGTCAGAAATAGTTGTTCGTATTTCCTGAGGGGCTCCCGCTGGAGCTCACTCCTTTCGCCTTCCTGGTTGGTAAATGGGAAGGCACCGGAATCATTAGTTACAAACTAAATGACACCGATGAAGTGCCAATCGAGCGCGAGTTTAAACAGCGCATCGAATTTGCCCACGATGGTTCCAATGCGCTTACCTATGTTTCTTCAGCCGAGCTAATTGATGAAGCTGGCACAATCTTGCCAAGCGAGCTTGGTTACTGGCGCATTGCTCGGCCTAGCGAATCGGCCGATCACGGACCAGGACTCATGATTGGTGTTGGTGACAAGAGTCTTAAAACTCACGAAGACCTTGAGAAGTTGCGCAACAAAGAAGGCGGCTTTGATATTCAGGTTTCCGTGTTGCACCCAGGTGGAATGGCCGAGCTATATAACGGCAAGATAAAGGGTGCCCGAGTGGATCTTGCATCTGCCTATGGCACAGCTTTTGAAACCGCAAAAACTTACCGTCACTCAACCCGCTTATTTGGGCTAGTTGAAAATGCATTGCTTTGGGTTTGGGAAATAGCGTTGCCCGGTGGCGACCTAAAGCCACACGCCTCAGCTCGCCTTGAACGAGTGGAGTAAACCCTCGTGGAGCAAACCGCAAAAGAACACTTCGGCAACCCAAATATTGAGCAGCGCAATTTAGCTGCCGGTACTGCGGCTGTTGATCTTGGCGCTCGCGGAATAATTACTGTCACCGGACCTGATCGTCTTGACTGGTTGCATTCACTTCTTTCACAAAATCTAAAAAACTTATTGCCAGGTGTTTCAGCTGAGGCGCTGTTGCTTGACCCTAACGGTCACATCGAACAGGTAATTCACTTCATTGATGACGGCGAATCTTCTTGGTTAGTAATCGAGGCTGAGGGTCGCGAAAGTTTCTTAGCTTGGCTAAACAAAATGATTTTCCGAATGAAGGTAGAAGTCGCGGATCGTTCGAAAGACTTCGCGGTGCTCGGGCACATCGGTGTTGGAATTCCACAGGCGTTCGTTTCAAATGGTGTTGCTTTGGTTTGGCAAGATCCGTGGCCAGGAGTTGTCACCGGCGGCGTGCGCTACTCAATGGCGCGACCTGCGAAGTGGCAGTGGACCGAATCCATTGTTGAAGCAAGCAAGGTGGAGGCAGTTTTAGCCGAGTATGAAAAAGCCGGAACCATGGCCTACGACGCGTTACGCGTGGCAGCCCACCGCCCGCGCCAACTGACCGAGGTAGACGCAAAGGCTCTGCCACACGAATTTGACTGGATGTCAACCGCGGTGCACATGTCTAAGGGTTGTTATCGCGGGCAAGAAACCGTTGCCAAGGTGCACAATCTGGGTCACCCACCGCGCAGACTTACCTTTTTACACCTGGACGGATCGGGTCACTTTTTGCCTTCTGCTGGGGATGAAGTTTTTGTGGTCGGCGAAGACGGCGCTGTCGATGAGCGAGCGCGTGGGCACGTGACCATTGCTGCACAACACTTTGAATCTGGTCCGATTGCTTTGGCGTTACTTAGCCGCTCGGTTCCTGAGAATGCAAAGCTGGTTGTGCGTGGCGAGAGCGGCGAGATTGATGCCGCACAAGAAGTGATTGTTCCGGCAAGTGCGGGTAAGGCTGCTGATATTCCAAAACGCAACTTGCTTATGGGTGGCAAGCACTAATGACCAACTGGTCTTTGCGCGCTTCGATTCAGCGCGTGCTTGAATCTCTTCCTTCAATTTTGCAAATCGTTGTGGCTGCTACCGCTGCATATTCAATTTCATTTTTTCTTCTTGGTCACTCCAATCCCATTTTTGCGGTTACAGTCACGATTGCCTCGCTCGGCTTCACTCGCGATGCAAGATTGCGCCGAGTAACTCAAACTGCAATCGGCATGGTGGTTGGAATTGCACTCAGCGAAATAATGTTGCTGCTCGTTGGCGCCGGAGTTTGGCAAATGGCAATCGTGCTTTTGGTTGCTTTGGTGTCTGCTCGGTTTTTGTCTGGCACCGCAGCATTTGCACTCACCGTTGGTAGTCAAGCGATGTTGGTTTACATCATGCCTGAGCCAGAAGGTGGGGCATTCATTCGCAGCCTTGATGGCGTAATCGGTGGTGTCACCGCACTGATTTTCACAGCTTTCGTACCACGTGATCCGATGGGTTCAGCCTCAAAAGATGCTGGCAAGCTTTTCTCGGTTTTTCTGAATGCAGTTGACGCGCTTGAGTCTGCGGTACGGACCGCCGATGTGAAAGTTGCAGATGCGGCGCTGGTGCGTGTTCGAGGCTCACAGCCACTAGTAGATAACTGGCGCATGAGTCTTGATAGCGCCATTTCTGTGTCAAAAATCTCCCCATTTATGCGCAAGCACCGCGAAGATCTATCTGATCAGGTTCGCTTGATGCGCGGCATGGACCTTGCCACTCGCAACTTACGCGTGGTGGTTCGCCGAGTGGACTTCTTAATTCGCGATGGAAAGCCGCGTGTCTACCTGGCTGACTTGTTTGCTCAGATTTCTGCGGCAGCTGCAGTGTTGGCGAAGGGGCTTGAAGGCCCGGATGCCCTTGTCGAGGCTAGGGCTATGTTCCTGGATGTCATTCATCAGCTTGACCCAAAGAAGTTCGGCATTGCCGATCAGTTGCGTGAGGCATCGGTTTTGCTGTTGCTTCGCCCGCTTCTGATTGACCTATTGTGTGCCAGCGGCATGCGCGAGGACGATGCCCGGGCTGAACTCCCTGAAGTTTAATTCGACCGAAACTAAATTCGACAGCAGCTTAGTGACCGGGTTCCACTGCCGACCAGTCAATTGTTAGCTCACCAAGTCGCCAACGCTTACGATCGCCAATCAGGGGCCAACCTGCTGCAAGCATTTGCTTGCAAGTGGACACCCAGCGCTGTGCCGCACTGAACGCACCGATACCCGCATTGGATTGCCAGGCTAAATCAAGTGCCTTTAGAAATTCGTGAATCTTTTCACCTTCGATGTTGTGATGTATCAAAACTTTTGGCAGGCGCTCGGCCACCTTGCTTGGTAGATCCAGTCCGGAAAGTCGAAGCGAAATTGTGAAGCTCAGTGGTGCAGTTTTATTAAGAGTCACCCAACTTGAAAGTCTGCCGATTTCATCGCAGGTACCTTCAATTAGAATGCCGTTTTCGGACAAGCGTGATTGCATCTGAGCCCACGCTGCAGAGACTTCTGCCTCGTCGTATTGACGAAGAACATTGAAGGCGCGAATTACATCTGCTTTGTCCGCAAGTGCAGCAGGTAGTGGGGTTTCAAAACCACCGTGGGTAAAGTGCAAGTGGTCGTGAGCAACGGCTAACCCACGTTCAACTCTTTCTCGGTCAATCTCAATGCCAACCACGCGGGTGTTGGCATTCACTTTGCGCAAGCGTGAGAGCAATTCAACGGCTGTGATTGGTGAAGCGCCAAAACCAAGGTCAACGACTATCGGTGCGGGAATTTGGCGCAGCACTGGAAGGCTTGCGATAAAACGATCGATGCGGCGCAGGCGATTGGGGTTAGTCGTGCCCCGGGTGATTGTGCCTATCGGCTTGCGTACTGCCACAGACACAATCTACCTTGGTCAGAAAAGTCGCAGACAGGCTCACGCTAAACTGGCTGCATGACTGCCAAATACACACTTATTCTTTTGCGCCACGGTAACTCGGTATGGAATCAGGAAAACCTGTTCACCGGTTGGGTGGACGTTGACCTTAGCGACCAAGGTCGTGCCGAGGCAAAGCGAGCGGGTGAACTGCTAGCTGAGTCAGGTCTAAAGCCAGATCTTCTTTACACATCACGTTTGAAGCGTGCCATCAACACTGCACACATTGCATTGAACGCAGCAGAGCGCAGTTGGATTGATGTTCAGCGCGACTGGCGTTTGAACGAACGTCACTACGGAGCCCTTCAGGGCAAGGACAAGGCGCAAACCTTGGCAGAGTACGGACCAGAAATGTTCCAGACATGGCGCGGCCGCTTTGATGTGCAACCACCGCCGATTGACGATGACAACGAGTTTTCACAAGCTCACGATGAGCGCTACGCGGACCTAGGCCCTAACATTCCAAAGACTGAGTGTTTGAAAGATGTTCTTGAGCGCATGTTGCCTTTCTGGTTGTCTGACATTCAGCCATCACTAAAAAGCGGCAAGACTGTTTTGGTTACCGCTCACGGTAATTCTCTTCGTGCGCTGGTTAAGCACCTCGATGGAGTTTCAGACGAAGACATCGCCGAGCTAAACATTCCAACCGGTATTCCATTGGTTTACAATTTAGACGAAAACTTTAAGCCGGTTGTTGCCGGTGGCGAATACCTAGACCCAGAGGCTGCTGCCGCTGGCGCGGCGGCGGTTGCTGCTCAGGGTAACAAGAAATAAAAAAGTAGTTATTCGGCGTCAGCCCATTCACCGGTGGTCAAATAACTGACCTTAGATGAAATATCTACAACGTGGTCAGCAAATCGCTCGTGGTATCGGCTGGCCAGAGTCACGTCAACGGTAAACATTGCATTCTCTTTCCAGTCATCGCCGAGGACAACATCGAACACATGACGGTGCAGCTCGTCAACCCTTGCGTCTTGCGCTTGTATCTGGCGTGCAAAATCGGCATCGGTGTTTTTTAGAAGCTCAACCACTTGCTTGGCAAGTTTTACGTCCAACTCACCCATCTCGGAGAACGTGCCAGCAAGCGAGCTCGGAACAGCTGAACCAGGAAAACGGTAGCGCGCAATCGCAGCGATGTGGCCAGCAAGCGCACTCATTCGCTCAAGCGATGCAGAGATGCGAAGAGCTGAAACAAGAACTCGCAAATCGCGCGCAACAGGAGATTGCTTAGCCAAAATTTTGATTACCAGTTCGTCCAAAGCTAAGGCCTTGTTCCCGGTGGCGTCGGCGATAGCAATAGCTTCATCGGCCAGAGTGGCATCGGAGGTGGTAAAAGCTTTAGAAGCCTTTTCGATCACGCGGGCAGAGTCGGTGGCAATCTCGACCAGACGTGTTTGGACCTCTTGCAACTGTGATTGGAAAATCTCGCGCACGCGGGCACCTCTCGTTTGAATTCCCCTGCAGAATCGCAGGCAAAGGTAAACAAATGCCAAACTTTTTCTGAATTGCCCAAGAATTCCCCTGATTTATGGGGCCCTGGGCCGTTAACCAAGCAAACGAATCACTTAGTCTTGAAATGTGAACAACTCCTCGGAATTCTGGTCATCGGTGATTCTTGCCTTTGTCACCGGATCCGTTGCGACCGGTTTGGTGCTCTGGAGTTCAGTCAAGGCACAGGAAGCTCAGAAGAAGGCACAGGTAATTCCAGACGGAATCACTGGAGCTCTGCACGCTTTAGCCACCGCGGGTCTGGTCCTGGACATTGATAACAAAATCGTGCGGGCAACTCGCAGCGCTTTTGCTCTTGGCCTCGTGCGGGATCAAGTGCTTGTTCATCCGAAGCTTGTTGCCTTGGTCGACAAGGCTCGCAAGGCAAAGAAAAGCAGTAAAGCTCGTGCTAAAGATTTCGCGCTGGCGTCAGAGTTGGGTGATGCAACTATCTGGGTGAATTCCAGGGCGGTCCATCTAGGCGATGGCTTTGTACTGCTTCTGGTTGAGGACCGAACCGAATCGCACAATCTTGAAGAAACTCGCCGCGACTTTGTCGCAAATATTTCACACGAATTGAAGACTCCGATTGGCGCAATGAGTCTTCTATCTGAAGCCATTCAATCGGCCGCGGACGACCCAAAGCAAGTTCGCAAGTTCGCCAAGAATCTTGAAACCGAATCTGCGAGATTAACCCATTTGGTGCAAGACATCATTCAGCTTTCACGCGTTCAAGCTGCTGATGTCGCGGGTGGCACCTCAGAAGTTGATCTGGCAACAGTGGTTGCTGAGGCAGTGGATCGAAATCGCGTGCTAGCCAACAAGAAGAAAATTCACTTAAAAATCTCTACCACCGATGGAATTCGGGTATTCGGGGATTTGGAATTGCTAACCACTGCGGTTAAGAACCTGATCGAAAATGCAATCTCATATTCAGACGCTGAGGTGCCGGTAGCTGTTTCGCTCGGCAAAAAGAATGGCGTTGCAGAAATTGCGATTAAAGACAAAGGCGCCGGAATTGCCCCCGAAGATCTCGATCGAATTTTCGAACGCTTTTACCGCGTTGATCAAAGTCGTTCACGCGCGACCGGAGGCACAGGTTTAGGTCTGAGTTTGGTTAAGAACATCGCGCAAAAGCACCTAGGCGAAGTTCAAGTCAAATCCAAGGTTGGCTCAGGCTCAACCTTCACTATTCGTATTCCGCTGGCCACTGCACCAATTGATGCAACAGGAAGTAGAAAATAATGACTCGAGTCCTAATAGTCGAAGACGAACAATCCCTTCGCGAACCACTGGTCTACCTACTTAAAAAAGAAGGTTTTGAAACTATCGAAGCCGCCGATGGGTCGCAAGCGATTGAACTTTTCGACAAGGGTGATATTGATTTGGTTTTACTAGACCTAATGTTGCCTGGCATAAGTGGCAACGAGGTATGCAGAATTATTCGTCAAACTTCGCGGGTGCCAATCATCATGCTTACCGCCAAGGACTCCGAAATTGACAAGGTCGTTGGTCTTGAAATTGGCGCTGATGACTACGTGACCAAGCCATACTCGACCCGCGAACTGCTTGCCCGCATGAAGGCTGTGCTGCGCCGTCACAGCGATTCTGTACCGGTTAGTGAGACTCCTGGCGTAATTGAAGTGGGCTCAGTTCGCATGGATGTCGATCGTCACATTGTTGAGGTGCACGGCGAAAAGGTATCGATGCCGCTGAAGGAATTTGAACTGCTTGAGTTACTTCTCGAAAACGCAAACCGAGTACTAACCCGAGGCCAGATAATTGACCGAGTTTGGGGATCAAACTACTTTGGTGACACCAAGACCTTGGATGTCCACATTAAGCGCATTCGCTCAAAGATCGAAGATGACCCGGCGAGACCGGTGCACCTACTTACTGTGCGCGGTCTCGGCTATAAATTCGAGGCCTAGGAATTAAAAAATCCCCCACCATGTTGGCGGGGGATTTTTCGTTAAGTTCTTAATTAGCTGATGGCTCAACTGTTGAAAGTGAGTCAACCATTGGCTTGTAGAAGTCAAAAGTTCCATCTAGAACTGGAATTCTCATTTCAACCGGGGCGCCTGAGCCCTCAGAGACATTGATGCGAACAATGCCGCCAGCCTTCCCACCAAGGTTGATGGCTAGTGCCTGGCCGCCGTTGTAACCAAGGTCAATCTTCTGTCCACCGTTTACTGTGAACGTGACTTCTTTAGCTTCGTTCACGGCTGCATCGGTGTATTGAATCTTGAAAACCTGAGGCTCTAGACCTGAATTGACGATAGAACCGGTCAAAGCTGACTGAGTTCCGTTGGTTAGGTACACGAAGTTGCGGGCCTTTACGTTCTCAAGGTCAGTCTGAGAGCCGTCTGCAGGGGCGTAATCAATTTTTGAAGCTACTGGGCTACTGAAAGTGCAACCAGTGGTGCCAATAAGCACCGATGCAGCGATAGCGATGGCGGCGAACTTACGAATAGCCAATTTTTCCTCCTGGGATACGCATTACAACCCTCCCAGTTTAGCCCTTTGTTAAGGCTGAACCCTGTGGTAAAATTGTGGTTTCTGAGAGGTAATCACCCGCATGAAGTTTGAAGTCGGCGAAACAGTCGTATACCCACACCACGGAGCAGCAAAGATCGTTGAGGTCGCTGACAAGACTATCCGTGGCGAGAAAAAGAAGTACCTGCAGCTAAAGGTTGCACAGGGTGACCTAACCATTTGGGTTCCGGCAGAAAACGTTGACATGGTTGGTGTTCGCGACGTTATCGACAAAAAGGGTGTTCAGATTGTTTACGGCGTTCTTCGTGCCGAATTCACCGAGGAGCCAACCAACTGGTCTCGCCGCTACAAGGCAAACCTAGAGAAGCTTGCATCGGGTGATGTTGTAAAGGTGTCTGAGGTTGTTCGTGACCTATGGCGTCGCGACCAGGACCGTGGACTTTCAGCCGGTGAAAAGCGCATGCTTGCCAAGGCCCGTCAGATTCTCGTTTCAGAACTTGCCCTAGCTCACAAGAGCGACGAAGAAAAAGCCTCTGCAGAACTCGACAAGGTTCTAGCAACTCCAGGAAAGTAGTTTTCAAATGACCAGTCGCGATTTAGCGGTGGTCGTTGTTGCTGCTGGTTTGGGCACACGACTGGGTGCCGATAAACCCAAAGCCTTTGTAACTCTCGCCGAAAAAACCCTGATTGAGCACGCGCTCGAAAATATTGCCGGCGTGCCTGCCCTTGAGCAGGTAATCATCGCTGTGCCTGCAGGCCACGAAGCGCAAACCGCAGAATTAGCAGACGTTGCGCTTGCCGGAACATCGGTTCGATTTGACGTCGTTGTGGGCGGAGACACACGCCAACAGTCAATCTCAAATGCATTGGGCGTAATTGACCCAGAAGTAAAAGTCGTTTTGGTTCACGACGCAGCACGCGCACTGGCGCCAGCCTCACTTTTTACACGTGTAGCCAGTGAAGTTCGTCGTTCAGGTCTGGGCGCTGTTCCGGTGATGAAGATCGCCGACACAGTCAAGCGAGTTGAAGCAGATGTGGTTCGTGAAACCGTGGTTCTCGAAACAGTCGATCGCGAGTCGCTTCGTGCCGCACAGACTCCGCAAGGTTTCCCGGTTGAAAAACTTCTTGATGCATACGCTGCTGCAGATGCAGAGCACACCGATGACGCCTCGCTGGCTCAGGCTTACGGAATTAAGATCATCGCTGTTGAAGGTGACGAGCGCGCATTTAAGATCACTACTGCCGATGACTTAGCCGCTGCAGAACTTCGATTTGTAGGAGCAGATGGAAATTACAATCTGCGAACCGGCATTGGCACAGACGTTCACCGCTTCACCGAGGATTCGGCAAAGCCACTTTTTCTTGGCACAGTTATTTGGCCAGGAGAGCGCGGGCTTGATGGCCACAGTGATGGTGACGCGGTAAGCCACGCAATAGTTGACGCTTTGTTGTCTGCTGCGGGTCTCGGCGACATCGGTTCAAATTTTGGTGTTGACCGCCCTGAGTTTGCCGGAGCAAATGGCCGAGTCTTCATTGAAGCTACCCTTGCGCTTTTGAAGCAGCACGGTTTCTCAGTGCGCAATGTTGCTGTGCAGCTTATTGGCAACCGACCTAAGGTTTCGCCGATGCGCGCTGAAGTTGAAAAGGTGCTCACCGAAATTGTTGGTGCACCTGTGACTCTTGGCGCGACGACTACTGATGGCCTTGGATTCCTTGGAAACAGCGAGGGAGTGGCGGCCGTTGCGACCGCGCTAATAGCGCACAGCAATTCAGGGCTTACAACAACCCCAAAGGTAGGCTAGCCCTGTGAGCCTCAGCCTTTTTGATTCAAAAACCCAAGCAGTTCGTGCATTCTCGCCGATCGTGCCGGGTCAGGTTGGTATCTACCTTTGCGGTCCCACGGTTCAGGGCGCTCCACACGTGGGCCACCTTCGTTCGGCTCTGGTCTACGACCAACTTCGCCGCTGGCTCACAGTTCGTGGCAACAACGTCACCTTAGTTCGCAATGTAACTGACATCGATGACAAGGTTCTAGACAACGCAAAACTTACTGGCGAAGAATGGTGGGCGTTGGCCTACCGATACGAAATCGAATTCAACCGCGCATATTCAGCGCTTGGAATCTTGGCGCCGACATACGAGCCGCGCGCAACAGCCTCAATTCCGGAAATGATTGCGATCATTGAGCGCTTGATTGCAAATGGCTACGCGTACGTTGCCGATGACGGTTCTGCAAATGTTTATTTCGCGGCGGGCAAGTGGGCTGACTACGGCGAGCTGACCAATCAACGCATCACCGATATGGAAAGCACCGATGACGCGGACCCACGCGGCAAGCGTGAGGCACACGATTTTGCACTTTGGAAAGCACACAAGAGTGGCGAGCCAGAATCAGCTTCATGGCAAACTCCGTTTGGGGCCAATCAAGGTAAGGGTCGTCCGGGTTGGCACATTGAATGCTCGGCGATGTCAACCAAGTACTTGGGCAGCAAGTTTGATATTCACGGTGGCGGGCTAGATCTTAGATTCCCGCACCACGAAAATGAATTGGC
>JACCED012057016.1_pt1 | contig 16857 bp, 17 predicted proteins | sample 7455021 | NCBI WGS metagenome assembly JACCED01 (sample SAMN15323456, study PRJNA562643) | freshwater metagenome | isolation source: river surface water | place: USA:Blue River Watershed | collected 2017-08-19 | reverse complement strand
GTGGCGTTTGAGGTGCTGCCCTATGCGCAGCAGGCCGTGGCCGCGCGCCTCCAAACCGAACAACCGCATCGGGGCCAGGCCCTGCAATGGTTTCACCAGGGCCCAGCGGGCCTGGAAATTCTCGCCCTCCTGCCCCTCGATGGTCCCGACGGGCACCGGGTGGCGCTGGTGTGGTCGCTGCCCGAGGCGCGCGCGCAAGCGGTGGCGGCACAGCCCGCCGCCGAGTTTGTGGCGGGCCTGGAGGCGGCGAGCGAGCTGGCCTTGGGGCACCTCACGCTCGTGAGCGAGCGCGCCGCTTGGCCGCTGCAACTCGCGCGGGCAGACCGCTGGACGGGCGTGTTTGCCGAGGGACAGGCTTGGGCCTTGGCAGGAGACGCGGCGCACACCATTCACCCTCTCGCAGGCATGGGCCTCAACCTAGGCTTGGCCGACGCGGCCGAACTCGATCGGGTGCTGCAAACCCGCCAGGGTGCCGAGTATTGGCGCGCCGTGGGCGACCGGGTGCTGCTGCGCCGCTACGAGCGCGCCCGCAAGGCTGACATGGAGCCCACCTGGCTCGCCTGTGATGGCTTGCAGCGCCTCTTTGCCCACCCCGCTGCCCCCGTGCAATCCTTGCGCAACTGGGGCATGCAACGTTTTGACCAACTCGACGCGCTCAAGCGCTGGACTTTGAAGCAGGCCATGCAATGAATTTTTGGACCCGTGGTTTTTCGCTGGGCGCAGCCCTGTTGTTCCCTTTGTGGGTGTGGGCGCAGGGTCAAGAGGCCTTGATTCGCAAGAACTTGAGTGATCGCATTCCGCAGCTGCCCAAGATCGAGGAGATCTCGCGCACGCCCATGAATGGCCTCTTCGAGGTGCGCTTACAGACCAATGAGTTGTACTACACCGACGCGGAGGGCAACTTCTTGATCACGGGGCAGCTGATTGAGACGCGCACGCGGCGCAACCTCACCGAGGAGCGGGAGAACAAGCTCAATGCGATTGATTTCTCGACCTTGCCACTCAAAGACGCCATCACCTTGGTGCGCGGCCAGGGGCGGCGCAAGCTCGCGGTGTTTGAAGACCCCAACTGTGGGTTTTGTCGGCGCTTTGAGCGCGACTTGGCCAAGGTGGATGACGTCACGGTGTACGTGTTTCTCTACCCGGTGCTCGGGCCCGACTCGATGGAAAAATCCAAAGCCGTTTGGTGCGCCAAGGACCCCGCTGCCGCGTGGGTGGCCCTCATGACGCGTGAGCAAGCCCCGGGCGCGGGCAACTGCAACACGGCGGCGATCGAGCGCAACCTGGAGTTTGGGCGCAAGCATAAGATTACGGGTACGCCCACGCTCGTGGCCGTCAACGGCCAACGCGTGCCGGGGGCCATCAATACCGCGCAAATCGAAAAACTCTTGGCCGACGCGGCCCGTTAAGCCATGCCACACACCCCGATTGACCCCGACAGCGAAGCTGGCATCCTGATTCAGCGCTTGGGCTATGCCGGCCTCGTGCCGTTTGTGGGCTTGGCGCTGTTGTTGTGGATCGTGAGCATTGAGGTGCATGCGTTTGTCTCGATCGCGCTCACGGGCTATGCCGCGCTGATCGCCTCGTTTCTGGGGGGTATTCACTGGGGCATTGGTTTGCGCCACAACGCCCCGCAGCGCCAGCTGCACATGGTCTGGGGCGTGACGCCCTCGCTCGTGGCCTGGGTGGCTTTGCTCATGCCGGCCTTTGCCGGTCTGCCCGTGCTCGCGCTGTTGTTGATCGCCTGCTATTTGGTGGACCGCAAGACCTGGCCTGAGGCGGGCTTGCGGGAGTGGATGACGCTGCGCTTTCGGCTCACCGTCATCTCCACCTTGTCTTGTTTGATCGGTGCGGGGGCGACATGACCACGCCCGCGATTCACTACCGCATTGAAGCCGCGCATCCGCATGCGCACCTCTACGAGGTCACGCTCACGGTGGCGCAGCCCGCGGCTTTGCAGCGCGTGTCGTTGCCGGTGTGGATTCCGGGCAGCTACTTGGTGCGCGAGTTCAGCCGTCATTTGCAGGGCTTGAGCGCGCGGCAGGGGCGGCGCGTGCTTGGCGTACAAGCTTTGGACAAATGCACCTGGGAGGTGGCTTGCAGCCCCGGGGTTGCGCTCGTGCTGCGCTATCAGGTGTATGCGTTTGACCCTTCGGTGCGCACCGCGTATCTGGATGCGCGCCGGGGTTTCTTTAACGGCACGAGCTTGTGCCTGCGCGTGGAAGGTCAGGAAGATCAACCGCATGAGCTCACGCTCGCGCCCGTCAAAGGCCATGCCGACTGGCGTGCGGCCACCGCGCTCGAAGCGCTGGAGGTGGACGGCCAAGGCTTTGGCAACTACTTCGCCCCCGATTACGACGCGCTGGTGGACGCGCCTTTTGAGCTGGGGTTGTTCTGGCAAGGCGAGTTCACGGCGGGGGGCATCGCGCACCGTTTTGTGGTGACAGGCGCCCTGCCCTCGTTTGATGGCCATCGTTTGATTGCCGACACCGAAAAAATCTGCCAAGCCGCATTGACCTTCTGGCATGGCGAGACGCCCGAGGGCGCGCCGCACCGGCATTACCTCTTCATTCTGCACGCGGTGGATGACGGCTATGGGGGTCTGGAGCACCGCGAGAGCACGGCGCTCATTTGCGGGCGTCGTGATTTGCCCCGCCAGGGTGACACCCGGCGCAGCGATGGCTACATCACTTTGCTCGGCTTGATCAGCCACGAGTATTTCCATACCTGGAACGTCAAGCGACTGCGGCCCGATGTATTCGCGCGCTACGACTACACGCGCGAGAACTACACCGAGCTGCTCTGGTTCTTTGAGGGCTTCACCAGCTACTTTGATGACTTGCTCTTGCGTCGCGCCGGCCTGATTGACGACCAGGACTACCTCAAGCTGCTCAACACCACGGTGCAAGCGGTGCTCAACACGCCGGGGCGCAAGGTGCAAAGCGTGGCGCAGGCGAGCTTTGACGCCTGGGTGAAGTACTACCGCATGGATGAGAACACCATCAACGCCACGGTGAGCTACTACACCAAGGGGGCTTTGGTGGGCCTGTGCCTGGACTTGCAGCTGCGCCAAGAAGGCCAGAGCTTGGATGCGCTGATGCGCGCGCTCTGGCAGCGCTGCGAGGCGGGGCCGATGAGCGAAGCCGATTTGCGTGCGGCCCTGACCGCGCTCACGGGACGCGATTGGGATGCAGAGCTCACGCAGTGGGTGCATGGCACCGAAGAGCTGCCGCTCGCGCAACTCCTGCCCACCCAAGGCGTGAAGATTGAGGCCGAGCCGGCCCCGCTCGCGCAACGCTTGGGCGTGAAGGTGGGCGAAGCCGGGGGCCAGCTGGTGATCAAGCAAGTTTTGCGGGGCAGCGCAGCTGAGCAAGCGGGACTCTCGGCGGGCGACGAATGGATTGGGGTGGAGATTGGCCCCAAATCGCAAGCCCAGGCCTGGCGCGTGCGCAAGCTCGACGACGTTGCCACGTACTTGGGCAGCGCCACGCAATGCGTGGTGCTGGTGGCACGCGATCAGCAGCTGCTGCGCTTAGGCTTGCACTTGCCCGAGGCCTGCTCGGTGTGGAAGCTGCGCTACGAGAGCGAGCGCCACAGCACTTGGCCGGGGGCTTGAGCGCGCCCCCCTCGGCGCTATTTACTTGACGCGCAAGTCGAGCACGCGCTTGGCCTTGCCTTGGCTGCGCTCGACACCGCCTTCGGGCATCAACTCCACCTGAATGGACGTACCGACAAAGGTTTTGACGGCCTGCACCACGGCGCGCGCGGCGTTTTGGGCGGCTTCGCTCTCGGGGGAGAGGCCGGCGCGCGTCTCGATCTTGACCTTGAGTTGATCCAAGGGGCCTTCGCGGGTGAGGATGCACAAGTAGTGCGGGGCGAGCTCGGGGTGCTTGAGGATGTGTTCCTCGATTTGCGAGGGGAAGACGTTGACGCCGCGCACGATCATCATGTCGTCGCTGCGCCCGGTGATTTTTTCCATGCGGCGCATGGTGCGGGCCGTGCCGGGCAACAAGCGGGTGAGGTCACGCGTGCGGTAGCGAATGATGGGCAGGGCCTCTTTGGTGAGGCTGGTGAAGACCAACTCACCGGGGCTGCCGTCGGGGAGGACTTCGCCGGTCTCGGGGTCGATGATCTCGGGGTAGAAATGGTCTTCCCAAATGGTCGGGCCGTCTTTGGTCTCGACGCATTCGTTGGCCACGCCCGGGCCAATGACTTCGGAGAGGCCGTAGATGTCCACCGCGTCAATGCCGCAACGCTGCTCGATGGCGCGGCGCATATCGTTGGTCCAGGGCTCGGCCCCAAAGACACCCAAGCGCAGGCTTGACTTGGCGGGGTCGAGGCCTTGGCGCTCGAACTCGTCGGCAATGGCGAGCATGTAGCTGGGCGTGACCATGATGATGTCGGGGCGGAAATCTTGAATCAGCTGCACCTGCCGCTCGGTCTGGCCGCCGCCAAAGGGCAGCACCGTGAGGCCCAGGCGCTCGGCACCGTAGTGCGCGCCCAGTCCGCCCGTGAAGAGTCCGTAGCCATAGCTCACATGCACCAACTCGCCCGGTCGGGCGCCCGCCGCGCGCAAGCTGCGCGCGACCATGTTGGCCCACATGTCGATGTCGTTTTGCGTGTAGGCCACCACGGTGGGTTTGCCCGTGGTGCCACTGGAGGCATGAATGCGCACACACTGCTCGCGGGGCACGGCGAGCATGCCAAAGGGGTAGTTGTCGCGCAGGTCGGCCTTGGTGGTGAAGGGGAAGCGCCCCAAATCGGCCAGGCTTTTGCAGTCGTTGGGGTGCACGCCCGCGGCGTCAAACTTGGCGCGGTAGACCGGCGAGTTGTTGTAGGCGTGGTGCAGCGTGGCCTGCAAGCGTTTGAGTTGGAGCGCGCGCAGCTCGTCAACGCTGGCTTTTTCGATGGGCTCCAAGGGGAAGGCGGGGGCTTGGACTTTCATTCGGGGATCACCGTTCCTTGAATTTGGGCGCTTTTGCCGCGAAAGAGGGCAATCGTCTCGCCCTGTTGGTTGGTCACGCGCATGTCGTAAATGCCGTGCCGTCCGGCTCGGGTTTGCTCGACGCCCTCGCAGGTGAGGACATCGCCCAAACGCGCGGACTTGAGAAACTCAATGCTGCAGCCAGCGGCCACCGTGACGTGGTTGTAGCTGTTGCAGGCGAAGGCAAAGGTGGAATCGGCCAGCGTGAAAATAAACCCACCGTGGCAGATCTGATGGCCGTTGAGGTGCATGGGACGCACCTCCATGCGAAGGACGGCGCGTCCGGGCTCGGCGACCAGGATCTCCATCTGCATGGTGTCTTTGGTGGCGGTGTCGACCGCGAACATGGACTCGGCCACGCGACGGGCGAGCTCGTGCGGATCCTGCGGCAATGCACTCACGCTCACTCTCCCTTGAATTGGGCGGGACGCTTTTCCAGAAAGGCCACCACGCCCTCGATGTAGTCGTGGGTGTGGCCCAACATGGCCTGGGTGTCGCGTTCGGTGTCGAGGTGTGCGGTGAAGCTGCGCGTGCTCGCGTCGCGCATGAGGTGGCGCGTGGCCACCAACGCACGCGTGGGCATGGCAGCGAGGCGCTCGGCCATGGCCAAGGTCGCGCCCAAGCAGTCTTCCTGCACATCCCAAATCATGCCCCACTCTTTGGCTTGGGCCGCGGGGAGTTTGTCGCCCGTCATGGCCAGGGCGAGGGCGCGCGAGAGGCCCAAGCGCTCGACCAAGAGCCAGCTGCCTCCGGCGTCCGGAATGAGGCCGATTTTGCTGAAGGCCTGAATGAAGCTTGCCGTGGGGGCGGCGATGGCGATGTCGCACGCCATGACCAGCGAAGCCCCGGCACCGGCGGCCACGCCATTGACTGCGGCCAAGGTGGGCATGCGCAGGTTCATGAGCTTGCGCGCCGTGGGGTTGAAGGCTTGATCAATGATGGGGCCAGGGTTGGCGCGTTGGGCGCGGTCCTCGCCTGGGGTGAAATCGAATTCGGCGAGATCGGCCCCGGCGCAAAAGCCCCGCCCCGCACCGGTGATGACCATGGCGCGGATGAGCGGGTTGGCGCTGGCGCGGTCGCAGGCTTGCCAGATTTCTTGGTGCATCTGGCGGGTGAAGCTGTTGAGGGATTGGGGGCGGTTGAGCGTGAGCAGCGCCACAGCGCCGCGCTCTTCATACAACACAGTGGCTTGCGTCTCAGTGGTCATGCAGGTTTCTCCAACAACTGACTATTTTGACATTACCCGACCGAACGGTTGGTTAATGTTTACCCGAACTTTGCCTGCGCTAAGATGGGGATCTTTGTTTGTCTTCCCAGTGAGTTGACCATGACCTACGAATTTATCCAAGTCCACACCGAAGCCGGCAAAGTGGGCATCGTGACCCTCAATCGTCCCAAGCAGCTCAACGCCCTCAACGGCGGGTTGATGGACGAACTCGGAACCGCCCTCAAGGCGTTTGATGCCGATCCGGCCATTGGCTGCATGATCATCACGGGCAGCGAGAAAGCCTTTGCGGCCGGTGCCGACATTGGCGCCATGGCCACGTACGGCTTCGCCCAGGTCTACCGCGAAGACTTCATCACCCGCAACTGGGAGACCATCCGCAGCGTGCGCAAGCCCGTGATTGCGGCGGTGAGCGGTTTCGCGCTGGGCGGTGGCTGCGAGTTGGCGATGATGTGCGATTTCATCATTGCGGCGGACAACGCCAAATTTGGTCAACCCGAAATCAAGCTGGGCATCATTCCGGGCGCGGGCGGCACGCAGCGCTTGCCGCGCGCGGTGGGCAAGGCCAAGGCCATGGATTTGGCGCTCACTGGCCGCATGATGGACGCGCAAGAGGCCGAGCGCGCCGGGCTGGTCAGCCGCATTGTGGCGGTGGACAAGCTGATGGAAGAGGCGCTGGGCGCCGCCCTCATGATTTGCGATTACTCGCAGCTCGCCACCATGGCGGTGAAGGAATCGGTCAACCGCGCCTACGAGAGCGGCTTGGCCGATGGCGTGATGTTTGAGCGCCGCCTCTTTCATGCGCTCTTTGCCACGCAAGACCAGAAGGAAGGCATGGACGCCTTCGTCAACAAGCGCAAGGCGCAGTTCAAGCACGAGTGAGTGTGCGCGGCGCAGGCGCTGGTCTCAGGCCTGCGCGAATGAGATGGTGAATTTGGCACCGCCCCACTGGCTCACGCCAGCCTGAATTTCGCCTTTGTTGCGCTCGACGATGTACTTGGAGAGCCACAGGCCAAGCCCCATGCCTGTGCTCTTGGAGGTTTTGAAGAAGCGGAAGATGTCCTCGCGTATGTCTTCGGCCAGGCCTCCGCCGTTGTCTTCAATGGCGCAATAAACCCGGCCCTCTGCGCTCCAGCAACCGATGCGGATTTTCGGCTCGGCCACGTTGGCTTGTGCGAGCGCGTCAAAGGCGTTGCTCACCAGGTTGAGCAACACCTGCTGGACCTCGGCGCGCTTGGCGTGGACTTGGGTGTCGCCGCTTTTCTCATACACCAGCTCGATGCCCTTGTTCTTGGCCTGGGGGATGACCAAGAGCGCCAGGTTGCGGATGACCTCGTCGAAATCGAGCACTGGCGTGACCACTCTGCGCTCGGAGAACACCCCGCGCATGGTGCTGACGATTTGGCTCATGCGGTTGGCGCTCTCGAGCTGCTCCTCCAGCGTGGCGCGGATGAACTGCGGATCGGGGTTGTCGCGTTTGAGCGCGTCGATGCCGATCTCGGCGTTGAGGAGCACGCTTTGCAGGGGTTGGCTGATTTCATGGGCGATGGAGGCCGAGAGCATGCCCAGGGTGGCGACGCGGTTGATCTGGCCGAGCTCATCGATGAGCTGCTTTTGCCGCTCACTCAGGATTTTGAACTGCTGGTTCTCCAAGTCCACCGCCGTTTTTTGCTTGACCAAGTTCTCCGACCAATAGCCCACCAGCGCGGCGTAGGCAATGATCTTCAAGGCGTATTGCAGCCACATGGAGATGACGGCCATGAGGGGCAGATCCTCAATGAGAATGATCTCGGACTCCACGGCGGCCACCGCAAAGAGGCGCATGGCGGTGAAGAACGCCTCCCCCGCCACCGACCAGAAAATGATCTTGAGCTGGAACGATTTGGACTCCATGCGGCGGATCACCTCGTAGAGCTGCCACACAAGCAGCACCAAAGCCGCCACCGCAAAAATCACGATCTTGAGATTGGCCTCATAGCGCGTGCGCATGAACTCCCAGCCCAAGGCGAAGAGGAGGATCACCAAAATCAAGAGCCGACGCTGCGTCACCCCCACCCGAGAACCAATGGCGTGAATGCTCAGGGTTTGGTAGATGAGCGAAGCAAACAGCAGGGTGTTGGCCACAGTGCCAATGGCCATGTGGTCATTCAAATCGCGCATGGCGACAAACATGCTCCCGAGCAAGAGCAGCCCCATGGCATCGCACAGAATGGCCACCGACCAATACTTGGACGACTGGTTGAGCGAGCGGAAGTTGGATTTGGTGATGAAGAACAGCCCAATGAGGATGAGGGCAATGAAACCAAAATTGAAGGCGATGATGGTCTTCATGGGGGGGACTGCTTTCTGTCGATGCGAACCACGCACCGGAATTGTGCGGTCAAAGCCCGCTAAACCACCATGCGCGGTGTCCCCAGCGTCACAGGCCTTGCGATGAGTAAATGGTTTTAAGCCCGAGGCTTTTCTGTGGGCACTGTACCTCGCTATAATGGAAGGCTAAGGCGCTTTAGCTCAGTCGGTTAGAGCGATGGAATCATAATCCACAGGTCCGCGGTTCGAATCCGTGAAGCGCCACCAAATTCCCTCGGTACATACTGAAGACATGGTTGACAGCTTGTACCGCAGCATCTTCCCCTTCCCCACTCACCATTCCCAGACCTTGCGACCCGCAAGGCTCACGGCCGTTTGAGCCGCTACTGGCGTGGCATTGCCGGGTTGGCCCCTGTCGGATTCTTCCCCCTCCCTCCTGCGTCAGGCCACCCCACCCACAACGGCGGGTTTTGATTCATCGAGCAGCTCAATTTCTACCTAAATAGATGATTTATATGGATTAATTAATTGTTTTATGGTAAATTTATGATTCATTTTTTCATTCAAATTTTGATTCACCCATGACCTCTCATGCGGATGCAATCCGCCTTCACCTCGCCATTGGCCCTCAATCGGGGACGCAGTTGGCCAAGGCTATTGGCGTGAGCCAGCCCACGGTCTCCCGTGCGTTGCGGGCCATGGGGGATGCTGTCATGCGTGCGGGGCAGAAAAGGGGCACGCGCTACTTTCTGCGCGACCACAGCCGGGGGTTCGCGGATGTCCCGGTTTATCGGGTGGATGTTGAGGGCAAACTCAAGGCGCTGGGCGTGCTGACGCCTGTGCGCGCAGATGGCTATGTATTCACACAGACCGATGGGCGACAAATTCACAGTGAGGGCTTGCCTTGGTGGATGCTGGATATGTGCCCGCAAGGTTTTTTGGGGCGCGCCTACGCCGCGCGTTACGCCGCTGAACTTGGCTTGCCCGCCGCACTGCAAGAATGGACGGATCGCCATGCCATGCGTGCCTTGCTGATGCATGGTCATGATGGGGTGGGGAACTTGCTCATTGGAGACGTGGCCCGAGAAAAATTCTTAGCGATGCCACCGCCAGAGCCCATTTCTGAAACTGCTCAAGCGCAGACGTTCGAGAAGCTGGCGATTGCGGCCTCGGCGGGGGAGTCGCCAGGTTCTTCAGCGGGCGGAGAGCAGCCCAAATTCACGGCTTACGTGGCGTCTGCTGGCGTGGGTTCTCATGGGATTGTCAAATACAGCGAGTTGCCCCTCAGCCCCAACAGCTTGCGGTGGCGTGACTTGTTGCTGGCAGAACACTTGGCGCTTTCAACGCTGCGCGATGCGGGCATTGCGGCAGCTCCCACGAAAATCGTGGAGGGTGCAGCGCAACGATTTTTGGTCATTGAACGCTTTGACCGGGTAGGCGCACTTGGGCGCAGAGCAGTGATTTCTTTGCGCGCATTGGACGCGGAGTTTGTGGGTCAGGCCCAGCAGCCTTGGCCCGTTCTTACCGAAGCATTGGCTATGCGCGGGGTGATCACACCCCAAGCCGCGCAAGCCGCGCAAGTGCTATGGGCGTTTGGCGCTTTGATCGGCAACACCGATATGCACCCAGGCAATCTCTCCTTTGTGACCGATCAGGGGCGGCCGTATGACCTGGCGCCCGCCTACGACATGACACCCATGTCTTTTGCGCCAACGAGCGGCGGGCGCTTGCCCACGGATATCCAGCCGATCGATCTTCATCCAAGCGTGAACGCTGAGAAGTGGCGCATGGCCCTGGAGCTGGCCACAACTTACTTGGGCGCGGTTCATGCGTGCACGCAATTCACACCTGCGTTTGGGAAATGCATCGAGGCGCTCGGTATGCATATTGATCGAGCGCGCGCGCAGATTGCGCGTCTGGGATAGCCGCAAGGCCCCTACGGCGCCCACCTCGGGCCCGACCTTGAATAGTCATTCTTGCGACTTTTAGAGGGTATTCCCGTAGATTTTCATTTGGGTTTTTACAGAAGAATCGCGCTTTCCCCATTATTGTGTCTTGGACACGCAGGGTTTCACACGTTCTTTTATGACAGAAGAATTCATTTTGGAAACCCGCCAGCTGACCCGTGAGTTCAAGGGCTTCGTGGCGGTAGATCGGGTCGACTTGCGCATCAAGCGGGGGACGATTCATGCGCTCATTGGTCCCAATGGGGCGGGGAAGACCACGGTGTTTAACTTGCTGACCAAGTTTTTGGCGGTGAGCGGCGGCCAGATTCTCTACAAGGGTCAAGACATCACGACGCACAAGGCGGCGGATGTGGCGCGCATGGGCATGGTGCGGTCGTTTCAGATCTCAGCCGTGTTCCCGCACTTGAGCGTTTTGGAGAATGTGCGCGTGGGTTTGCAGCGCAAACTCGGCACGAGTTTTCATTTCTGGAAGTCTGAGCGCACGCTCGATGTGCTCAACGATCGTGCGATGGCCTTGCTAGACGAAGTGGGCCTGAGCCGTTATGCCGACACGGTCACGGTGGAGCTCCCCTATGGCCGCAAGCGGGCGCTGGAGATTGCCACGACCTTGGCGCTAGACCCCGAGTTGATGCTGCTCGATGAACCCACTCAGGGCATGGGCCACGAAGATGTGGGCCGTGTGGTGGAGTTGATTCGCAAGGTGGCGGCGCAGCGCACGGTCTTGATGGTTGAGCACAACATGCATGTGGTGGCGAATTTGTGCGACACCATCACGGTGCTCGCGCGCGGGAGCGTGCTGGCCGAAGGCCCTTATGACCAAGTCTCGCGTGACCCGCGGGTGCTCGAAGCGTATGTGGGTTCCACCGAGGAGACACACCTATGAGCACGCCCCTCCTGCAAGTGCACGACTTGCACGCCTGGTATGGCGAATCGCACATCCTGCACGGTGTGGATTTCGAGATTCACGAAGGCGAACTGGTGACCCTGCTGGGCCGCAATGGCGCGGGGCGCAGCACGACGGTGAAATCGCTGCTCGGGCTCACGGGTTCGCGCAAGGGCAGTGTGCGCATTGCCGGCGTTGAGACGATCGGCCTGCAAACGCATGAGATTGCGCGCTTGGGCTTGGGCTACTGCCCAGAAGAGCGCGGCATTTTTTCGTCGCTCAGTTGCGAGGAGAACCTGCTGTTGCCCCCGAAGCTGGGCACGGGGGGGCTCTCGGTGGATGAAATTTACGAGATGTTTCCCAACTTGAAAGAGCGCCGCCACAGCCAGGGCACTCGCCTCTCGGGGGGCGAGCAGCAGATGTTGGCCATGGCGCGCATTTTGCGCACGGGCGCGCGCGTGCTGCTGCTCGATGAGATCACAGAAGGCCTCGCGCCCGTGATCGTGCAAACACTGGGCCGCGTGATTCGTACCCTCAAGTCCAAGGGTTACACGATTGTGTTGGTCGAGCAAAACTTCCGTTTCGCGGCCCCCTTGGCGGATCGGCATTACGTGATGGAACATGGGCGCATCGTGGCCACGGTGCGCAAAGACGAGTTGGCGAGCAAGACCGAGATGCTCAACGAGTACCTCGGCGTTTGACCTTTTACTTCAACCCAGGAGATGCGTATATGAAATCGACTTTCAAGTTTTCCGTGCTGTCGCTGGCGGCCACCGCCGCCCTCACGGTCCATTTGGGCACCGCCCAAGCCCAACAGGGCAAGTTGTCCGGTGACGTTGTGAAGATTGGCGTGCTCACCGACATGTCCGGTCTGTACGCCGACTACGGCGGCCCTGGCGCGGTGACTGCGGCCCGCATGGCGGTGCAAGATTTTGGTGGCAAGATTTTTGGCAAGAACATTGAAGTGGTCAACGCCGATCACCAAAACAAACCTGATATTGCCAAGAACATCACCCAGCAGTGGTTTGACCGTGATGGCGTGGACATGACGGTGGAAAACCTGAACTCGGCCGTGGCCTTGACGGTTCAAGCCCTGGGCAAAGAAAAGAACAAGATCACCATCGTCACGGGTGCCGCAACTGCGCGTCTGACGAACGAAGATTGCGCGCCGGGTAACGGCATTCACTATTTGATGGACACCATTGCGCTGAGCAACGTGGTGGGCAAGGCGATTGTGAAGGACGGCGGCGACAGCTGGTTCTTCCTGACAGCCGACTACGCGTTTGGTCACTCGCTGGAAAAAGACACGGGTGATGTGGTCAAGGCCAACGGCGGCACGGTGCGTGGCGCGGTTCGCCATCCGCTGGCCACCAGCGACTTCTCCTCCTTCTTGCTGCAGGCTCAGTCCTCGGGCGCCAAGGTGGTGGGTTTGGCCAACGCCGGTGGCGACACGGTCAACAGCATCAAGGCAGCTTCCGAGTTTGGTTTGACCAAGAAGCAAAACCTTGCCGCCCTGCTCATGCTGGTGACCGATGTGCACGCGTTGGGCCTCAACACCGCCCAAGGCCTCTACCTCACCGAAGGTTGGTATTGGGACTTGAACAACGAAACCCGCCAGTGGGCCCAGCGCTACGAAGCGGTGATGAAGAAGAAGCCCAACTCCAACCACGCTTCGGTGTACTCGTCCACCCTGCACTACCTCAAGGCCGTTCAGGCCGCGGGCACGGATGACACCGCTGCCGTGATGAAGAAGATGCAGGAAACCCCGATCAACGACATGTTTGCCAAGAACGGTCGCCTGCGTCCTGATGGCCGCATGGTGCACGACATGTACCTCTTCCAAGTGAAGAGCCCGAGCGAATCCAAGGGTGCTTGGGACTACTACAACCTCAAGGGAACGATCAAAGGCGAAGACGCCTTCCAGTCTCTTGCGGCTAGCCGGTGCGCGGCACTCAAGAAGTAAGACCGAGCCTCTCAGGCTTGTGCGGGCTGCAATCCCAAGGGTTGCAGCCCGATTGAGGAAATTTGCAACATGACCGATTTTTTTGGCGTACCCATTCAGGCACTCCTGGGCCAACTGATGTTGGGCCTGGTCAATGGCTCGTTCTACGCCATTCTCTCGTTGGGCTTGGCGGTGATTTTTGGCATGCTCAACATTGTCAATTTCGCCCACGGCGCGCTCTACATGGTGGGCGCTTTCTTCGCCTGGATGCTGCTCAACTATGCAGGCATCGGGTATTGGGCCTCGTTGGTGATTGCGCCCCTGGGGGTTGCGCTCATTGGGGTGTTGATTGAGAAAACCATGCTGCAATGGTTGCGCCAGCTCGACCACCTCTACGGCTTGTTGCTCACGTTTGGTTTGGCCCTCATCATGGAGGGTATCTTCCGGGAGTTTTATGGCTCCTCGGGCAATCCCTACGAACTGCCTGCCGTCTTCAAGGGCGTGTTTGACCTGGGCTTCATGATGTTGCCCAAGTACCGTATTTGGGTGATTGTGATGTCCATCGTGGTGTGCTTTGCCACGTGGTATTTGATTGAGAAAACTCGCCTGGGCGCCTACCTGCGCGCGGGCACGGAAAACCCGCAGTTGGTGCAGGCATTTGGCATCAATGTGCCGTTGATGATCACGCTCACCTACGCGTTTGGCGTGGGTCTGGCGGGCTTGGCCGGTGTGATGGCTGCGCCCATTTACCAGGTGAGCCCCTTGATGGGTTCGAACATCATCATTGTGGTGTTCGCGGTGGTGGTCATTGGGGGGATGGGCTCGATTCTGGGCTCCATTGTGACGGGCTTGGCCCTGGGCCTGATCGAGGGCCTGACCAAGGTTTACTTTGCCGAGGCCTCGACCACGGTGGTGTTCGTGATCATGGCCATCGTGCTTTTGCTGCGCCCGGCCGGCTTGTTTGGACGTGAAAAATGATGCAGCACAAATCTCTTTTCTACACCTTGCTGCTCGTGGCGCTGCTGGCAGCGCCCTTTATCGGTTACCCCGTGTTTCTGATGAAGGCCCTGTGCTTTGCGATGTTTGCCTGCGCCTTTAACCTGTTGATCGGGTTCACCGGGCTGCTGTCGTTCGGGCACGCGATGTTCTTTGGCTTTGCCGCCTACGTCTGCGGTCATGCCGCCAAGGTCTGGGGCTTGACCCCGGAGCTGGCGATTTTGGCGGGCACCGTGAGCGCAGCGGGCATTGGCTTGGTCACGGGCTGGCTGGCCGTGCGCCGCCAAGGCATTTACTTTGCCATGGTCACTCTGGCGTTGGCGCAAATGGTGTACTTCATTTGCGTGCAAGCACCGTTCACCTATGCCGAAGACGGGATTCAAAGCATTCCGCGCGGCGCGTTTTTGGGCGTGCTCAGTTTGCAAGACGACCGCGTGATGTATTACTTCGTGTTGGCCATCGCTGTCGGTGCGTTTGCCCTCATTTACCGAATCGTGCATTCGCCTTTTGGCCAAGTGCTCAAGTCTATTCGGGAAAATGAAGCGCGCGCGCTTTCGCTGGGCTACGCCGTGGACCGCTACAAATTAGTGGCGTTTGTGCTCTCGGGTGCTTTGGCCGGACTGGCCGGTGCGACCAAATCCTTGGCATTGGGCTTGGCCACCTTGACCGATGTGGGCTGGCAGATGTCGGGCGAAGTGGTGCTCATGACCTTGCTCGGGGGCATGGGCACGATCTTGGGTCCCGCCGTGGGCGCCACGGTGATCGTGGCGATGCAGAACTACTTGGCGGACTTGGGCTCCATGGTGACCATCATCATGGGCGCGACTTTTGTGGTGTGCGTCTTGGTCTTCCGCCGTGGTATTGTGGGCGAGTGGATTTACCGCACCACCCGCCGTGACGAGCATTCCGAGTCACACTCGGCCTGAGTGATTGATCCGCGTCAATGCGCGGTGTTCTGGCAGCGGGCATGATGACTTCTGGTTGGCGGCATTCGTCTGCCCAAGGAAGAAGTCATGACCCCTCAAGATCTCGCCCAATACCGGGCCCAATTGCTTCAAGAGCGTCAGTCCTTGCTGGATCGCATGGCGCAGCAGCGCGATGGCGCAACCAGCCGCATCGAGGCGGCGGTGGCCCATTTCGCGCGCACGGAAGATTCCACCGCCCAAGTCAACACCGCACGCGATCTGGAATTGGCGCTCACCGAGCATGAGGCGGCGGAGATGCAGGCCATTGACGAGGCCATTTCTCGCCTAGAGGCCGGCTCTTATGGGGTCTGCCAAGACTGCGGCGAGAACATCACGCCAGCCCGATTGACGGCGCAACCGATTGCGCGGCGTTGCACCGCTTGCCAATCGGCGGCGGAAAAAAACGCCCACTGAATCCTGGCCTTTCGGGTAAGTCCTAGGACATTTACCCATGCAGACAATTGCACGGCGTGCTTTGGACTCTTACGATGGAAGCATCGTGTTGCACATGGAGGAACCGGTATGACACAAGTGGCTCAATTGCTCAAAGATAAGCCCGCCCGCCTGATCACCCTCTCCTCCCAGGCCTCCGTGCTGGAGGCCATTCGTTTGATGGCGGAACACAACATTGGCGCTTTGCCCGTGGTGGATGAAGATCGCTTGGTGGGCATGCTCTCCGAACGCGACTACGCGCGCAAGGTGGTGTTGCAGGGAAAGTCCTCCACCGACACGGCGGTGCACGAGATCATGACACGCCAAGTCACGAGCGTGGGGCCTGAGTCCACCCTCGACGCCTGCATGCAACTCATGACAGATGGTCATTTCCGGCATTTGCCTGTGCTGACGGGGGGGCGATTGGTGGGCATGCTCTCGATTGGCGATTTGGTCCGCGCCGTGATTGCGGCTCAACAAGAGCAAATTGCGCATTTGGAATCCTATATCCGAAGTTGATGGCGCACTTCGGTCGCGGGCATGTAGACACACGTTTTAAAAAATCGCTTACCATTGGGCTCATTTCCAACGAGCCTTCATATGACTTTTGCCCAACAACTCAAGGCTGAAATTAGCCGTGTCGCTAAACGCGAGTTGCGCCAGGAAATCCTGGCCCTGAAGAAATCCAACGCCCAGCACCGTAGTCAAATTGCCGCTTTGAAGCGCCGTTTAGCCACGCTGGAAGCCGCCCTCAAACGCAATCAGCGCCAGCAACAGCGCGCCACGCCCGAGGCGTCGACTGAAGCGGAGGAAGGCGCAGCGTTGCGTTGCCGCGCCCCTGGCTTTGCGTCTCTGCGCAAACGCTTGGGACTGAGCGCACAGGAGATGGGGCGCTTGATTGGGGTGACCGGCCAAACCATTTACGCTTGGGAGGCGGGCAAATCACGCCCCCGCGCCTCACAACTCGAAGCCACCGCGCGGGTGCGCAAACTCGGTAAGCGCGAAGTCGCGCAACTCTTGGGCTAAGGGTTCACCGCAAGCCTAACCGCGCCGGCGTGGCGTGACTCGGGGCTTAGGATGGGGTAATCTTCCCCCCATCCTCAAACGAGAACACCGCCATGTCCAAAGAACTCACCCCTGCTGAACAGGCCCT
>JACCED011389831.1_pt1 | contig 16857 bp, 18 predicted proteins | sample 7455021 | NCBI WGS metagenome assembly JACCED01 (sample SAMN15323456, study PRJNA562643) | freshwater metagenome | isolation source: river surface water | place: USA:Blue River Watershed | collected 2017-08-19 | reverse complement strand
TACCGATTGCTGATCGGACCAAATAGATCAAAATTGTCGTTTCGGGAGGTCGGATGGATGTTGAACTAAACGCAGAGCAACAAGCATTCGCGCAACTTGCGCGTGAGTTTGCGCAAGGGGAGCTTGCTCCGCATGCCGCGCAGTGGGATCAAGAGTGCATCTTTCCTATCGACGCCTTCAAACGTGCTGGTGCACTTGGCTTCTGTGGCTTGTATGCGCCTTCGGAGATGGGTGGGTTAGGGTTGTCGCGCTTAGACGCTTCGATCGTGTTCGAAGAGTTGGCGGCAGTCGACCCGTCTACGACCGCTTTCTTAACCATACACAATATGGTTGCCTGGATGGTCGGTAAGTGGGGTACACCCGCACTGCTTGAACAATGGGGCGAGGGTCTTGCGACCGGACAAACGCTAGCGTCCTATTGTCTAACCGAACCAGGCGCTGGCTCGGATGCGGCCTCACTCAAAACTTCTGCCCAGCTGCACGGGTCGCACTATGTGCTGAACGGCGCGAAGGCTTTTATTTCAGGTGCGGGCGAAACCCAACTGCTGGTGGTGATGGCACGCACGGGTGCTGCTGGAGCTGGCGGCATTTCCGCTTTTGCTGTCCAAGCAGACTTGCCCGGGATAAATTACGGGCGCAAGGAGCTTAAGATGGGCTGGAATAGCCAGTCCACGCGGGCGATTACCTTTGACAACGTTCAAGTGCCAGCACATTGTTTGCTAGCAAATGAAGGTGAGGGCTTCAAGCTAGCCATGAAAGCGCTTGTAGGTGGTCGAATCAATATTGCAACGTGTTCCGTTGGTGCTGCGCAAGGCGCTATGAACTTCGCTCGAGACTACATGCGAGACAGGAAGCAATTCAATAAGGATCTGACACAGTTTCAAGCCCTACAGTTCAAATATGCGGACATGGCCACACAGGTAGTTGCTGCTCGGCAGATGGTGCGTCTTGCCGCCTGCAAGCTTGATAGCGACTCACCCGACGCGACTGTCTACAGTGCGATGGCTAAGCGTTTTGCAACGGATGCCGGATTCTCTGTCTGTCTCGATGCTCAGCAGTTGCTGGGTGGTTATGGATATCTCAAAGATTACCCACTAGAGCGTTTGGTGCGTGACACACGTGTGCACCAAATTCTTGAGGGCACAAATGAAATCATGCGTGTCATCATCGCGCAGCAGTTGCTAGAAAAAGGATTGAATCTCGAATGAACCAGCTTGATGAGAGTCCCGTCATTTTTTCGACCGTTCCCTGTGCACAAGGAATGGTCGTAGGCGTGGCAACCCTGAATGCACCCAAGACCCTAAACGGTTTAACACTCGACATGACGCGTTTGCTGGCGTCGCAGTTAGAGCGCTGGGCTGCAGATCCACAGATCGCTTTAGTTATTTTACGCGGAGCAGGGGACAAAGCCTTTTGTGCTGGCGGCGATCTACACGCGCTGCATCACAGTATGCTTGAACACCGTGGACAAGCTTCGATTGAGAACACCTACGCGGGTACGTTCTTTGCCGAAGAATACGCACTCGACTATCGACTGCATACTTTTCCCAAGCCAGTGTTAGTCTGGGGGGATGGCATTGTCATGGGCGGTGGCATGGGGCTGATGATGGGCGCGAGCCATCGTGTGGTGACCGAGACCTCGCGTTTAGCGATGCCGGAAATTTCAATTGGTTTGTTTCCCGACGTCGGCGGCACATGGCTATTAAACCGCTTGCCCGGTAAGACGGGCCTGTTTATGGGCTTGACGGGTGCGCAAGTAGGTGCCGCCGATGCACTGTTTGCAGGCTTAGCCGATTATCATCTTCCGCGTCAAACGTGGGATGACTTACTCAAAACGATCACTGCGGCAAACTGGGTCGCCTGTTCTGCCGCGCATCAAGCAAACTACCATGACCAGCGTAACGCTGCATTGACGGCAAATCATGCACAGCTGCATCAAGTGCTCGCCGCGCTCTCAACACCCCCAATTCCTGCAGTCGGCCCATTGCAGACGCATCAGGCATTGATCCAGCGGTGCTGTGTCTCGTCCGATCTGGATCACGTTGCGGCGAATATTTTGGCGCTTTCGACGCACGAGGACGTCTGGTTGCAGCGCGCGGCGAAGACCTTTGCTGCCGGATCTCCGGGCTCCGCAAGGCTGACATTCGCACTCCTTGAACGCGTTAAACGCATGTCACTTGCTGACGTGTACCGCACCGAGTGGGTTGCTGGTTTGATGGCTGCATCGCACGGCGACTTTGCAGAGGGTATTCGCGCCTTGTTAATCGATAAAGATAAGCAACCCAAATGGAATCCAGCTACCTTGAAAGAGGCCAGCGCAGATTGGGTCGAGAAATTTTTTGTGTTGCCAGTTCCAGCCACGCAACATCCGCTGCATAAACTAGGAGATCAAGCATGACACGCGTTGCATTCATTGGATTAGGAAATATGGGTGCGCCAATGGCCCAGAATTTGCTGAAGGCCGGATTTAAGCTTTCGGTCTTCGACTTGGTTGCGGAGTCGGTTGCGCAGTTGGTTAATGCAGGTGCGAGTGCCGCCCCATCGGCTAGCGATGCAGTTAAAGAGGCAGATGTTGTCATCACGATGTTGCCGGCTAGCAAGCACGTCGAGGGCATCTATTTGGGCGCCGATGGCTTGCTCGCGAAGATTCCGTCTAAGGCATTGATTATTGATTGCAGCACTATTGCAGCGGACTCAGCTCGCAAGGTTGCTGCCGCAGCGGCCACACATGGGCTTGCAATGATCGACGCCCCCGTCTCTGGTGGGACTGGCGGTGCTATTGCTGGGACACTGACATTCATTGTGGGCGGCGAGGCAGCCGATCTTGAACGTGCACGTCCTTTGCTCGAAAAGATGGGTAAGAATATTTTTCACGCAGGTGCAGCCGGGGCGGGTCAAGTCGCCAAGATTGCAAACAACATGCTGCTTGGAGTCGCGATGGCGGGCACAGCGGAAGCGCTAGCGCTTGGTGTAGCCAACGGTCTAGACCCTAAAGTGTTGTCTGAAATCATTGCAAAAAGTTCTGGTCGCACATGGGCGATTGAACTCTACAATCCTTGGCCTGGTGTGATGGAGAATGTGCCTTCATCAAAAGGGTACACAGGCGGATTTGGCGTGGATTTGATGCTCAAAGACCTAGGTCTTGCAGCTGAAGCGGCCGTCAGTACACAGTCGGTGATCGCACTGGGTGAGTTGGCACGCAACATGTTTGCGATGCATAGTGCCCAAGGCAGTGGCAAGCTCGATTTCTCGAGCATCGTCAATCTGGTTAAGCGCGATTAGGACAACATCAAGTAGCGTTTCGGATCGCGTATGGAAGCTCTTCAAGAGTGACACGCGGTCCGTTCTCTGCACCGATCGATAAGACATTGCGGTCCATGGCGTCAAAAGGTGCTTCCAGGAGAACCCAAGACGTTTTGCCATCGATCGAAATATTAATGACACGCCCGCAGGGCGCGTCACCTTCATAAACGTCCACACCAGGCGTGATAATCATGTCAACCGGCACATCCACACGCCCAAGTGTCATACGACGTTTTAGCGTACCTCGATAGTGGCTGCGCGCAACAATCTCTTGACCCGGGTAGCAGCCTTTCGTGAAGCTCACGCCTTCAATGAGATCGAGGTTAAGTGTCTGAGGGATAAATAGATCTTGTGTCTTGGCTTCTATCCAGGGCAAGCCCAGCTGTATATCTGTGGTGCACCAAGCCTCACGCGCAGCCAATTTAAATCGTTGTGTCAGGGGACTTGTTTGGCTTTCCTTTGCATCCGCTACTTTTTCTGCGGCTAACCACCACCACCGATGGGTACCCTCACTGGCAGGTGCGGCGACCCACGTACCACTCGGCGTGTGCAAACATTCCCACGGCTTAAGCGGCAGGGCGTGTCCGATCGCAGCGGCGAGCTGGCCAAGCTGATCGTTCGACGCATCGATGCCGGCAACAGCAATGGCGGCGGGCGCAATTTTGACCTTTGCGCGAAGCACAAACATCGATAGACGCTTCGTGACGGCCGCGGCAATATCTTTGCGCAGGAGTATTGCAACCGTTGGTGACATTGTTCCGGAGGTGCTTTCTGGAATTTGGACGAAGACCCCAGTTGCTAACAAGCGGCCTTGCGCAGTGCAGTAACCCGCTAGGCAGGCGGCCTCTAGGCCTTTGCCGACGAGATCATTCGTGATCTGTCCCTGAAGAAAGCTAAGTACATCTTCACCCGTCGCCACCAAGACACAGGTATCGTCGAGGGCGTGTGCGGTCATCTCGCCCACATGTGCATTGCCGAACGACTCAAAAGTAGGGGGTGTGTTCTGAAAAAGAGGATGCATGGCACTTTTAATGGGCAAAACATATGGAATCAACGCAGAGCATATTAAACTGTCAGGCTCATGAATGCGCTAAATAAACTTCTCCTTTATCTGGTATTGCCCCTTGTATTGTTGCTTGGCGCTGCCGCTGCTGGGGGTTACCACTGGGTAACCCGTCCGCTGGCGTTGCCCTCAGAGACAGTCGATCTACTTGTGCCTACTGGGGCAACCCCTACTGCGATTGCCCGGGTCATGAATCAGGCTGGGTTAGACGTCAACGCCACGGCGTTTGTCTTGTTAGCAAGAGTGACTGAACTCGACAAGAAGCTTAAAGCCGGTGGCTATCAGATATCCCGTGGAGACAGCATTTTGCGTGTGCTGCGGAGGATTGCGCTTGGTGAAGTGACCTCTAGACAAGTGACGATTGTTGAGGGCTGGACGCTCAAACAAGTTCGATCTGCGATGATGGCTCATCCGGATATTAAAAAAACAGATCCCGCTTGGACGGACAAGGACATCCCTAGACTAATTGACGGCGGAACGGCTCTTAAATCGTACCCACCAGAAGGATTGCTATTTCCGGATACATATATTTTTTCAATAGGTACGCCCGACACTGAGATCTTAGAGCGCGCAGCCCGTACACAGCAAAAGGTTCTCGATAAGGTATGGCAGTCACGCCAAGATGGTCTGCCGCTTAGATCACCTTATGAAGCTCTGATTCTGGGCTCCATTATCGAAAAAGAAACGGGTAAGTCCTCCGATCGGGCGCGCATTGCGGGGGTGTTTATCAATCGACTCAAGCTCAATATGCCCCTGCAAACAGACCCAACCGTGATTTACGGTTTAGGTGATGCCTACACAGGTCGCATCAGAAAAGCGGATCTCCAGACTGACACGCCTTGGAATACTTACACACGTAATGGCTTGCCGCCTACGCCGATCGCTAGCGTTGGTTTGGCGTCTTTGCAAGCAGCCGTGCAGCCAGAGAAGCACGATTATTTGTATTTCGTCGCGAAAGGTGATGGCACGAGTGCGTTTGCAAAGAGCTTGCCTGAACACAATCGCAACGTCGCGCAATACATTTTGGGGCGTAAGCCATGACGATTAAACGAGGGCGCTTTTTGACCCTAGAGGGTGTGGACGGTGCCGGCAAAAGCACCCACGTGCAATGGATGGTTGATGTGCTCACCTCGCGCGGTGTCACGGTGCTGTGTACGCGTGAGCCTGGCGGTACGCCAATCGGCGAGAAGCTACGCGAACTGCTGCTGCATGAACAGATGACACTCGAATGCGAGACCCTGCTCATGTTTGCGGCGAGAGCCGAGCATGTTCGCTCGGTGATCGAGCCAGCATTGGCATCTGGTTCGTGGGTCGTATGCGACCGGTTCACGGATGCGACCTTCGCCTATCAGGGCGGCGGGCGAGAGCTTGGGACCGCGAAAATCGAGGCACTTGAGCGTTGGGTACATCCTGATTTGCAGCCGGACGTCACCTGGCTATTCGATGTGCCGATGGAGGTTGCGCGCGAACGTTTGAATCGCACGCGCGACAAAGATCGTTTTGAGCAAGAAGCAGACACCTTCTTTTTACGCACCCGCCAGGTCTACCTTGACCGCGCGGCGTCGCAGGCACAGCGCTTCAGGGTCGTTGATTCGACCCAACCAATCGATGCGATCCGAGCCGAGCTTAGCCAACAGCTTGATCAGTTAATTCATGCGGGTGCGGTGCAATGAGTCATGCCGCATTTTTCCCGTGGCAAACAGCGTTAGCAGTCAATTGGCTTGGGGCACGCGAGCGATTCGCACATGCCTGGTTAATTCACGGACTAGCTGGGGTTGGAAAACGTGAATTTGCACTTGCTGCCGCCGCGGCACTGCTCTGCGAGAGCCCCGTTAACGGCTTGGCGTGTGGCAAATGTCTTGCATGCGGCTGGGTGTCGCACGGGAATCACCCTGATCTTAAACGTATTCGACCCGAGGCGCTTGCGCTCGAGGAGGGTGCCGATGAGGCGGTGGGTGACGACGCAATCGAGATATCAAACGATGCGCCAACCTCCGGCGCGGCAACCAAGAGGGCACCGTCCAAAGATATTCGCGTTGATCAGATTCGCTCGATGGAGTCTTGGTTCAATCATGCGACACATCGAGGCGGCTGGCGTGTTGCGGTCATTTACCCCGCAGAAGCCTTAACAACCATCTCGGGCAATTCTTTGCTTAAAGTTCTTGAGGAGCCCCCCGCCTCGACCGTTTTTTTACTTGTGGCAGATGCACCTGATCGGTTGCTACCAACCCTGCTATCACGTTGCAGGCGTCTCGCGCTTCCAACGCCTAGTCATACGGACGCGATGCGTTGGCTTGAGGGGCAGGGTATTCAATCGCCCGACCAGTGGCTTGCGGCTGCGGGTGGGGCGCCTGTACTAGCGCGGCGATTGGCTCAATCTGACGGGCCAGCCTGTCCGGCGTGGCTCGATGGACTGCTGCAGTCCCTGCATTCAGGACGTGCGCTCGATCTTGGCGCGTTAGCAGACATAGTTGCTAAGACACCGACACCGCAATGGTTGGATGCATTATCTCGTGTTGCGGTCGATTTGAATCTGGTGGTCCACGGCTTGGCACCGCGTTACTTCCCGGGTCTTGGAAAGAGCATCGCGGATGTTGTGCGTCATTGCGATGCCAAGAAGCTAAGCGAATTAAGTAAGTGGTTGGCGGAGCAGTCTCGTCTTGCAACCCATCCCTTGAACGCAAAACTGTTTGCACAATCTGCACTGCAGCGTATGGCGACAAGCTGTCAGTCTGCACGTACCGTATAGCGGAATATTCACTATGTTTGTTGATTCACACTGCCACCTAGATTTTCCCGAATTGGTGGTGCAGTTGCCAGAAGTCTTAAAAAAGATGCAGGACAATCGCGTTTCTCATGCATTATGTGTCAGCGTTAATTTGCCTGACTGGCCTGGCTTGATCGCTATAGTGGAACGAAACACGTCGCTCTGGGCCTCGGTGGGTGTTCATCCTGACTATGAGGATACAGTCGAGCCCGATATTCAATTTCTTGTCGAGAAGAGTCGTCATCCAAAAGTTGTCGCGATTGGGGAAACTGGCTTGGACTACTTTCGCCTAAAGGGTGATTTGACTTGGCAAAGGGATAGGTTTCGTACCCACATCCGAGCAGCGCGACAGGCGCGATTACCTCTGATTATTCACACGCGAGCGTCTTCTGAAGATACGATTGCCCTGATGCGAGAAGAGTGCGCCGGGGAGGCAGGCGGGGTCATGCACTGCTTTACAGAGTCCTGGGAAGTCGCTTGCCAAGCCATGGATATGGGGTTTTATATCTCCTTTTCGGGGATCGTCACCTTCAAGAGCGCAAAGGACCTACAGGACGTTGCTAAACGGATGCCCTTGGATCGCATCTTGATCGAAACCGACGCACCTTATCTCTCGCCTGTACCCTACAGAGGACAGCTCAATGATCCCTCCAAGGTTATTCATGTTGCGGAGATGTTGGCCCAACTGCGGGGCGTTCCTCTTTCGACAATTGAAAAAGCATCGACTGACAATTTCTTCAAATTATTCAATAAGTTAAATACATAACTTAATTTATTTTATTTAAAGTAAGTAATTATATATTTTACGTTTATAGTATTTTATTAATATCCGGCAATTAAAATGATCAATCAAAATCCGCTCAGTCAATATTTAATAAAAATATCCGGTTTTTTTATACTGATGTTTGCTGTATTTTTTAATTCTCCTATCAATGCGCAACCCTCTAGTCCAGCTGCGGTTAAAGAATACTGGTTCATGATTAAGAACGACCGGGACGCTGAAATGCGCGAGCTTTTTCGTACTGGCTTCAATCCCAATCGAAAAAATGCAGACCAACAGCCTGCGCTGATCTACGCTGCTCGTGAAGACTCATGGAGAGCGTTTGACTTGCTCATGGCCCATCCTAAGATCGACATTAACCTGGGCAATCAATACAACGAGACACCGATTATGTATACGGCTCTGCTCGGCGATCTTCCCCGTACTCAAAAGCTGATAGACAAGGGTGCCCGTGTGAGCCAGCCAGGCTGGAATGCGTTGCACTATGCCACCGTAAAAAGTCAGCTTGCGGTGGTTAAATTGTTGTTATCAAAAGGCGCTTCGGTCGATGAGGTGAATCCGGAGGGGGACACTGCGTTGATCTTGGCAGTACGGAACGGCAACGTTGAGGTTATTCAAGCGCTCATTAACGGAGGGGCTGATCCGACTGCCTCAAACTTTAAAGCGCAGGATGCAATTGAAACCGCACGAGAGAAGGGCAATGCTCAACTCGCACAAGCGCTTGAGAAAATTGCGAGAGATCGTCGCGCCAAGCAGTCTGCACCGCAATAGAGGGCAGCACAGCCCGAAGCTTCTATGCCCGGGAGCCGCGGGCCTTCAAGTTGCATCAGCGCGGCATGAGTTCAGGGCGCAGAATCCCCTGCAGCTCTGAATAAGGCACGGTGAGTGTTGGCATACCCAAAGCATAAGGACCAATTTCATAGGGGTCATACGTGATGGCGATGCCATCCTCTAGTAGCGCCGCGTTTTCTGATAGATGGAATGGCCACATTTTGTTGTAAGCCTTAGGGTCGGCTTTTGCAAGGTCGTTTGAATCCAACCAACGTGCATGTTGACGTTTCAGTGCAGCTTCGAAGGCAGGCATGTTGTCAGACGGAATCATCGTCTGAAGATTCACCACGATATCCGACTGCGGTAACCAATTTAAGTATTGGGTCGTCGAGTTTCCGTGTGCGCCGCCAGAGTAAATATAACTATCGAGTTGAACCACAATGATTGTCGGGGTTGCACGCTTGAGCGTTGCGCGCAACAGTATCTCGTCGCGTGGGCGCGCCGTTGCCCAGAAGTAGTCGCTTAGCTGTTTGAGCGTCTCGAAGTTCTTGGCCTGATTGCTCTCGATTTGTGCCATGGATAACAACGACTGCTCAACAAAGGCACTAAACCGTTCATGCTCTGTAAAAATAAGTCGTTCTAGCTTGATCGAAGGGCACTGTTTACCGGTGCAGCCAGGCTTGGTTTGAACGAGCACTTGTTTTTTTGAAGGCTGAATTCCTTGCTTAGGTTCTGCAGCAGCAGGCGCCGAGCTTGTCGAAGCGGCTGCCCGGGCGTTGACGCCCGCTTTGGGTGGTGCACTAGTTGCCGAAACAGCTGCCGGCGCGACAGGCAATGCGACAGGAGCCCGCAAGGGCGTCGGTTGCATGACGCTTTGCGTTGACACGACTGGAGTCATCGGACGGGTGGCCGCCGAGGTCTCGTTGTATTGCGTCCCGATATTGATGGTGGCACCGGAACCGGACAGAAACGTGGTTGGGGCTGGCTCTGTTGTCGTGCTCGATGCCGAACTCACCACATTTCGGGCACTCTGTGCAACGTTACTGCGTTGCGTGGGGCTTGCTAGCGTGATGTCCCCGCCTGAGCCCTGCGAGGAGCACCCCACAAGTAATGCAAGACAAGTTAGAGATATGGGCAATAGAAATCGGTGCACGTTCTTATTCCAGTTCATTTTTTAGCGCAAGTATAAGGGACGGATAACGCTTGTTTGATCTCTCCGCGAAGTGTCATCGGACGCGTAGTAGGGGCATACCGCTCGATGACGCGTTGGTCGCGACCAATAAGAAATTTGGTGAAATTCCATTTGATCGCCTCTGTGCCCAACAGGCCCGCTCTCGCATGCTTGAGCCACGCGTAGATCGGACTCGCATTGGGTCCATTGACCTCAATCTTTGCGAACATTGGAAACGTAATCTTGTATTGAAGATCACAGAATGCAGCAATGGTTTCGTTATCTCCAGGTTCTTGGTGACCAAACTGATCACAAGGAAATCCGAGCACGGAAAACCCCTGGTCCTTGAATTCTTGATACAAGGCCTCTAACTCTGAATACTGTTTTGTGAAGCCGCATTTCGAAGCCACGTTTACGATAAGGAGAACCTGACCGAGATAGGCGGATAGTGCCTGTGGTTTGCCATCAATCGTGATGGCGCTTAAGTGATCAAAGGACATGATGGGCGCTAAGGGGCAAGAGAAGAGAAGGCCTCGATCGCACGCAACCGAGAGCTGCGCAGGTCTACGCGTTGTTCGGGGTAACCGGTGGCGGATCGCGTAAGCGGAAGTGGATCGTGTATTTCTTTGGCGCTGACATTTTCGAGCTCGGGAAGCCAGTGCTTAATGAAGGCGCCCTTCGGATCAAATCGCTCAGACTGACTGATTGGGTTAAAGACTCGGAAATAGGGCGCAGAATCAGCACCTGTCGAGGCGCTCCATTGCCAACCGCCATTGTTGGCACCGAGTTCTCCATCAATTAAGTGCTGCATAAAAAACGCTTCGCCTCGTCGCCAATCGATCAGCATATTTTTAGTCAAGTACATTGCGACAACCATGCGTAGGCGGTTATGCATCCAACCTGTGTGAAGAAGTTGGCGTATCGCGGCATCAATCAGCGGTACGCCGGTCTGGCCTCTTGACCAGGCAGCAAAGTCCTCATCTGAAGTGCGCCATACGACAGCATTTGTCTGAGGGCGCATAGGCTGGTGCATTGAGAGCTCAGGATAGCCGTGTAGCAGATGTTGGTAGAACTCACGCCACAAAATCTCATTGATCCAGGTTGTGACGCCTGGGTGTCCAGTTCCGGTCTCGCCTTGGTTGCATGCCATCGCGCGAAGTAAACACTGCCCAGCAGAGATTAACCCCGCAGCGAGGTACGGTGAAAGTGTGCTGGTGCCGGCTACTGCCGGCAAGTCGCGATCGCGCTGATAATGATAGATCGCCTCGTCTGAAAAAAGATCTAGGCGCCTGTGTGCTTCCGCCTCGCTGGCAGGCCAACCAGTCCGAATTGCTTCATTGACGTCTGAGCAGTATGCGAGGGCTGCGGGGATGCTATCGGCCTTAATGCCCGGCACGGGAGCCTGTTTAAGAGGTGTGGGCGTCAAGGCGTAAGGACGCTTCTCCAGCGCACCGCGGCACGCGCGTGAAAACGGGGTGAACACGCGGTAATAGCTGTCTCCGCCGGTTTTGATACTACCCGGTTCAAAGAGCGTTGTTCCCAAGTGCCCCGTTAAGGAGATGCCATGCTCTCTGAGTAGCTTGAAACATGCTCGATCTCGATTTCGCTCATTTACTCCATATTCCCGATTGCAATGTACCGAGGCTGCGTTGTGACGCGTTGCAAACTCAAGCAACGCGCTGGGCACGTCCTTCCACTTGGGAACGACGAGCAACTTCAACGGAATATTTAGACTGGCAAGGTCTGCGGCCAAACTTCTGAGCGCTCGAAGCCAGAAGTCAACCTTGATCGGAGCATCCTGATGCGATGCCCATTGTTGCTCGGATACGATAAACAGTCCGATGGTCGAGCCTTCAGTGCTTGCCGTGTATAGCGCCGGCTGGTCTTGTATCCGAAGGTCGGTTCTAAACCAACAGATTGTTGTCATTTGTGCTGCTCGCGCCAACGCTTTACAGCGGCAAGAGTCGTTGACACATGTTGATCAGGACTCAGACTTGCGTGCGTAAAATAAATTTTTAAATCGGGGGTGACAACGTAAGAAATTCGACTTGCCATTTCGGATGAAAAAAACATCGTGGCTTGGTAGGCCTTCATGGTTGTGCGATCAAGGTCTGCAGCAACTGCAAACTTGCCACCGCATGGGCCGAGCGAAAATTTCTTAAGCGTCTCGATATCATCCCCGGACACACCAATTACTGTAGCGCCCAGTGATTGAAAGTCATCATTCGCTTGGGCGAATAGATTTGCCTCGATGGAGCATCCGCTGGTGAAAGCTTTTGGGTAAAAGTACACAACGACAGGTCCTGTTTTTAGCGCTTCGGTTAATTTAAACGTAAAGGTTTTTCCAGCGAGGGCAGCGGGAGCCGAGAAAACGGGTGCTGCGGCGCCTGGTTGAAGCTGCGCATAGGTGGCAGGGTGTAAACAGAAAGCGGTCAGTAGCGCCGCAAGTGGCCGCCAAAAGGGTTGTTTTTGAGCAAGATCAAAGTGAAATATTTTTTTCATCGGTAAATCAGCGTAAAGTTATTGGTGTGCATGCAATAAAGTAAAGGAAACAAAATGAATCGATATTGTTCGCAGGTTATGAGGCTCGTCATGTGCCTCTTGACGTTCGGTTTTGCAGCGTTTTTCTTCACACCAGCAAGTTTTGCACAACGTGAGCTTCCCCCAATTCCCGCCATTGTCTGGCCGGGCATGCATGACGCGGATCCCGCTCGTTGGACCGAGGAAGACGTCACGCCCGAACAGAAATTTAAAACAGCACGGGCGGAGGCTTTAGCGGCGCATCAGGAAGCGCAAAATGCCTGCAAAAGCATGCCTATCGAGGATCAGCGCATTTGCTTAGCGCAAGCGCGGGTGGTATTTGACTCCGAAATGAACGAGATCCGGCAGCGCTTTGGGGATTTTCGTTAATTAAAACGTCCACGTGTGCCCGCCAAACTGAATCTGCCAGCCCCTAGTAACGCGATACAAAGAGAAGCGAGTAGAAAGAAGGCCTGAAGTTCCAGAAACCAGCCACCCGTTTTCGTTAGTTGTAACAGCTGATGGCTATGGGCTAGGTAGACCGCAATCACCATATTAAAAGCCATAACGAGGGCGGCAGGGCGGGTCAGCACGCCCAGAATAATCAGGGTGGGTGCCACAATTTCCCCGATGTAGACGCCGTAGGCTAGCGCGCTCGGCCAACCGTTGGTGGCAACAAGTGCACTGATTCCGTCAATGCCGTTAATCAGTTTGTGTAGACCATGGGCGAGCATCAGAAAACCAACAGTCAAGCGCAATATCAACTTGCCGGCGTCATCGAAACGATTCATTAGGTGTCCTCTTTTGGGGGAGCCCCATTGCTTAGTTTGAGTCGACTAATTCAAGGGTTCTTAATGCTAACAGAGGGAGCGGTCGGTCAAGGGCGATTTCTTTTGCTGCACTTTCATATTCCTCAGTGAGGTTAAGGATTTCTTTTTTGAGTATTCGGTATGATTAGCCCACAAAAGTCTAATAACGGGAGCACGCAGTGGACACGAGTCACGCAGCAACGCAGGAAAGTGAAGAAGCCAAAATGATTGTCGAATTGGTTGCCAAATTCGTCGATCAGGAACTCATGCCTTTGGAGGCCGGAGTTCTTAGCCGGGAGATCGCCGGCGAGCATTGCGCTTTAACCAAAGAAGAGGACGCAAGTCTGCGCGCAAAGTGCAAAGAGTTAGGGCTCTGGGCGCTCGACGCTCCGGAGGAGATGGGCGGTGCAAACCTTCCCGCCGTGACTCTGATGGCGCTGAATGAGGAACTCGGGCGCACTGTTGTGCCATTCACGTTTCCTCCTGATTCGCCCAACCTCCATATGCTCATGGCGACGGCCAGCCCGCAGCAGAAGAAAAAATACCTTGAACCCTACGCGAGTGGTGATGCGAAGTCAGCCATCGCAATATCGGAACCGAATGCGGGTGGAGATCCGTCTGGGATGCTGACTCGTGCCGTTTTAGACGGTGACGAATGGGTCATTAACGGCCGTAAGATCTGGGTCAGTCGGATCCCCGCGGCCGATTTTGTTGTGGTGATGGCCAGAGTCGGCTCGGGCAAACGACACGAGGGCATTACCGCTTTTATCGTAGATAAAGGTACCAAGGGCTTTGAAGTCTTGCGTGAGATCCCCATGCTTGCAGGGCATCGCACCTACGAGCTCGCATTTGAAGACTGTCGTATTCCCAAAGAGAATTTGTTAGGCGAGGTCGGTGCAGGCTTCGCCCCGATGCAGTTGCGTTTGGTGATCCGTCGATTACAGATTGGCGCCTGGTGTATCGGTATGAGCCGCCGAGCGCTGGACATGATGTGTACACATGCTAAACAACGTGTGACCTTTGGTATGCCACTGAGCGATCGTCAGGCCATCCAGTGGTGGATTGCAGATGCCGCGATGAAGATTCATGCCTGTCGCTTGATGGTGCTCGATGCCGCGCGCAAGCAAGATCTCGGACAAGACGTTAAGTTCGAAGCGTCGATGATCAAAGTTTATGCAACCGAGATGGCTGCTGAAATTATCGATCACGCGATGCAGACGTTTGGCGCGATGGGCGTCACCAAAGAAATGCCATTACATTTGATGGCACAGCGTGTTCGCGTCATGCGCGTCTACGAGGGGCCGTCCGAAGTGCATCGCATGTCGATCGCGAAGAAGATTTTGAAAGAGGCTCGCTAGTGCGAAAAAATACGCCTTTAGACGGCATCACTGTCATTGATCTTACACAGATCTACCAAGGGCCGTACGCGACCTTCTTGATGGCTAAAGCAGGGGCAGATGTCATCAAAATTGAACCTGTCAATGGTGAGCCGTCGCGTATCCGTGCGAAGGTAAGTGGCAGTGCTTCATTGCCGATGGCGATGCTCAACACAAATAAGCGCGGGATTACGCTTAATTTGAAGACAGAACGAGGGCGTGCTCTTTTTAAAGAGATGGTTAAACGCGCCGACATCGTCGTTGAAAATTTCGCGCCTGGTGTGATGGATCGCTTAGGCGTAGGTTGGTCCGTTTTGCACGAAATCAATCCTAAATTGATTTACGGCACTGGCACTGGCTACGGATTATCAGGGCCCGATCGCGATAACCTTGCGATGGATGTCACGATTCAAGCCTCTTCGGGCATGATGAGCGTTACGGGCATGCCTGATGGCCCACCCATGCGGGCCGGTGCATCGATCGTCGATTTCCTAAGCGGTGTGCACCTGTACGCCGGAATCATGACCGCTTTGTATGAACGCACCCAGACGGGAGAGGGGCGGTTAGTTGAAGTTGCGATGCAAGATACCGCATACCCGACGTTGGCCTCCAATCTTGGTTTTACTTACCGTGGAAGCGGCGCCTTGCCACCTCGTGTAGGTAACCGCCATGGTGGTCTAGCGCTTGCACCTTACAACGTATACGAAGCAAAAGATGGACATATCGCGATTGTTTGTGTGACCGAACCGCACTGGCACAAAATGCTTGCGGCCATGAATCGTCAAGATCTAAAAGACGATGCGCGTTTCTCGACAAACAAGGCACGCGTAGAAAATCTTGCCGCAACCGATGCCGTTGTTCAAGAGTGGGCGAGCTCAGCCACACGCGATGAGCTGGTGGCGCTCAGTAAGGAGCATGGATTTCCCGCTGCTCCGGTGCGTAATCTGATTGAAGTAATGAACGATCCGCATATGCATGCAAGAGGGATGCTGGAATGGTTTGAAGATCAAGAACTTGGACGCGTCGTGTTGCCGGGCTCGCCTCTCGTCATTCATGGTGCGGATCGTATTCCAACCGTATCGAGCCCGAAGCTAGGTCAGCATAACCAAGAGGTGTACGGCACTTGGTTAGGATTGTCCGATACTGACATCGCCGCATTGAAAACCGAAGGCACAATTTAACTTTTTGTGATGCGCGTGTGCGCGTCTGGAGACTGACATGACTGCAGTTGCGGTGAAATATGAACAAGAGGGTGGCATCGTGACGCTCACGCTTAACGAACCTGATACGCGTAATGCGCTATCCCCAGAAATTAATGATGCATTGGTCGAGTACGCCGCCAAAATCAACAAGGACTATAGCGTTGGTTGTGTCATTTTGACTGGAGCAGGTGAGGGTTTCTCATCGGGTGGGAACGTTAAGAAGATGCAAGACCGCAGCACTGCAGCGGTACAAAAGGCTCCCGTTGATGTGCGTCGTTATTACACAGAAGGCATTCAACGCGTACCAGTCGCTCTCTACAACCTGGAGGCGCCGATTATTGCGGCAGTGAATGGCGCTGCGATCGGAGCCGGCTGCGATCTCGCCACGATGTGCGATATTCGTATCGCAGCGCGTAGCGCGAAATTTGGTGAAAGCTTTGCACGTGTAGGTTTGGTTTCCGGTGACGGCGGCGCTTGGTTCTTACCTCGTGCTGTTGGGCTTTCTAAAGCGTTTGAAATGACATTTACGGGTGACTTCATCGATGGTGAAGAGGCGGCACGTATTGGACTTGTTTCGAAGGTCGTCGATGATGCAGCGCTCATGGATGAGGCCCGAGCGATGGCAGTGCGAATCGCTTCACATCCGGTACACGCGATTCGTGCAAGTAAGAAATTGGTACGTGATTCACAACACGTGAGTCTGCCGGTATCGCTGGACATGGCGTCTGCGTATCAGGCGCTGGTGCAGACGACCTTTGACCACCGCGAAGCTATCACTGCGTTTGCAGAGAAACGTAAACCAAAGTTTGAAAATCGCTAGAAAAGTAGGGCGCTTTAATCCTAGGAAGAGTCTGTATCATAGATACATACTAGTCACCAAAGGTTCAAGATGAAACTCACTTTTTTAGGTGCCGCTGGGACCGTTACAGGCTCAAAGACCTTGGTCAGAACCGCAAATGCGCAGGTTCTGATCGATTGCGGCTTGTTTCAGGGTTTCAAAAACCTGCGCGTACTGAATCGTACCGAGATGCCGTTTGATGCCACGAAGCTCAATGCGGTGGTGTTGTCACATGCGCACCTAGATCATTCCGGCG
>JACCED010784037.1_pt1 | contig 16864 bp, 10 predicted proteins | sample 7455021 | NCBI WGS metagenome assembly JACCED01 (sample SAMN15323456, study PRJNA562643) | freshwater metagenome | isolation source: river surface water | place: USA:Blue River Watershed | collected 2017-08-19 | reverse complement strand
GAAAAAAAGCCTGAACCGGTGGAAGCAAAGCCAGAGCCCAAGCCAGTAGAAAAGCCCAGGCAGCCGTCCAAGCTGCCACCCAAGGAAGCCGTTGAGCGCGCACGCGAGCAGGCCGAAAGCCAGGTGAGCCAATTTAAGGATGACCTTGCTGAAATGCGCGAGATGATGCAAACCTCGGCGATAGAAACGGCAGCGACTACTGTGACTAATAGTACGGGTGAAGCAGCTCAGGTTGATCGCGCCATGATTACCAGCGGCGCCAAGGTTGCCAGTGGTGGCATCAATACCGCTGCCATGAGTCGCGATACCGGCGGAGTTGCATTGTCCGGGCGTGAGACGACCAAGGTGAAAAGCGGTCTCGCTGAAGCGGGTAAAAAAACCGGAGCAGCTAAAGCGGGCAATAGCGATGGTGCTGGCGGTGCAGCGCGCAGTGAGGAGGAAATCCGCAAGATCATGGAGCAGCACAAAGGTGCTATCTATTCGATTTACAACCGCGCCCTGCGCCAGAATCCTGCCCTGCAAGGCAAGATGGTGGTGAAAATAGTAATCGACCCCAATGGCCGAATTGTCGAGGCGAGTCTGGTATCGAGTGAATTGGGTGATTCCGCGTTAGAGAGCAAGATCCTCCAACGTATTAAGCTCATCACATTTCCAGCATCCAATGTGGCGCGCACAACCATTACCCAAACCTTCGATTTCCTGCCGCAATAACGCTAACCCACGGTTCAGTTAACACTGACCGTGGGAGCTATATCACATTGGCGATCCATTCCATTTAACGTGTACGCGACGACTTTTTTACCCTTTTTGCATAAATTGATTGTAATCGGTTACATTTTTGATAATAATGGCGTCGCTAAGGCCTTTTTATTCATGGTTATGCAGTGGTAATCGGTTACAGTTTTGTTGGTTGAATGCTCAATCACCAGGCTCCGAATATCCTTGTATGTTAGTGATTAATTGTTCAGCCATAGCCCGCTGTTGTGTTTTTTTCTACCCCGGCTTGCCGGGGTTTTTTCATTTGCGCCCTAGTGAATCCTCCCGCAAAATGCTTCTGCACTTCAGCCGCAATCAGCCTATTTACTTCATTTCTCGCCAGGGGCGGCGCTGCGAATTGGGAAACTCTCTTATGTCACAAGCATTGCGTGCGGCCGCGAGCCGACTAGAAAGCTGGATTAAAAACGATGCCCTGCCACTGTGGCTGGAGCGTGGAATTGAACCCAAGACCAACGCCAATTATGAGCGTTTAACCCCGGCCGGAGTACCGGACCTCGAGTCCAGTACGCGCGTGAGGGTGCAAGCGCGCCAAGCATTTTTCTTTGCTGCGGCTTACCATCGCGGTTGGTGTGAGCAGGGGAAACCGGTTGCTAAAAACCTGCTGACGTTCGTGCACAATGTTGCCGCGCATCCAACGGCAGGTGGCGGTTACACACATCTGCTGGATAACAATTTTGTGGTAGTAGATACCAAGCAAGACCTCTACGATCACGCCTTCTTTTTACTGGCCAACGCCTGGTGTTATCGCGCGTTCAACGAACAATCCTATCTTGATGAAGCGGATAAATTAATTGCGCATTTGGATGCGCACTTCGGTTCCGCCGTCGGTGGTTGGATCGAAGGCGATTACGCCTACGCCTGTCGCCGCCAGAATCCGCACATGCATTTATTTGAAGCCTTCCTCGCGCTTTACGATGCAACCGGCAATGCAAAATATTTAGCGCGCGTTGGCGAATTATTTGCGCTCTTCCAGTCACATTTTTTTGATGAAACTCACGGTGTGTTGTTTGAATTTTTCGACGATAGCTGGACTCGTTTACCCAATGCCAAAGGCGATACGGTAGAACCCGGCCATATGATGGAATGGGTCTGGCTGCTGGATTGGTATCACCGCCGCACCGGTCGCCCGGTTGCGCATTACACCAAAGCGCTTTACGCGCGCGGTTTGGAAATCGGTATGGATAAATCCGGTTTGCTATTTGATGCGGTGTCATACACGGGTGACGTTATCGATCGCAACAAACGCTGCTGGGGTATTACCGAATTAATCAAAGCCAGCCTGGTGCAAATTCGCGAAGGTAACCCTAATGCCGAAGCCATTGCCGTTAAAGGCGTGGACGATTTATTTACTTATTATTTGTGTGCATCAACACCGGGCTCCTATGTGGACCAGCGCGGTGCCAATGATGAAGTGGTCGTTGATGTAGCGCCCGCCAGCACGCTCTACCATTTAATTGTTGCGGCGATGGAATTGCTGGATCACGTGAACGCCGCGGTAAAGTAAACATTATTTTCGTTGTTGGAGTACCTGCAGGTACTCCTATTTTTTTGCTGCTCTACACAGGCAAAGTTTGCCACTAATGAACTATTTGTTTGTTAGAAAAAAATTTGCTCTGCATCTGAATATTGAGCTGCCACAATTTTCTCCGCAATCCAATTTGCTTGAACCCATTCCGCTTTTTTCCGGTGCGTAACTCGATAATGCGCTCCGCATCGCATCACCATGCCTTCATCGCCTGCTGTATAGGCTCTCTGAGTAAATCACCTTGTAATCGAGGGAATAATGAAAATCTCAAAAATTCCGTTGCGGCGTTATGCTGCGACTTTTTGTGGAATGCTGGCACTGCATTCTGCTTCCAGCTACGCAGCCCGCTGCGAGTACGTTGTGCAAAGTGAATGGAACAATGGCTTTGTTGCCGCTGTGCGAATCACGAATGACACTCAAACGGCAATTAGCAGTTGGTCTGTTTCCTGGCGGTATACCGACGGTTCAACCCGCACTGGAGGTTGGAACGCCAACATTAGCGGAAGTAATCCTTATACCGCGACCGGCATGGGCTGGAACGACCGGATAAATCCCGGGCAGACGGTTGAGTTTGGTGTGCAGGGCAATAAAGGTGTGGTTAATGCGCCCGCCCAGCGGCCCAGTGTAACGGGCAGTGTGTGTAGTGGTGCGGTTTCCAGTATTCCATCCTCCAGCAGCAGTGCGCGCACGTCGAGTAGTTCATCAGTCCCGGCAACGAGCAGCTCGGCGGTATTCACTTCCAGTAGCATAGCGTCTTCAAGTTCGTCCGTTTTCACGAGCGTATCGCGATCATCCAGCTCAATTTCACTGTCTAGCTCGGTTGCATCGTCCAGCTCAATTGTATCGTCCAGTTCAGTTCTTTCTTCGCACTCAGTTGCGTCCTCTAGCTCAGTTGCATCCTCCAGTCTGGTGTCGAGCAGTATGAGTTCGCGCACAAGCAGTTCGGTCAGTTCAATCGATGCACATCCATTGGATAATCCTTTTGTGGGTGCGCGCTGGTACATTGATCCCAACTGGTCAGCAAAAGCCCGTGGTGAAGTTGGTGGCGATAAAATTGCCAACTACAACACCGCTATTTGGATGGATCGCATTGGGGCGATAGATCCTGCAGAAGGCTTCGGTTTGCGTGATCATTTGGATGCAGCTCTGGAGCAAGGCGCGAACCTGATTCAGATAGTTGTTTATGACCTGCCCAATCGCGATTGCCATGCACTTGCGTCTAACGGTGAATTGACCCAGGGACCAAACGGAAGCGCGCGTTATCGCAGTGAATACATTGATGCAGTGGCGAATATTTTCGCTGATAGCAAATACCGCAATCTGCGCATTATTGCGATCATTGAACCTGACTCATTGCCCAACCTGGTGACGAATCTAAGTGATCCTGATTGTCAGCTCGCGACCGATGCGGCGCATGGGTATATTGCCAATACGCAGTACACGCTCAATAAACTGTCGCAAATTCCAAACGTCTACAGCTATGTGGATATCGGCCACTCAGGTTGGTTGGGTTGGGATGATAACTTCACTAAGGCGGTTACTTTGATCGCCAATGCAATCAAAGGCACCACCAATGGTGTGCGCTCCATTGCCGGCTTTGTGTCTAATACATCGGGTTACACACCTGTGTACGAACCCTTCCTGGACTCGTTGGCGAATAGTGCTATGCCGGGCAGCGGTGGTGGCACTCAGGTGCGTCAGGCAAAATTCTATGAGTGGAATCCGCACTTTAGCGAAGTAGCGTTTGTGCAAGCTTGGCGAACCAAAATGATTGCGGCGGGATTCCCTCAATCTATCGGCATGTTGGTCGACACCTCGCGCAATGGCTGGGGTGGTCCGAATCGTCCAACAGCGCAATCCATCAGTACCCAGGTTGATTCCTTTGTCGATCAATCCCGCGTTGATCGTCGTATCCATCGCGGCAATTGGTGTAACCAACCCGGTGGTATTGGTGAGCGCCCACAAGCCACGCCTGCACCGGGTCTGGACGCCTATGTTTGGGTGAAACCGCCAGGTGAATCTGATGGTGCATCGTCCCTGGAGTTGTCGTTTGATCCACTGGATCCGGCCAAGGGCTTTGATCGCATGTGCGACCCAACGTACACCTTTACCGAAGGCAATAATTCCAACCTGGGCACAGGTGCCCTCGCCAATGCCCCGGTTGCAGGCCGTTGGTTCCCGGAAGCGTTCCAATTGTTGGTGAGAAATGCTTACCCAAGCCTTGATCCGGTCTCCAGTGCAGCATCCTCAAGTTCAGTACGCAGTTCCATCAGTTCTATGCGCAGTTCCAGCAGTCTGGTAATCAGCTCATCGCTCTCGAGTACGGCGCTTTCAAGTTCTGCGGCGTCCAGCTCGGTGCGGGCCACAAGCTCTGCCGTTAGCTCGAGTTTATCGTCATCCAGGGCAAGTTCGTCGGTTCTAAGTTCGTCGGCGAGCAGCATGTCAGTGCCAGCGTCTTCCAGTGTGAGATCCTCGTCCAGTAGCTCAGTGTCGGATGTGGTTCGCACCGACTGCCCCGCTGCGCCACCTGCGACTCAATTTGGCTCCTGGGCGCCCTACAACACCAATGATGAAGCGCAAAAGGTGGTGAAAAATTATCGCGAGCTGATGGTGAAAATGCCGGCCTTCAATAACGGCAACATCGCTTTGCCGTATAACCTCTATCAACCATCACAGGCTGCCGCCAATCCACAAGCGAAATATCCACTGGTGATTTATTTACACGGTGGCGGCGAGCGCGGTAGTAATGAAGAGCATTTAACATCGCGCCACGCGCTGCCATTTTTTGCATCGAGCAATTCGTTGTTAACGCCGGAAAATCGCCAAGGCAAACCCGCTTATATTGTTGCGCCCCAATGCCAATGTGAATTTTATAGTAACGAATGGTCATCAGGTGGCGGCGCTCCTTTCTCTATCAGCGGCAGCCCTTCTCGCTATGGCAAAGCCTTGACGGATTTAATTGAGCACCTGAAAACGATTTATCAAATCGATCCTGATCGCATTTATGTCACCGGCATTTCCATGGGCGGTGGTGGCTCCTGGGAATTGGCCGCGCGCCGCCCTGATTTAATTGCGGCGGCGGTACCTATGTCGGGGCATCCAGTTAGCAGCAATCACGCGCAAGCTGTTGCCAATTCCAAAGTGGTTATTTGGTCACAACAGGGCGAAGGCGATGAAAATAACTCCGTGACTGATACCGAAAATACGGTGAGTGCAATTCGCACTGCGGGTGGTTGTGCGACCATGAATAAATTTCCGCGTGGCACTACCGCCATGGTAGATCCAGGTGATCCACCAAATGGCAATGACTTGCAGCACACAGTATGGATGCGCGCCTATATGAATCCGCAACTGTGGGACTATGTGTTCTCCATCAAGCGCGCGCACACCGGTGTGATGACTAGCTCCAGCTCGTCCAGCATTCGCTCCAGTTCATCGGTTAGCAGCTTGGTAAGCAGTAGTATGTCGAGCACTTCATCCCTGAGTAGTGTGGTGAGTTCGTCGATTCGCTCGTCGAGTTCTTCGTCGCTGCCAAGATCCTCATCCAGTTCCAGCATTGCTGACCGCAACTTGTATATCGCGCCCAAGGCGCAAGTGGCTCCAGTGATAGATGGTGCAGTGGACTCTGTGTGGGCGCAGGCGAGTTGGGCACCGATCAACGTATTCTGGTTGGGAACTCAATCTAATCCGAGCGCCGCCGATTACACCGGTCAATACAAAGCCCTGTGGGATCAAAACTATTTGTATCTGTTGTTCGATATTACCGATGATCGCATCTACGATCGCACCCGCGATGCCCTGAGCAATTATTGGGAAGATGACACGGTAGAAATTTTTATCGACGAAAATAAAAATGGCGGTCAGCACCAGTACAACACCAGTGCCTGGGCGTATCACGTCAGCACCTATGGCGATGTTGTGGACTACACCACTTCTGGCCCTAAATTGTTGAATGACCACATAGATGTCCGCATGGTCAGCAACGGCGATAAACATTACTGGGAAATGCGCGTGCGTATTTACGGCGAGAACTATTCAGATTCGCTGGCAAATACTCCGCTGACGCTCACGGCCGGTAAGTTGATGGGATTCTCTGCCAGCTACATCGATAATGATGGCAGCGCCCAGCGCGAAAGCATGATGGGCTCAGTGGATACCCAGGGTCACAAAAACAACCAGGGTTATTTGGATGCGAGCGTGTTTGGCTCCATGAGATTGGTTGAATAATCTGTGTATGAATGAAAAAGCCGCCTCACAAGGGCGGCTTTTTTATAGCTCTGGACCATTGATAGACATCATTTACTATTTTCAGTGCAATCAACAACAACAGCCCGCCAATTGGATTATTGTTTTCCGCAATAAAAAATCCACCTCCGATAATTGCGAAGTGCAAAACGACGATACGTTTGTAAGGCGCGGACATTATGTGCTCGACTTTTTCCGCGCTGGGCCAATGGGTTATTGCATCGCGCAGCCAATCAATTAATTGATAACTGGCCAGTGCCAACAGCGGCCAGCCAAGTTGATGTTGGCTCACAATCAATGCAATTAAATAAGTGATATCACCAAATTGGGAGCGATACTGTTCATCGGGTGCGAAGAACAACACAATAAAACATCCATGGGCCAGGCAAAAAATGCCGTAATGTACGCTGAAAAGAATCGATGGAAATATCCGGCCAGCAACTTGTGAGAAATTCTGGTAGGGGTAAGCCATCAATTTTAAAACGGTGAAGGCGCCAATGATTAAATTTTCCAGCCAATATAAAAAAATCAGGTCGAAGCTTTTCCAGTCCCAATGAAAAACTCCATAAGCAGGCACCAGGTTGAGTAAAATCAAGCTGGCAAGAAAGATAAAATTGTTACCGCGTGTTTGATTGCTCATATTGAAGTTACCCGTAACTCGGCATTGATTATTGTTGGTTGCCGTTAATTACTTGCCGCCAATAAAAAGCGCGCCATTAAGCGCGCTTTTCGTGTTTTTCATAACAACAGTAATTATTTCTTGCCCGGCACTGGCCCCGTACTTTTACGAATAATAAATTCTGTTGGCAAAACGCATTCGCGCTGGCTCAGCGGTTCACCCTCAATTACTTTCAATAACATATCCATTGCCATCTTGCCCATTTCTTCCGCCGGTTGCGAAATGGTGGTCAGGCTTGGGTCCGAGTATTTGGCGTAGGCGATGTCGTCAAAGCCGGTCACGGAAATATCTTCAGGAATACGAATGCCCTGGCTCTTCAGGGTTTGCATGGCGCCAATCGCCATTTCATCGTTCATGGAGAAAATTGCCGTAGGGCGATTTTTCATGTTGCAGAACTGGAAGGCAGCGTTCAGGCCGGACCACATGGTGAAGTCGCCTTCGGCAATCAAATCTTTTTCAAAGGGAATGCCCGCTTCGGCGAGCGCTTCTTTGTAACCCTCGAGACGATCGATTGCGTGGGGGTTGTCTTTTAAACCGGAGATAACGCCGATGCGTTTGTGCCCGAGCGAAATCAAATAATTCACCATGCTTTTGGCCGCACCGCGGTTGTCGATCCGGATCGCCGGGCCGGTGGTGTATTCGCAGCCGCAGGCATTAACACAGGGAACATCGGCGGGGATGTTGTTCTGGCTTTTTTCCGAGCTGGGGCGCAATTGCACTATGCCGTCGGCAAGACGAGTTTCCACACGGCGGATATATTCCAGTTCGCGCTCAGGAGTGCCGCGCGTATCGCCCAGCAGTACGGCATAGCCTTTCTGGTGAGCGCGATCCTCCAGGGCGCGGATGAACAGCGAGTAAAAGGGGTTGGCGATATCGGGAACCAGTACCACAACGGCATAGGCGCGCGCCGAGCGAAAGTTGCGTGCGAGCATGTTGGGTCTATAGCCGACTTCGGCAATTGCCTTGTGCACTTTATCCAGGCTTTCCGGGGAAACTTTCTCAGGGTTGCTGAGCGCGCGCGACACAGTAGCTACAGAAACACCCGCCAGGCGGGCGACATCGCGAATATTGGACATAAAAGTGACCTTAGGGGAGCCGGTAAAGAGCTAGTTGATATTGAATTTATTGGGGTTTTGCTTATTTGCGTGAAAATTTACTACAGCGCGCCAAAAGAGACTAGAAAAAAAACATGTAAACGGTTACATTAGCCTTCTGTGACGAACCTTATGGTCGGCTGTGCTATATCTTGGCTGTGAAAGGTTTGTCGATTGCAGTTCCCCTGAGTCTCAGTCCTTACCGGTAACTCCGGAAGCTACTGCACGGATGTGCTGGGCCAGAAAAGAAAAGCGATCACCTCGTCCACTGAATTGGCGATCCACATAATAAATTGGTGTGTGTTCATGAATCTTCCTTTGCTGGATATAGCGATTATTCTCGCTTACGTTGTAGCAACTCTGGTGGTTGGCTTTTGGATTTCCAAACGAGCATCCAAGGATATTAAAAGTTATTTCCTGGGAGGTAATAAGCTTTCCTGGTGGCAGTTGGGCTTATCCAACGCCTCAGGGATGTTCGATATTTCCGGCACTATGTGGATGGTGTATCTACTCTTTGTCTATGGCTTGAGTAGCGTTTATATCCCTTGGTTGTGGCCGGTATTCAACCAAATTTTCCTGATGATTTTTCTCGCCAGCTGGCTGCGCCGTTCCGGTGTAATGACCGGCGCTGAGTGGATAACGTTCCGTTTTGGTGATGGTAAGGGCGCGCGGCTTTCGCATTTGATTGTGGTGTTGTTTGCGCTGGTCAATGTGATTGGTTTTATTGCCTATGGATTTATCGGGATTGGCAAATTTGCGGCCGTATTTATGCCTTGGCAACTGTCGTCCGATCCGCACATGAACGATGTCTATTACGGCTTGCTAATCACCCTGGTAACCACCGTTTATGTGGTGAAGGGCGGTATGTTCAGCGTGGTGTTTACCGAAGTGTTGCAGTTCATCATCATGACGATTGCCTGTGTGGCGGTGGGGGTGATTGCAATGCAGCGCGTTTCGCCCGAGTTGCTCGCGAGCCTGGTGCCGGCGGATTGGAATCATTTATGGATGGGTGGCAGTCTGGATCTGGATTGGTCCAAACAATTGGCCGCAGCCAACGATAAAATTCTCGCCGACGGTTATTCCCCGTTTACCGTATTTTTTATGCTGGTGTTGTTTAAAGGGATATTACAGAGCCTCGCTGGCCCGCAACCTACATACGATATGCAGCGTGTACTCTCGGCTAAATCACCCAAAGAGGCAGCCAAAATGAGTGGCTTCGTTTCGCTGGTGCTGTTGTTTCCTCGCTATATGTTGATTACTGGTTTGGGTGTCCTGGCTATCGCATTGTTTATGCCGCAGTTGAATGCCATGGGTAAGAATATCGATTTTGAACAAATCCTGCCGATGGTGCTCGCTGGCGATATTTTGCCGAGTGGTTTATTAGGTTTGTTAATTGCGGGTTTGCTCGCCGCGTTTATGTCGACCTTCGCTGCAACCGTGAATGCGGCGCCGGCTTACGTGATTAACGATATTTACAAGCGTTACATCAATCCCAATGCCGACGCCAAAACCTATGTCAGCATGAGTTATTTGGTATCGATTCTATTCGTTATTTTTGGGGTGGCGATTGGTTTTTTCATTCCGAGTCTCAACCAAATTATTGGATGGATAGTGAGTGCGCTTTACGGCGGCTACACCGCGGCAAATTTACTCAAATGGTATTGGTGGCGCTTTAACGGCTTCGGTTATTTCTGGGGCATGGTAACCGGCTTCGCGATAGCCTTCCCGTTAATTTTTACCGATGTGTCGCCAATCAAAGCCTTCCCTTTTATGTTTCTCGCCTGCGTGGTGGCCTGCGTGGTTGGCTCATTGTTAACTGCTCCGGACGATATGGATGTCCTGAAAAAATTCTATCTTAAAGTTCGTCCTTGGGGCTTCTGGGGGCCGGTGCTGGCCGCGGTGCAGCAAGATTACCCACAGGTGCAAGCGAATAAAAATTCTGGCCGCGATGCCATCAATGTGGTGGTGGGCGTTGTGTGGCAAACCTCGCTAACGGCGGCGCCGATCTTTATGGTGATCCAACATTGGCAGGAATTTGCGATTGCTATGGCGGTGGTCATTGCAACCAGCATTTTCCTGTGGATTAACTGGTATAAAAAACTGGAAGACTATCCAGCGGATACTCCGGCAGATGTACTGAAAGGTACCAATGACGAGCACCTGCTCAATAAAAGTTAAGTGAATAATTTGCGCTGCAGCCAGCTGGGTTGTTAATGGCTGCGGCGAAAAAAATTTAATATCAGTTGTAATCGATTACTTAAATGCATGGTGCTTTTTAAGTAATGAATATGAATTTGGGCGAACATTAGTAACATCAGAATTTGACTCATTGGAGTAAACAATATGAGCAGCTTTAACGACAAAGCCAAAGCGCTGTTGCAGCAGCACAATGCATTGGTAACCAAAAAAAATAGCAAGAAGGCAAATGGCAATGGCATTTACGATTGCTATGAAAACCCTATCCTGACTGCTGAGCATGCTCCCATTTTCTGGCGCTACGATTTAAATGAAAAAACCAATCCATTTTTGATGGAGCGTCAGGGGGTTAATGCCGCATTTAACTCCGGTGCCATGTTGTGGAATGGAAGGTATATTTTGGCAGTGCGCGTAGAAGGTGTAGATCGCAAATCTTTTTTTGCCATCGCTGAAAGCCCTAACGGCATCGATAATTTCCGTTTCTGGGATTACCCCATCACCATGCCGGAGACCGAGCGCCCGGATACCAATGTGTACGATATGCGGTTAACTGCCCATGAAGATGGCTGGATTTACGGTTTGTTTTGTACCGAGCGCAAAGATGAAACTCGCCCGAACGACACCTCGGCAGCAGAAGCGCAATGCGGAATCGCACGCACTAAAGATTTAATTACCTGGGAGCGTCTGCCGGATTTGATTACCTATTCCGGCCAGCAGCGCAACGTGGTCCTGCATCCGGAATTTGTGGATGGCAAATACGCGCTCTACACCCGCCCGCAAGATGGTTTTATCAGTGTGGGCGCCGGTGGCGGCGTGGGTTGGGGCTTAACCGACACCATGACCAATGCCGAAGTAAAATCCGAAGTCATTGTGGACCCCAAGGTGTATCACACCATTAAAGAAGTTAAAAATGGCCAGGGCCCCGCGCCCATAAAAACCGCAGAAGGCTGGTTGCATTTGGCACACGGCGTGCGCAACACCGCGGCCGGTTTGCGTTATACCTTGTACATGTTCATGACTGAGCTGGAACGCCCCTGGGTGATCAGTCACCGACCTGCCGGTCATTTTATTGCACCCCACGGCGAAGAACGTGTGGGCGATGTGTCCAACGTGACTTTCTCCAACGGCTGGATTGTGAATGAAAAAAATGAAGTGTTTATTTATTACGCCTCATCCGACACGCGCATGCATGTTGCGACTTCTACCGTGGAAAAGCTGATCGACTATTGCAAAAACACCCCGGAAGATGGCCTGCGTTCAGCGGCATCCGTAGCGGTGCGCAATGAATTGATCAGTGCCAATTTAAAAGTGTTGAATGAGTTGGTGTAACCGCATGAATGCAGTTGTATTGCCGGCGCGTTTTGCGCCGTTGCCGCAAGAATTTCATGCGGAATTAATTGCCATTGCCGACTGGTGGGCGCAGCATGCACCCGACCAGGCGCAAGGTGGTTTTTACGGAGAGATTTCCGCGGATAACCAGCCAGTAACGCAAGCGAGCAAGGGGATTATTTTAAATGCGCGCATCCTCTGGTTTTTTAGCGAAGTCGCGCAAGTAGTGGATAACCCCGATTATCGTCGTAATGCGCAGCGCGCTTACGATTACATAGTTGCACATTTTGTCGATAGCGAATTTGGTGGTGTTTATTGGGAGTTGGATGCAACAGGCCAGCCCATCAATACCAAGAAACAAATCTACGCCCAGGCATTTACCATTTACGCGCTCTGCGCCTATTACCAGTTAACGCAGGACGAGCAGGCCTTGCACCTGGCGCAATCCTGTTTTTCCTTAATTGAGCAACACGGTATTGATCGCGCGCGCGAAGGATATTTGGAAGCGTTTACGCGCGAATGGGGTGTGATTGCCGATTTGCGGTTGAGTGAAAAAGATTTGAATTATCCCAAATCACAAAATACCCATTTGCATATTCTGGAAGCCTATACACGTTTGTATCAGGTTGATAAACGTGAATCGGTAAAAGCAGCCTTGCGTTATAACATCGAGATGTTTGATAAATACATGATCGATAGAAATACGCATCATCTGCGCATGTTTATGGATCTGGAGTGGAAAGACTTTTCGCCCGGTTATACCTACGGTCATGACATTGAAGCCAGTTGGTTAATTGCCCAGGCATTGGAGTCGCTGGGTGATGATGCTTACACCGAATTTCTCACTCCAACTTTGCTGAACATCGCCGAAGTGACCTTGCAAGAAGGTATTGGTGCATACGGGCAGGTGCTGGACTCTTACGATTTTGCTACTCAAGCCGTGAATGTCGATACCGTCTGGTGGGTGCAGGCAGAAGCACTGGTTGGATTTTTGTTCGCCTATGCAATGACCGGTGAAACGCGTTATTACGAGACGGCAAAAAATATTTGGCAATTTATTAAAACCTATCAAATCGACCATAAAAATGGTGAATGGTTTTGGTTGTCCAGCTTGCAAGCGGGCGCGGCGGACTCTTACTACAAAGTGGGATTCTGGAAGTGCCCTTATCACAATGGTCGGGCCATGTTGGAAGCGGTGCGTTATTTGCAAAAATTGGCTTAAGCAGAAATAGTAAACTTATGAAAATTGCCGTGTGACCCATAAAAAGTCATCCGAACGGCGAATCAAACCGGTAAATTTTTACTAAGGAAAAACGATAGCTATTTGCTCAATGGCTGTCGTTTTTCTGTTTGTAATTCAGGAAACCATTGTACGCACATTGGCGGGCAAGAAACGGATAGTCTGCTAGATTTACTACACCGAAAAGCACTCAACGGGTAATTGGAATGAAAACAATAAGCTACTTTAAAAAAGCAAGATATATGGGGATTTGGGCGGCGATCCTGAGTTTTGGCTTGAGTTCTGTTGCATTGGCAGCGGAACCAAAAAAAGCGGACGCGTATCAGGCGTTTGTAAAAGTGAAAGGTACACAGTTTGAAAAGTCGGGCAAACCCTATTACATCGCAGGCACCAATATGTGGTACGCCGGTTATTTGGGTGCCGCGAATAAAGTGGGTAATCGCGCTCGTCTTGCCAAAGAATTGGATACGCTCAAAGCGCTAGGCGTCAATAATTTGCGTGTGCTCGCTGTATCGGAAAAAAGCGATATTAATTCGGTGGTAAAGCCGGCGACGACCAACGGATTTGGCAATTATGATGAGGAATTATTAAAAGGCCTGGATTATTTTATGGCCGAAGTGGCCAAGCGCGATATGACGGTAGTGCTCTACTTGAATAACTACTGGCAGTGGTCGGGCGGTATGAGCCAGTACATGAGTTGGGTTGATGGCAAGCCCATGCAAGACCCTAACGTCACTAAAGATTGGGAAGGTTTTATGGCGCGTTCGGCCAGCTTTTACCAAAGCACCAAAGCTCAGGACGAATATCGCAAAACGATTAAGAAAATCGTTACGCGCGTAAACACAGTCACGGGCAAAACCTATGCGGATGACGCGGCCATTCTGTCCTGGCAATTGGCTAACGAACCGCGCCCGGGTAATTCCAATGCGACAGACAAAGAAAAACAAATTTATGTGGATTGGATTAATGGCGTAACTTCGTACATTAAAGAGTTGGACCCGCATCATTTGGTGAGCACTGGCAGCGAAGGTTTGATGGGGTCAGTACGCGATGAAAAATTATTTATCGATGCGCATACCAGTAAGAATGTGGATTACCTGACTTATCATATGTGGATTCGCAACTGGGGCTGGATTGATAAAACCAATTTTGCCGGCACTTGGGACGCGGGCTGGGCGAAAGGTGAAGAATATTTAACATCGCACATCGCAATTGCTAAAAAAATCGGCAAGCCAATTGTGTTGGAAGAATTTGGTTTGGATCGCGATGCGGGTGCTTATGATATTAAAGCTACCACTCAGGTGCGCGATAAATTTTATCAGCAAGTCTTTAATGTGCTTTGGACGCCGATGAAAAAAGGCGAACCCATTGCTGGTTATAACTTCTGGGCCTGGAACGGTGCAGCGCGCACTAGTCGCCCGAATTACTGGTGGCAGGAAGGCGATGACTACATGGGTGATCCACCCCAGGAAGAGCAAGGTATGTATGGTATTTTTGATTCCGATGCATCAACGATTGCGATCATTAAAGCCTTTAACGCGAAGATTCACAGTTTGAATAAATAATTGTTTATCGTCGCTCGTAAAAAACTGCAATTTCGATTGCAGTTTTTTTTACAAATCCATTAATTTATATGATTAGTAATATTCAATAAAAGCAACGATATTTATAAAGCTGCAATTTTAATAGAGCAACAACAGGTACTCTCTCATGACAAAAAAACTACTTCTCTGCTGTGGCGTTATTGCCTCGCTTTTATTGGGTGCGCAGGCCCATGCACAAAAATTTGATCAGCTTGCCAAGACGCCGCAATTGGGCTGGAACAGCTGGAATACCTTTGGTTGTAACGTCGACGAAAACATGATTCGCGAAATGGCTGATGCCATGGTGACAACCGGCATGAAAGACGCGGGCTACCAGTACATTAACGTGGATGATTGCTGGCACGGCGAGCGCGATAAAAACGGTTTTATCCAGGCCGATAAAAAACATTTTCCGTCCGGCATGAAAGCGCTTGCCGATTATGTACACGCAAAAGGTTTGAAAATTGGTATTTATTCCGATGCCGGTAATACCACTTGTGCCGGCCGTCCGGGCAGCCGTGGCCATGAATATCAGGATGCCATTACTTACGCGAGTTGGGGTATTGATTACGTGAAATACGATTGGTGTGATACTAAAGATATCAATCCGGTTTCTGCGTATTCAACGATGCGCGATGCGCTGCATAAAGCTGGTCGTCCGATTTTATTCAGCATTTGCGAATGGGGCGATAACAAGCCCTGGGATTGGGCCAAAGATGTTGGCCATTCTTGGCGCACCACTGGCGATATCTATCCCTGTTGGAATTGCGAGCACAACCACGGTTCCTGGTCGTCATGGGGCGTGTTGCCAATTCTCGACAAGCAAGCCGGCTTGCGCAAATTTGCTGGACCCGGTCACTGGAATGATATGGATATGATGGAAGTCGGCAATGGTATGACTGAAGACGAAGATCGCGCACATTTCTCGTTATGGGCCATGATGGCATCACCGCTAATCGCGGGGAATGATTTGCGCAGCATGAGTGAGGCCACCAAAAAAATCCTCACTAATAAAGATATGCTCGCCATCAATCAGGACAAGCTGGGTGTTCAAGCAATGAAGTGGATTGATGATGGCGATATCGAAATCTACGTCAAACCGCTGGAGAAAGGTGAATTCGCGTTTCTGTTCCTGAATCGTGATGATGTTGCGCGCGATTACACGCTGGATTGGGCCTTTCACTACATGAAAGACGATATCAGCAAGCACGAAATTTTCTTCGACCAGAAAAAATTCAACTGGCGCGATATTTGGAATACGGCCAAGGGTTCAACGGCAGAAAAATACACCACAAAAATTCCTGCACACGGTGTAGTGGTGTTGCGTTTGACTCCGCAATAATTGTTTTAGAACGGTAATAATCAAAAGCCAGGTGGATTTATCCTACTGGCTTTTTTTATTTATCGTTTGTGTCGGACAATACGATGCAATTACGCCCCATATTTTTGGCTTTGTAGAGCGCTTGATCCGTGCGTTTGAACAGATGGTCAAAGTCTTCACTGGCTAGGGCAACACCTATTCCCACACTGACTGTCATTGGAATTGCCGCGCTGTTGTAAAGAATATTTGCCGATTCAATAGAGAGGCGAATTTTCTCCGCGATGAGTAGTGCTTGTTGAGGATTGGTATTTTCGCAGTAGAGGACAAATTCCTCTCCTCCCCAGCGAACAAACCTATCGGCGGCACGGGTGTTGTTGTGGATAATTTTTGCGGTTTCACGCAGCACTACATCGCCCGCGTCGTGGCCATAGCTGTCATTAATGCGTTTAAAGTGGTCGATGTCGATAATCATTAGTGTAGTGTTCGATTCCATTTTTCCAGCGGGTGAACGTTGCCCCATGTCGGTAGCAAACCCATTGCGATTAAGTGCGCCTGTTAATGGGTCTGTATTGGAAAGTAATTTGTAGTGCTGCGATTCCTGCTGCAGGTCGTTAGAGTAAAGGGCAAGGGTCGATAAACGTTGCGAGTCATTGCGAATACGTTTTTCTTGTTGCATTAAATGGCGAGTAATAAAAAACAAATTGGATAACAGCCACAGCAAAGCCACACCCAAATACCAGGATTCTGCTTTGAAGTGCTTGCCGTGAATTTCTACATATTCAAGTTGTAGTTCGTGTGTGCCAGGTGCGATGGGTGGAACCAGGTCTATGCCTATATCAACTGTGCTGCCCTGAGAAAAATTGCCCCAACCCCGG
>JACCED012362289.1_pt1 | contig 16865 bp, 15 predicted proteins | sample 7455021 | NCBI WGS metagenome assembly JACCED01 (sample SAMN15323456, study PRJNA562643) | freshwater metagenome | isolation source: river surface water | place: USA:Blue River Watershed | collected 2017-08-19 | reverse complement strand
TCTAGTAGTCGAGCAGGTCGGTGACTAAGGCAGCAATGTCACTTCGCTCAGACCTAGTTAGGGTCACGTGTCCAAATAGGTGCTGACCTTTCAAGGTCTCCACCACAGATGCGATTCCATCGTGGCGACCGACCCTGAGGTTATCCCGCTGGGCAACATCGTGGGTAAGCACAACCCGAGACTTCTGGCCGATTCGAGAAAGCATGGTTAGCAATACGTTGCGCTCCAGCGACTGAGCCTCGTCAACAATCACAAAGGTGTCGTGCAGGGATCTCCCGCGAATATGGGTAAGAGGAAGAACTTCCAGAATGCCGCGATTCATGACCTCCTCGATAACCTCCTTGGAGACCAATGCGCCAAGTGTGTCAAAGACTGCTTGGGCCCAAGGATTCATCTTTTCGGCTTCAGTGCCTGGCAGATAACCAAGCTCTTGACCGCCAACCGCATAAAGCGGACGGAAGACCATGATCTTCTTGTGCTGTCTGCGCTCAAGAACTGCTTCTAGACCAGCGCAGAGAGCAAGTGCGGATTTTCCAGTTCCGGCCCTTCCGCCCAGAGACACGATTCCTACGTCTGAGTCCAAGAGCAAATCAATTGCCAATCTCTGTTCTGCAGATCGGCCGTGCACTCCAAAAACTTCTCGGTCTCCGCGTACCAGTTTCACCTGCTTGTCGGCAGTGATTCTCCCTAGCGCACTTCCTCTTTCGGAACTAATAATGAGTCCGGTATTTATTGGCAGTTGCTTGGCTTCCTTGTGTTCCAGAATCTCCTGGTCATACAGATCGGCCATTTCATCACCGGAGAGCGCGAGTTCTGATATTCCGTTCCACTCATCAGTAGCAAGTTCGTGAAGATACTCTTCAGCTTTCAAACCTATTGACGCTGCTTTGACGCGCATCGGGAGATCTTTCGAAACCACCGTTACGTCAAATCCCTCGTTCTTAAGATTCGCTGCAACAGCAAGAATTCTGCTGTCATTGTCGCCCAGCTGGAACCCAGTAGGCAGAATGCTCTGATCGATGTGGTTTAGTTCAACGCGAAGTGTTCCACCCTGGCCAACTTCAACCGGGAAGTCCAAGCGTTCGTGACGCATGCGAAGTTCATCAAGAAATCTCAGGGCCTTGCGCGCAAAATAGCCAATCTCTAGGTCGTTGCGTTTCTTTTCCAATTCGTTAATAACGACAATCGGAAGCACGACTTCGTGCTCCGCAAAACGAAACATAGCTCTCGGGTCTGAAAGCAGAACGGATGTGTCAACCACAAAGGTGCGCACCGCAGTCTCTTGTGGTTTTGATTTGGTTTGCCTATCAGAGGTCACCACCTTCGAACTTGCCGACTTCGCTGTCTTGGTTCTAGGGCTGGAGGTGGATGACACTAAAGCTCCTCTGGAGTTGTTCTAACAGTGAAGATACGCCTGAGGGTTAACTTTTATCCCACGTGACACGCCCAAAAAATGGGTGTTTGCCAACCTGTTACCTAGGCCCCAAAACGGCGGTGGCGGCGAGTGAAATTTCGGATGGCTCGGAGGAAATCTACCCTGCGGTAGTCGGGCCAAAGCGCCTCAGAAAAGTAGAACTCGCTGTTGGCGCTTTGCCAGAGCAAGAACCCCGAGAGCCGCTGTTCGCCCGAGGTCCTAATCAAGAGATCTGGATCCGGTTGTCCTCCGGTGTAGAGGTTCTCGGCGATTAGCTCGGGGGTGAGAATCTCGGCCAAGTCCTCTAGGGATTTACCCTGTAGCGCATGGTTTTTCACAATAGATCGCATTGCGTCTGCGATTTCGTTTCTACCCCCATAGGCGACCGCCAGGTTGACATGGGTGCCTGGATTGGCGGAGGTCATCTGCTCAATCTGAGCAAGCTGTTGAGCTGCCCAGTCCGGTAGCAGCGTCCGGTCTCCTACAACCTGAAGTTTCCAGCGTCCCAGGTCGCGCAATTGAGTGGCGAGGTCAACAATGATCTGAATCAAATCCCGAAGCTCTGAGTCGGAACGGCCCTTGAGATTGTCAGTCGAAAGTAGATAAAGAGTGACGTGTTTTATGCCCAGGTCAGAGCACCAACCAAGGAAATCAACAATCTTCTTTGCTCCGGCTTGGTGCCCATGGCCGGCTCGATCCAAACCTTGCTCTTTGGCCCAGCGGCGATTGCCGTCAACCATTACCCCTATGTGCTTGGGCAGGTCTGGAGTGCTGAGACTTCTCTCGAGCCTGCGCTCATAGAAACGGTAAAGCGGGTTTTTCACCCCCCAAGGTTAGCCCAGTAAATTGCCAGCGGTGCGGGCTAGGGTAGGGCTTATGAAACAGGAGACTCCGGACCCCCTCCACATCCCACTTGGTGAACTAAAGGGTTCGGTCCACCAGGATGACTTCAGGCCCTCATGGCGTGGCTGGATTCACACAGGGGTACTCCCCTTTGTGATTGCTGCCGGGGTGGTGCTTGTGGTTTTGGCTGAGGGCTGGATCGCGAAAACTGCTAGCGCGATCTTTTTTGGAAGTTCAGTTCTACTCTTTGGAAATTCGGCTCTGTATCACCGCTTTCGCTGGAAGCCTTTTGCCAAGAAGTTACTGAAGCGAATTGACCACGCAAACATCTTCTTGCTAATCGCCGGTTCCTACACACCAATATGTTTCTCCGCCATGCAGTCTGATGCTGGTCTGGTGCTACTGATTGTGATTTGGACAATTGCAATACTCGGAATTAGTTTTCGAATTTTTTGGATCTCAGCGCCTAGATGGCTCTATGTCCCGATTTATCTCGCCATGGGTTGGGCGGCAGTCTTCTATCTCCCAGACTTATTCGCAGTCAGTTTTGAAGCCATGGCGCTGATTGTTATCGGTGGGCTCTTCTACTCAGTGGGAGCTGTGATTTATGGTTTGAAAAAGCCCAATCCAATTCCAAAACATTTTGGATTTCATGAAATATTCCATGCTCTGACGGTCGTGGCATTTATCTGCCACTGGTCCGCAGCTCTAATTATTGGTCTTGACCCGATTCCTGGTTCGCTGAGCGATTTGGCTTAGCTGGCGGAGCAGGTCGCTCCGGCTTTCCAGTTTCCTTGCTCAGTTCTTCGTTAGCAAGGCGCTCGCGGATTTCGGTGCGGTAGCGGTTTCTTCTAATTCTGCGATTCATGTCAAATATCAATGCGACTGCCGAAGCGGCAACAGTAAAGGTCACTAAAAAGCCAACGGTTCCGGGACTGAAGTATGTGTCGGCCGTTGTTGGCATTGGTGTTGGGGTCGCCTGCAGAAGATTGAAAAGAAAATGCATGCATCTAGTATCACGCACCAATTAGCCTTATAGGGTGAGTGAACCCCAGGACTTGATGGCTCAGCGCTACGGCATTCGGAAGCCAAGCGCGGCCAAACAAAGAAAATTGCGATTGTTCGCAATCTTGGGCATTGCCATTTTTACAACCCTGGTCGGGGTCTTTTCGCTTGTTACCTATAGCCCACTCAGCTACAAAGACGTGGGTTACCGCGTTGAATCCGATCAGAGCATCTGGGTTGATTTTGAAGTAACTGCGCCGAAAGGGTCGGCGGTTCTATGCGACGTGCAAGCGTTGAATAACCAATTCGCAGTGGTTGGATTCAAAAGCGTCCAACTGGCTCCGACGGGGCAGGATGTCTCAAAATACTCAATTCGATTGAACACCACTGAGCTTGCTGTAACAGGCTTGGTGGACAGCTGTGTGCTGGATTAGAATCGTGTAATCGCCCGGCTAGGGCCCAAGAATCACGGAGTAAATCTATGTCTGACTCGCTATTGCTTACCCAGGCTGCATATGACCGCCTAAGGGATGAATTAGAGCGTTTGCTGACCGTTGACAGGGCTGAGATTGCCAAGCGCATTCAGGAAGCACGCGAAGAGGGCGACCTGAAAGAGAACGGTGGTTATCACGCTGCAAAGGAAGAGCAGGGCAAAATCGAGGCAAGAATCAACCGTCTCGAAGAAATGCTTGCAAACGCAGAAATTGGTGAGGCAGATGCTTCAGATGGAATCGTCAAGCAAGGCTTGATGATCAACTGCAAACTCAACGGCAGAGACACGGAATTTTTCCTGGGTTCGCACGAGATTTTTGAAGGTACCGAACACGAACAAAGAATCGAAGACGGGGACCTTGACGTCTATAGCCCAGACAGCCCAATCGGAAAAGAAATCATGGGCAAAAAGGTCGGAGACAAGGTGAGTTACTTTGCACCCAACGGCAAGGAGATCACCGTTGAGGTCTTGGGTCTCTCTAACTTTAGTTTTTAGTCTTCGTGCAACTTCGGACGCAAACCAGCGTCTTTCAGACTCCTCATAAGGGCATCTCTGTGGTCCTTGCCACGGGTTTCCACGCTGAGATTTAGTTCCACTTCAGAGATTTGCAATCCATTGCCGTGGCGGGTGTGTAGAACCTCGACTACGTTAGCCTGCGCTGCCGCTACCGCCTGAGCGGTGCGCACCAACTGTCCGGGACGATCCGGAAGCATCACAGAAATATTGGTGTAGCGATCAGACGCCGCTAGACCGTGGCGAATAACTCGCTGCAGCAACAGAGGATCTATGTTTCCGCCCGACAGTATGACCGCGGTGGTTCCCTTGAGCTTTAGCTTTCCAGACATCAAGGCCGCAGCGCCGACAACTCCACCGGCCTCGACAACCAACTTGGAGCGCTCCATGACTGCAAGCATCGCCATTGCAATCTCGTCCTCAGTCACAGTTACAACCTTGTCGACGTTCTCTCGAATCAAGTCGAACGGAATCTTGCCTGGCTTTGCAACCGCAATTCCATCAGCGATGGTTGGGTGAATCTTGACCTCAACGGGTTTGCCGGCCTTAAGTGAACTTGGGTAAGCGGCAGCCATTTCGGCCTGCACAGCAAATACCTTTACTTTTTTTCCCTGGGCTTTGGCCTTTAGTTTGGCGGCAGTTGCGACACCAGCAGATAGGCCTCCGCCACCAAGGCAAACCACAATGTTGTCTACATCTGGCAATTGTTCAAGAATCTCAAGTCCTACTGTTCCCTGACCAAGCACCACGTCATTGTGATCAAACGGAGGAACAAAGACGGCTCCGGTCTTCGCAGTGTATTCCTTTGCGGCAACCAGAGTCTCGTCAAAGATTGCACCGACAAGTTTTACGTCAGCACCGTAACCAAGGGTTGCCTGATACTTCGGAAGTGAAGCACCTACCGGCATAAAAATAGTTGCCTTTATCCCAAGCTTTTGTGCTGCCAATGCAACACCCTGGGCGTGATTACCGGCAGAGGCTGCTACAACTCCGCGCTTTCTCTCTTCTTTGGTGAGCTGAGAAATTAGATTGAAGGCGCCACGCAACTTGTATGCACCGGTTCGCTGCAGGTTCTCACACTTAAACCAAACATCCTGTCCAGTTAGTTCGGATAGCCAGTGGCTTTGTAGCATCGGGGTTTTGATGGCAATGCTGGATACGTTCTCGCTTGCTTTCTCAAACTCGGCAAGGGAAATCTTGGTTGTAGTTGGCATTGCAAACCTTCGAACTGATAATTCGATTAGTTTAGCGAGCTAGAACTTTGTGCCAATCTCCCGAAGTCGCTTGATTCGGTCTGGGATAGGTGGGTGGGTTGAGAAAAGTCGCTCCACTAGCCCGGGCTTGATTGGGTCATTGATATACATGTGAGCCATGGCTGAGTTAGCCCGGCGCATTGGTCGGCCGTATTCCCCGAGCTTCTGCAGAGCACTGGCCAGGCCATCTGGATACCTGGTTATCTGTGCGCCAGTGGCGTCCGCGAGGTACTCTCGCTGCCTGGAAACCGCTGCGGAGACCAAGGGGCCAATTAGGGCAGCGATGATCCAGCCGGCTATTCCAATCAGAATCAAGAATGCTTGGGCTTGGCCGTTGTCTCGGTCTCTTGATGAGCCACCAAACCATGCCATTCGAATGGCAAGATCTGCCAAGATTCCGACCGCGGAGACGAGGCCGAAAACTATGGTTGAGACTCTGATGTCGTAATTCTTGACGTGCCCCATCTCGTGAGCCATGACACCCTCGAGCTCGTTGTCATCCATGATGGCCATTAGGCCAGTGGTGGCCGCTACCACCGCATTCTTTGGATCTCTTCCAGTAGCAAAAGCATTAGGTGCTGGATCTTCAATCACGTAAACCTTGGGCATCGGCATACCCTGCGAAATTGAAATGTTTTCTACAATCCGCCATAGTCGGGGATTTTCTTGCTTAGTTATTGGATAGGCGCCACTCATCGCGATAGCAATTGAACTCGCCAAGAAATACTGAAATATCGCATAGCCAAAAACAAAAGCAATAATCCAAAAAGCTGAAGAGCCATTGCCGCTCGCCTGACCCCACCAAAAAGCCAAAGCTCCAAGTAGCAAAATAAATCCGGCAACGATTATTACCGTATTCCGCTTATTCGCAGCGATGGCAGAGTACAACTTGGTTCCTAGAACTTGACGGTTGGTGGCTCTTGGATAGCGGCAGGATTCTCTACTTCATAGAACTCGCGCTGAGTGAAACCAAGGTTCTTTGCAAAAGCGTTGTTCGGAAACTGCTGCAACTTAATGTTCAGTTCCGATACTCCGCCGTTGTAGAAACGACGTGAAGCCATGATCTTGTCCTCAGTGTCAGTTAGCTCCCTCTGGAGCTCCAAGAAATTGTTGGATGCAACTAACTGAGGGTAGGCCTCAGACACAGCAAACAAGCTCTTTAGGGCTCCCTGCAGCATGCCCTCTGCAGCAGCTGCTTCTGCCGGGTGGGAAAGAGCGCTCGGTGAGACGGTAGCGGCACGAGCCTTTGTTACCGCATCGAAAACTTCTTTTTCATGAGTCGCGTAACCTCTGACGGTTTCAATCAGGTTTGGAATTAGATCTGCGCGACGCTTTAGCTGAACAGTAATGTCACTCCAAGCCTCATCGACTCGAACCTTCAAACTAACCAGGGCGTTGTAAGTCACCCAAACGTATGCCGCAATCAATACAACTGCGCCTAGCACTACCCAAAGTGCGATATCCATTTGACTCCTAAGTTTTGTAACTCCAGATTATGGACATTAGCTGATACTTAGCTGAATTCCGCAGAAAGATTTGGTGCCCCGAGTGGGACTCGAACCCACACTGTGACGATTTTAAGTCGTCTGCCTCTGCCATTGGGCTATCGGGGCAAATGCAAAAAGCCCGGTTTTTCCGGGCCCTTTGCTGGTAAGTCTTACTTACTCGGCTTGGTTGCCCAAGTTGAGAAGAATAATCGAGGGGACTTCACGGCCTCAATGGTAACGATGTCCCTGCGCAGGACAAGGTTCCAAATCCAGCCGAAGAATACGCGAATCTTGCGCTCCCAAGTAGGCATGGCAAGACCGTGATAGCCACGGTGCATGAACCAAGCCAATAGACCGGTGATGCCAACGTTTCGCCACTGGAATGCTCCGACTCCAATGCCTAGGCCCGCAACGGCACCCAGATTTACGTGGTAGTACTCGCGCGGCGCTTCACCACGAATGGTGGCAATCAAGTTCTTGGAAAGCAACTTGCCCTGACGCACGGCGTGCTGGGCGTTTGGGACACAGTAGCCGCCAACTCCTCCACCGGAAAGATCTGGAACCGCTGATACGTCGCCAGCAGTCCAGGCGCCTTCGATTACCTTCTCGCCATCGACGATCTGCAAGGTTGCCTTAGCGGTAATTCGGAACCTAGGGTCCAGTGGGAAGTCTGTGTTTTTAGCGACGGCGTGAGCTGCAACACCAGCTGTCCAAATCACTAGGTCTGACTCAAAACTCTCACCGGTGGAAAGTTTGATAACACCCTTCTTCGCGGACTCAAGCTGAGTGTTCAGGTGAACTTTCGCGTTTCTCTTGTCCAGGTTGGCAAGCACCCACTCGCTGGTCTTTAGGGAAACCTCGGGCATGATGCGACCCATCGCTTCTACCAAGTGGAAGCGAATGTCTTCGAACTTGATGTTTGGGTAGTAGCGCAGCAAATAAGTGGCTAGTGAGCGCAACTCCGCAAAAGTTTCAATACCCGCAAAGCCACCGCCCACGACTGTAACAGTTAACAATCTGTCGCGAAGCTTTCCTGCCGGCAGTGATGAAGCACGCTCGAAGTTTGCAATCAAACGATTTCGAACTTCCACAGCTTCTTCGATGGTCTTCATGCCAATTGCATAGTCAGCAACACCGGCAATCGGGAATGTTCTGGTTACGGCACCAGCAGTCATCACGATCTGGTCGTACTCAAACTGAATGTCATCCCCACCAACAATCTCTATGGTCGCAATCTTCTTCGCGTGGTTTACCTTGGTGACTTTTCCAGAAATCAGATTGGTGCTTCTTAGGTGACGACGGTGAGAGACCACAGCGTGACGCGGTTCGATTGAACCAGCAGCCACCTCTGGCAAGAATGGCTGATAGGTCATGTAAGGCAGTGGATCAACCATGGTTACCTCAGCCTCACCCTTGCGCAGCTGCTTCTCCAGCTTCCAAGCGGTATAGAAACCTGCGTAGCCGCCACCCACGATAAGAATTCGAGGGGTTTTCTTTTCAGAAAGAATTGCGCTGGCTACGGCCTTTGGGGTCTTGGACGTGGTGACTTGAGTCATTGTTGTAGTTTGCCTTTTCTCAACTTTGAATTCGTACTACTGCGAGGTCTCGAGTCGAGAGCGAACCAGAGCAGTGGTGCGGAGCTTTTGCACCTATAGGTTAGTGGATTAGGGGCGCCAGACCGGCTTGAAATTGGGCATTCACGGCTACTGACATTGGCAAACTGCAGGACTCCAGGAGCACTGTGCTAGGGCGATATCCCCTATCGGGTTCACCCCAGGACCCTTGGCCAGCGAGTGGCCAATCAGGGCGTGAAGACACTTCACACGCTCTGGCATGCCTCCAGCCGAAAAGTCTTTGACCTCTTCGACCTCGAGGATTGTCTCCCGTTCCGAGAGGTAGGACTTATGCGCTGCTAGGTACCTAGCCTGGAGGTCAGGGTCCTGTGCGAGCTGCTCTTGCAGCTGGGCCATCAGGCCGGTGGCTTCCAGAGTGGAGACTGCAGCGGTTGCTGCGGGTTGAGTCAAGTAATAGAGGGTCGGAAATGGCGTGCCGTTCTCCAGTCTTGGATTGGTCTGCACCACAAGCGGCCGACCGCAAACGCACCTTGCGGCAACTGCCAAAACATTTCTTACGGGTCTCCCTAGCTGTCTAGTTACCTCCGCGATGTCAGCTTCGGTTGCTTCAGACAGGGGCATTACTTTGTCTCCTCTGCAACCGCTTCTTCTTCGACCGCTGGTTCGGTCGGAAGATCCAGTGCAGATCGAAGAACTGACTCGATCATGGAATCGACCCAGTTTTCACTTGCTGCCGAAACCTCGAGGGAAATGTCATCTGTGGCACGCTTTTGAGCGAGGAGTTCTCCAACTGTTCCGGAAGTATCAGAGAAATCCAAAGTCCCGTTGTCCATCACTAGGTAGCTAACTTCACCGGGAAGCACATAGTACAAACGATTGCGAGCTTGAGAACGAATATAAATTGGATCCTGCCAACGGTCGCGTTCTTTTTCCATTTGCTCAACTTGCTGCTGCGCATCAACTATTGCCTGCTCCGCAAGGGCGATTTCTCGTCGCTGATTTATATATGCCGCAACATCGCCAGACACAATAAAGCCACCGAGAACGATTACGACAATGAAGCTAATCGTTGGCGATGAAATGCGGAGCGAACGCAGTTGCGCAGCTCCCTCGCTAATTGCGATAGGAACTTTGGGTTCGTTGCGATTTGGTCTAGCCATTATCTCCAGCTTAAATGGCAACCCTCGGACCTACTGAGTGGCCCGAGGGTTGATTTGAAACTATCCCCTGAATCTTGGGAAAGCCGAACGACCTGCATATACGGCCGCGTCAGATAGTTCCTCTTCGATTCTTAGAAGCTGGTTGTACTGTGCGACGCGCTCGCTTCGTGCAGGAGCGCCGGTCTTGATTTGACCCGCGTTGGTGGCAACCGCCAGATCGGCAATGAAGGTGTCCTCGGTCTCACCGGATCGGTGAGAGATGATGGCCTTCATACCGTGGCGCTGAGCCAGTGACACCGCGTCCATGGTCTCGGTCAAGGTTCCGATTTGGTTTACCTTCACAAGAATTGCGTTACCCGCCTTCTCGTCAATTCCCTTCTGCAGGCGCTCAGGGTTAGTCACATAGAGGTCATCGCCAACCAGCTGAACTTTTTCACCCAACTCGCTGGTGATCTTGGTCCAACCGGCCCAGTCGTCCTCGGCAAGTGGGTCTTCGATGGAAACCAGGGGGAACCTAGAAATTAGGTCGGCGTAGTAGGCGATCATCTCATCACTGGTGCGCTCTTTGCCTTCAAAGGTGTACTTGTGAGTCTTCTCGTCGTAGAACTCGGTTGATGCAACATCCAATGCCAGAGCAATTTGGCTTCCCAGCTTGTAGCCGGCTTTTGAAATGGCCTCAGCAATAATCTCTAGAGCTGCCGCATTGTTTGGAAGTTCCGGTGCGAAACCACCTTCGTCTCCCAGTCCAGTAGCCAAACCTTTGTCGGAAAGAATCTTCTTTAGGTTGTGGTAAACCTCAACGCCCCAGCGAAGTGCCTCAGAAAAACTTTCCGCGCCGTGAGGGACAATCATGAATTCCTGGATGTCCACTCCGGTGTCAGCGTGTGCACCACCGTTGATGATGTTCATAAGTGGTACTGGAAGCACGTAAGCGTTCGAACCTCCGAGGTAGCGGTAGAGCGGTAGGGAAGTTGAATCTGCAGCAGCGCGAGCAGTCGCTAGGGAAACACCGAGAATCGCGTTTGCACCGAGTTTCTTTTTGTTGTCAGTACCGTCAATTGAAATCAGCGCTGAGTCAACCAGTCGCTGGTCGGTAGCATCGAAATCTTCGAGCCTTTCATCGATCACATCGATTACAGCGTTTACCGCATTCTGAACTCCCTTGCCCAGGTAGCGATTCTTGTCTCCGTCTCGAGATTCATGAGCCTCAAAAGCTCCCGTTGAAGCACCCGATGGCACTGCCGCACGACCAAAACTGTCGTCATCCAATAGGACCTCAACCTCTACGGTTGGATTACCTCGAGAGTCGAGGATTTCGCGAGCTACTACGGCTGTGATTATCGACACAGTTATCTCCTAGGTGCGAACAAGTCGCATATTTCTTTGGGTTTGGGGTTGGAAGACTTCGTTGTATTCGCCTAAAAGTTTAGTCAAGAACCTTGATCACTAGGTCTTGGAATCCGCTGGATCCATCAATCAGGCTGAAATGCGTGAAGCCCTGGCTAGCCATGGTCTCCAGTAGAAGCTTGAGATTCTTGGGTCTTTGCTCCAGGCGCGTGACCCAGCCCTCCGCTATCGCTAGGGTCTGCAGTTTCAACGCATGTGCGAGCTTTTCTGCCTCGTAAACCAAAACCAATCCAGGCTCGTTTTGTCCGAAGGCTCCAACCAGGTCAACTGCTCGCTCAAAACCAATCGAGATGCCTACCGCCGGGACATCAGTACCCAACCAACGTCCAACCATTCCGTCATAGCGACCACCGCCACCTATTGAAGATCCGGACTCAGGGTGCTCAATCTCAAAAATGCTTCCGGTGTAGTAGCCCATGCCACGGACCAGTGTCGGGTCATAAACCAATCTGCCGGGTGCTGCTTCACCCACTAAGTCAAACAGCTCCTTGAGTTCGGCGGGAACCTCGGAAGCATCGATACCAGAGAGCCAAGCTTGAGCTTTTGCCGCTACCGCTTGGCCAAACTTTTCATCAAGCTCTTTTGCTACACCGTCAATCGCAATCTTGTCTAACTTGTCGATTGTGATCATCGCACTGGCTGAGTCCGCGACAGCTACGCCGAGTGAGAGTATGTTTCGCGCAAGTAGCTCCCGGTGATTGATTCGGATTCTGGCTTTTGAAAGTCCAATCTCATCCAGGGCTGCAAGGGATGCAATTAATAGCTCCGCTTCTGCAGCGATGCTTTTATCGCCGATTATGTCGATGTCACACTGTATGAACTGTCGGTAGCGACCCTTCTGTGGTCGCTCTGCACGCCAAACAGGTCCTGTCTGAACAGCTTTGAAAACTTTAGGGAGCTTCGCATGGTTTGTTGCGTAATAACGAGTGAGCGGGACGGTTAGGTCATACCTAAGTCCAAGATCTGCCAGTGAATCAGGATTATCTGAGGCTGAAGGCAAGACTCTATCGAGCTCTTCACCGCGCTTCAGGACGCGAAAGGCAAGCTTCTCGTTGTCGCCTCCTTGACCCGAGGTCAATCTTTCTAAATCTTCCAGGGCTGGCGTTTCAATGGATTGAAAGCCGTAGCGCTTGTAGGTCTGCAGGATCTGGTTCAAAACATGGTCGCGAAGTGCCTTCTCCTGAGGTAGAAAATCACGCATTCCGCGCGGTGGATTAACGTCCTTCGCCATGGGGTAAAGTCTGGCACAGCGTGCGGGAAATCCCTTTAGGCATAGGCCCTGCGGGGCAATTGGCAAAACCGCTCACCATATTTTGAACCAAGTGTCATTATTTATTGCGAAGCACCTTGGATTGTTGCTAGCCTCGCCATCATGACTTTGGCTCCAACCCGCAGAAAGCGCGGCAGACCGGTAACCACAGACCCAACAGAGGTGAACCTGGTTGCCCTTCGTCTTTTCACAACCCGCGGAGTAGACAACGTGACCATGGATGAAGTGGCAGAGGCCGCAAAAATCAGTCGGTCTAACTTGTTCAGGGTATTTCCCTCCAAAGGCGCAATTGTCTGGGGCGGCATGCACACCTTCACCGAGATATTGGACGAAAAGCTCTCCTTCGCTCAAGGTAAAGACGTGGTTCGAATCCTGCACAAAGCGTGGATAGACGCAATGGAAGAACTAGATGAATCAGCCGAGAGTATTCGCTTGAGATTCAAGTTGATTGGAAGCTCTAGGGAGGTTTACGGCTGGGGTCAGGCCCAGTTCCGAGAAGCTCGTGCAGTGATAGAAAAAGCCGTGGCAAGAATTGAAGGAGGATCCTCTATTCGTTCAAACATGGTGGCAGCCGCGTTGGTAGCGGCCAGCGTTCAAGCGCTGATCTGGTGGGCGCAAAACGATGACCCTAGAACTCCAGCAGAACTTCTGGACCAAAGTTTCGTTGAGTTTGAAAAGATTTTTGCTTCGGTTGCAAATTAATCCGCGCGACCAACAACTCCGGCATCTGTAGCATCACTTAGCTCATAGCTTCGAATTTCAACTTGCAATTCTCTGGTTGCCTCTCGAAGTGCTCTTTCAGGATCGAGATCTTTGGCTCGCGCCGAAGAGACAATTGCAAGTAGCAATTTGCCTAATTCTTCCTCATCAGAAATCGGAATTGCCTGGTTAGATGATTTTTCTAAAAGACCAATCTTTTCCGCTCTCCCCATGACTTTAGAGGCAAGCGCTAGTGCTGGCATTGCTTGCGGAATTCCGTCCAAGACACTTTGTCTTTCTGGCTTCTCTTTCTTCTTGTGCTCTTCCCAAACGCTGACCACGTCAGCGCCAGTTCTGGCTGCGATTCTGTCTTTGACTTCTTGAGATCCAAAAACGTGTGGATGTCTACCAATCATCTTTTGTTCCATGAATTCCGCGACATCTTCGATTGTGAATGGCTCACCGAATGTTCCCTCGGTAGCAAGATCGGAATGGAAGATAACTTGGTAAAGAACGTCCCCCAGTTCCTCGATGACCTCTTCTCGATTCCCCGACTCAATCGCCTCGATTAGTTCATAAGTCTCTTCAAGTAGGTACTGAATCAGCGAGCGATGAGTCTGCTCGGCATCCCAGGGGCAGCCGCCCGGAGCTCGCAGAGTGTGCAGAGTAGAAATCAAGCTAGTCAGCTTTTCCATGATTTCCTTTCGGGAATACTGTCGCCAGGAACTTCCAAAGCCAGTCAATCACTGCCTGGTCGCGAAGCGGTTCACCATCCTCGGCAATTGGTGCAGGGGCTGTCAAAAGCCTTGAGGTCTGCAGGTACCTGAGCCCCTTGACCTGATGGGATAGGGCAACCAGTTCTGCATCGGTTAGATCCACCGGCGCTAATTTGAGTTGGCTTCCAAGTAGGTTCACGTCCTTTAGGCCAAGTCGATTGGCAACCTGCCTCAGGTGCGTGACTGCAATCAAGTTCTTGACTTGCTCGGGGGCCTTTCCATAACGATCCTCAATCTCGGCAAGAATCTCATCCAACCTTTGCTTCGAGCTCTTGGCCCCACTCTCTGCCGAGAGTTTGTGATAGAGCTCAAGGCGCAGGCGCTCGCTATCTAGATAGGTAGCCGGAATATGCGCGTCGATTGGAATCTCCAGCTTCAGTTCTGCGGGGGATTCCAAAACCTCACCGCGGAATTCACTAACTGCTTCACCAATCATTCGAAGATAAAGATCAAAGCCGACGCCCGCAATATGACCGGACTGTTCTCCACCGAGCAGATTTCCAGCACCTCGTATTTCTAAGTCCTTCATTGCAACCTGCATGCCGGATCCCAGCTCATTGTTGGTTGCAATTGTTGCCAACCGATCGTGAGCTGTTTCAGTGAGAGTCTTGGTTGGGTCGTAGAAAAAGTATGCATAAGCACGTTCTCTAGATCTTCCGACTCTTCCTCGGATCTGATGCAGTTGTGACAATCCAAAATTCTCGGCGCGATCAACAATCAAAGTATTGGCATTCGGTATGTCAATACCGGTTTCGATGATTGTGGTTGAAACTAAAACATCGAATTTTCTTTCCCAGAAATCAACTACTACTTGTTCCAGGGCGCTCTCGGGCATTTGTCCGTGGGCCACTGCAATTCGAGCTTCCGGAACTAGGTTCGCGAGATCGTTGGCGACCTTGTCGATGGTGCTTACGCGATTGTGAATAAAAAAGACCTGTCCGTCTCGGATTAGTTCGCGTCGAATCGCCGCGGCAACTTGTTTCTCGCTGTAGCCACCAATGTAAGTCAGAATCGGATGGCGCTCTTCCGGTGGAGTGGCCAGTGTAGACATTTCTCGAATACCAGTAACGGCCATCTCTAAAGTTCGCGGAATCGGAGTTGCGCTCATGGCGAGCACATCCACGTTGTGCTTTAGATCCTTAAGTTTTTCCTTGTGCTCAACTCCAAAGCGCTGTTCCTCGTCGATAATCACAAGGCCAAGGTCGCGAAATTTAATTTGCTGCGAGAGTAGACGATGTGTGCCAATCACTACGTCTACTAATCCACTTTCTAAGCCGCCGATGGTTTCCTTGGCTTCTTTATCGGTTTGAAATCTCGAGAGAGCGCGAAGATTTACCGGGAAGCCGGAGAACCTCTCCTTGAATGTTTCGTAGTGCTGCCTCACCAAAAGCGTGGTTGGCACCAGTATGGCAACCTGCTTCCCGTCCTGTACCGCCTTGAATGCTGCCCTTAGCGCTACTTCGGTCTTTCCATACCCGACGTCACCGGCAAGCAGGCGATCCATAGGCACTTCTCGCTCCATGTCGCGCTTAACTTCTTCTATGGTGGTGAGCTGGTCCGGGGTCTCCTCAAAAGGAAAGGCATCTTCTAGCTCCTTTTGCCATGGGGTATCCGGACCAAATCTGTGACCCTTGCTCTTCATGCGGGCTGCGTAGAGCTTCACCAAGTCAATGGCAATCTTTCGAACTGCCTTGCGAGCATTTCCCTTCGCCCTTGCCCAGTCGGTACCTCCCATCTTGGAAAGCACTGGAGCTTCTCCCCCGACATATTTGGTCAATAGATCCAGCTGGTCTGTTGGAACGAAAAGCGTGTCAGCCGGATACCCGCGCTTGGGCGGAGCGTACTCAATCAACAGGTACTCGCGTGAGTGCTGACGCTTACCCACTCCATTCTGTCGCTGAACCAATTCAACGAAACGGCCTATTCCGTGAATCTCGTGAACCACGTAGTCACCCTGTTTTAGAGTCAGTGGGTCTACCTGGGCGCCTCTTCTGCGGGCTAGTTTGCGTTCTTGCGGGCTTGAGTATCTCGCTTGTCTTCCGAGAAACTCTGACTCCGTCATCACAATCAACTTGCTTTCAAGGTGTGCAAATCCAGCAAGCAACTGTCCCTGCGTAATCACGACGTGATCGGGAGAAAACTCCTTTAGGGTCTCAGAAATAACGGCTGGGATATTTTTCTCAGTGAGGATTTCAAGTATTCGATCTGCAGTTCCGTGACCCAGCACGGAAATGAGAATCTTTTGTTTTTGACCCAGCTGATCCGCAATCCAATCAGTCGCTGCAGTCTCGCTCACCGAGAAATTTGGGATTTCTTTGAAACCCAAATCCAAACTGGATTCGTCTCCGAATTGAGAAACTTGGACAATTTCTTTTTCTCTATCACTCTTTAGGGCCTGAAGGAAATCGTTGAAATCAGCGAAGCTTCCGGATGACAAGTCAATTGGGGCCTGGGCTCCAGAAATTGCCGCATCCCAAGCGGCATGCAGAAACTCCTCATTTGTCTCTTTTAGATTTTGCGCACGACTAGCGATTTTTTCTGGGTTAACCAATACCAGTGGGGTGGCCTTTGAAAAGTATTCGGTGATGCTACCCATCTTTGAAGAGAGCACCGGAGCCAAAGACTCCATGCCCTCTGCGGGAATCCCATTCGAGATTTTCTCCAACATTTCCGACAAGTTTGGAAACTCGTGCTTCATCTCTCTTGCCCGCAAGGCTACCTCGGGCGTAATCAGCACTTCTCTCGCTGCGTAAATCTCAAGCGACTCTAGGTTCGTTAAATGAGAGCGCTGGTCCGAAACTGAGAATTCTCTAATCTCTTCAAGTTCATCACCAAAGAACTCAAGTCGAAGAGCGTGCTCAGCGGTTGTTGGAAAGAGGTCGACGATGCCACCTCTAATTGCAAACTCTCCTCGCTTTGCAACCATGTCAACCCTGAGATAGCCAAGTTCAATTAGCTTCAGGGCAAGCTC
>JACCED011332183.1_pt1 | contig 16865 bp, 21 predicted proteins | sample 7455021 | NCBI WGS metagenome assembly JACCED01 (sample SAMN15323456, study PRJNA562643) | freshwater metagenome | isolation source: river surface water | place: USA:Blue River Watershed | collected 2017-08-19 | reverse complement strand
CACTTCCTCAGCGGGTTTGCCGATCAAAGCCGGAAAATTTGCGCGATGCCGCGTGCAGGCATCCTCGGGCGGTGTCATTGGGGCCTGTGCCATGGCGCCTTCCATCAAAAACAACGTCAAACCGACAACGCAACTTAGTCTCAAGCGTGATTGGGGCGATATCATCATATCCTCTCCCGGGTCATGGTCGCCGCGCGCGATGGGTGCGGCCCTAGAGCAGATCACGTTCAGATGGAATCATCTGAACGGGTGAAGAAGCTCGAAAAACAACGAACGAGAGCGGGTTGCGGGAAGCCATGTGAACGCAACACGCTCTAGCCACAAATGATCCGCGCTGCTTTGCCGTCTTCAATCAGCACCGTGACACGGTCTGGGCGGTAATCCCGAGTCATCGGCGTCTCGGGCCCGCCCATGCGCAGCGCCTTGATGCCCGGCAGCGCCAGAAGCGCATGTCGCGCTTCCTCGGCCGATGCGCCGATCAGGGCGGGAAAGCGCGCCTGATGCTGGGCGCAACCTTCAGAGGCCGCTCTTGCTTGGCCCTGCGCCTGTGCGGTGCCGCCCAGGGGCAAGGCCAATACCGCGGCCAGTATCAGCAGGGCGTAACGCGGGGGCAGCATGGGTTTTCCTTCACATCAGCGCCGGATAATCCAATCACGCGGATCATGCCGGCCTTTTGGCATTCATGAATTAAAGCGCATCGCCATGGCGAATTTACGGCCCCGGCCGCCACATTGCCGCGCGGCGGCCAAGCCGCCATGCTGGGGAGCTTAGCTTCGAAGGATCGACCCCATGGCACAGCCGCTTTCCATCATGTCCACCCTGGCGCTGAACGGCGTTTTGGATGTGCTGGCGCCACGCTGGGCGGCAAGCAACCCCGCCCCCGCCATGGTCTTCAGCCCGACCAAAACCATTGCGCAACGCATCGCTGATGGCGCGCGCGGGGACATCGCCATCCTGACCGCGGCAGCGGTGGAGGATTTCATGGCCAAGGGTATTTTTGCCCCCGGCACGCGGCGCGATCTGGCGCTGTCCCATATTGGCATTGCGGTTGCGCAGGGCGCGCCTCGGCCAGATATCAGCACCGCCGCCGCCGTCCGTGCCGCGCTGCTGGCCACGCCATCCCTTGCCTATTCCGGTGCCGGGGCGAGCGGATTGTTCTTTGCCGGGCTGATTGAACGGCTTGGCATCGCGGCGGAAGTCAACGCAAAAGCCACCGTCATTCCGCAAGGCTATACGGGTGAATTGCTGAAGCGTGGCGAAGTGGCCATGGCCGTGCAGCAAGTGAGTGAATTGATGACGGTGCCTGGCATCGACATCATCGGCAAATTGCCTGCGGAGATTGGCGAGGTAATGACCTTCTCCGCCGCCATCTTCGCTGAAGCGCCGCAGCCGGAAGCCGCGCGCGCCTTCATGGAATTTCTGACCAAAGGCGCGGATGCCACACTGCTCCGCGCCAAGGGGTTGGAGCCGGTGTGAGGGCGTGATTACGCCCCCAGCGCAAACCCCTCATACCCCTTATCGGCCACCTCATCGCAAATCCGCCGATACCGCGCCATGCCGCCGATATAGGGCATAAACACGCGCGGCTTGCCCGGCACATTGGCGCCCAGATACCAGGAATGCGGCGTTTTCGGGAAAAGCGTGCGGTTGGCGACTTCCTGCACCTGCACCATCCAATCATCCACCGCATCGGGCTTGGCTTCGATGCGCGTCTGACCGGCGTTCCGCATATCCCCGATGCAGCGCGTGATCCAATCCACATGCTGTTCAATCGCCACCGGCATATTGGTCAGCACGGAAGGGCTGCCAGGCCCGGTGATGGTGAACAGATTGGGGAAGCCCACCACTTGCAGGCCAAGATAGCTGCGTGGGCCTTCGCGCCAGACATCGCGCAACGCCGCACCACCGCGCCCGGCGATGTTCAGGTTGAATAGCGGCCCGGTCATGGCATCAAAGCCTGTCGCAAACACAATGATATCCAGCGGGTATTCGCCCTTGCTGGTCTTCACGCCATTGGCCGTTATGCGCTCAATCGGCTCGGCGCGCAGGTTCACCACATCGACATTATCGCGGTTATAGGTTTCGAAATAACCGGTATCGATCGGCGGGCGCTTGGTCGCGAAGCCGTGATCAATATCGGAAAGGATCGCCGCCTTGGCAGGATCCTTCACGATCTGGCCGATCTTTTTCTTGAGGAAGTCAGAGATGATCCTATTCGCTTCCTCATTCGTCAGCACATCGCGGAATTCAGCGCGCAGCCTGAGGCCACCTTTTTCCCAGGCTTTCTCAAAAATCTCGTTCCGTTCTTCATCGGACACATCCAGGACAGAACGATCCGCAATGCGCCAGGGATGGCCATTGACGGTGGAACGCATCACATCGCGAATTTCGGCGAAATTCTCCCGCACATATTTCTTGAAATCATCCGTGAGCGGCGCATTGCGCGCGGGGATCGAATAATTCGCCGTGCGCTGAAACACAGTCAGATGCTTGGCGGCAGCAGCGATTACCGGAATCGCCTGAATGCCGGTGGAACCGGTGCCAATCACACCAACGCGCTTGCCCGCGAAATCCACACCCTCATGCGGCCATTCGCCGGTGTGGTACCACTTGCCCTGGAAATCCGGGATGCCATCAATCTTCGGCAGATTGGCCGACGACAAGCAGCCGACTGCGGTAATCAGATAGCGCGCGGCGTAATGCCCACCCTGTTCGGTCCGCACATGCCAAAGATTTTCAGCTTCATCATAACGCGCGGCAACCACGCGCGCGCCAAAGGTAATATCGCGCCGCAGGTCCAGTTTATCCGCGGCGTAATTCAGGTAGCGCAGAATCTCCGGCTGGCTCGGGTAGCGTTCGGACCATTCCCAGCCCTGCACCAGCTCATCCGAAAAATGGTAGCAATAGCTGTGGCTTTCGGAATCGCAGCGCGCGCCCGGGTAGCGGTTCCAGTACCAGGTGCCACCGACCCCTTCACCCGCTTCCAGCACATGGGCGGAAAGCCCAAGACGGTCACGCAGCGAATGGAGCTGATACATGCCGGCGAAACCGGCGCCGATGATCAACGCATCATAAAGCTTGGCGTCGGTTGAGGTGGCAGCAAGGGGGCTCACGGCATCAAGCATGGTGTTGTTCTTCAATCGGTTGCTTTGGGATGTCCAAAGCTAACCCCGACCACCTCTGACGCCAAGCGGCTGTCGGCCCCCGGACCCGGGGCAGCGCTTTTTTCAAATGGATCCAAGCACCCCTTCACCCCGGGATCGAAGCCAGGGCCGGTCGGCCCATTGAAAAATCCTTGTCATTCCCGCCGCACCCCCCACATGGAAGGTCCAGGGCAAGCCTGGTCCCCACCCGGTGGCTCCCTGTTTCTTGTTGGAAAGACAAAGACCGTGAATATTCAGACCCCTGCAACTGGCCTCACAGTGGCAAATGCCACGCTGGAACCACGCCCGAGCCGGGAAGAAGCCGAAGCCGCGGTGCGTACATTGCTGCGCTGGGCCGGGGATGATCCCAATCGTGAAGGCCTGGTGGATACCCCCGCGCGCGTCGCGCGTGCCTATGAGGAATTCTTCGCCGGCTATGAAACGGACCCGGTGGAATTGCTGGCGCGGTCCTTCGAAGAAACCGATGGCTATGATGAGATGGTCATCCTGCGCGACATCCGCATGGAAAGCCATTGCGAACATCACATGGTCCCCATCATTGGCCGCGCGCATATCGCCTATTTGCCGCAGGGCCGTGTGGTCGGCATCAGCAAGCTGGCCCGCGTCCTGGAAGTTTATGCCAAGCGCCTGCAAATCCAGGAAAAGCTGACAGCACAGGTGGCGAATACCATCGAACAGGTGCTGAAGCCGAAAGGTGTCGCCGTGGTGATCGAAGCGGCACATCAATGCATGACCACGCGCGGCATTCATAAGCCCGGTGTCACCATGGTCACCAGCCGCATGCTGGGCGCCTTCCGGGATGATGCCAGCACGCGGCGCGAATTCCTGTCCATTATCGGCGGCCAGCGCGCCAATGTGATTGAAGGCTGAAACGCGCCGCGTTTCAGCTTTTCAGCGCGGGAATAAGGGAAGCGAGCATCAATATCGCCATGGCGATATTGAAGGCGCGCAACCCAAAGCCGGGGCGCAGCAGGCGCCCCGCACCCGCGCCGATCACCCCCCAAAGCCCGGCGCAGGGAATGCCCACTGCGGCGAAAACCAGCGCAATCAAGCTGACCTGAGGCAGCAAATCCGCCCCCGGCCGCGTAAAGGCGGGGATCGCCGCCAGGATGATCATCCAGGCCTTTGGATTGACCCATTGGAACATCACCGCCCCAAGGAAGCCCAGTGGCGGGCGTGATGGCCCTTCCCCCGGCGCCCCCGCACGCGCAATTTTCCAAGCCAGCCAGGCAAGCCAGGCCGCGCCACCCCATTTCACCAACTGATGCAGCCAAGGGCTCGCCATCAGGGGCAGGGCCAGGCCAAGCCCGGCCAGCCAGATCATCGCCGCAAAGCCAAAGGCAATGCCCAGCACATGCGGCAGCACGGCGCGTAACCCGTGATTGGCGGCCGATGCCGCGACCATAAGCGTATTCGGCCCCGGCGTGGCAGATGTGGCGATGGCAAAGGCCAGAAGCGGCAGCAGGCTTTCCATGTGTGATGTTATGGTCAGCAATACTGACCTGTCACGCCCTGGGCTGGGCCTCTGGCTTGACCCCATGCCAGCCCACCGCGCATGAGGGAGCCATGCGCTTTACCACGCCCCCCACCGCCGAAGATTTGGTCGAATTGGCCGAGGATGCGCTGGCCGCCATCCCCAAGCCGCTGCGTGACCTGTTGAAGGGCGTTTCGATCCTGGTCGAGGATATCGCGGATGATGACCTGCTGCAGGGCTTGGGGCTTGAAAACCCCTATGAGCTGACTGGCCTCTATCTTGGCGTGCCCCTCACTGAAAAAAGCGTCATGGCCGTGCCGGAGGAACCGGACCGCATCCTGCTATTCCGCGAACCCATCCTGCTGGAATGGGTCGAAGGCGGGGAGGATCTGTTCCGCCTGGTGCGCAATGTGCTGATCCACGAAATCGGGCATCATTTCGGCCTGACCGATGAGGATATCGAAAGGCTGGAAAGCGATGAGTAAAAGCCTAAGCAGGGCGCAGCCATTGATAAACCGGGCGCAGCAGAAAGGGCGTCAGGAAAAGCGGGAATTGGCCCAGGGCGAAAAATAGCAGAATGCGCTGATCCGTAGCCGCCGGCAGAACCGCCAGGAAAAGCGCCATATTGCGATTGCCGCCAAGCAGACCCGCCGTGAGCGCCAGCTTTCTACCAGCCGGCGCAAAGACCAGTGCCGTTGCGGCGTTGAGGCTGAAATTCGCCGCGAAAGCCAGCGCAAGCCCACCCATGACCCAGCCGGGGTCGGACGTGATCTTGGCGAGCATCCCATCCATCACGCCAAAGCCAAACAGCACCACCAGCCACACCACCGCGCCATCCAGCGCCCCGGCATAGCGTTGCAGGCGCACCGGCCCCAACACCCGGCGCAGCAGCACGGAAACCAGCAAGGGCAGGCCAACCACCAACATCAGCCGGCCCATCAGCGCCGCCAGCGAAATCGCCAGATCAATACCCATCAAGCCAAGCGCCAGGGGCGGCGCGGTGAAGGGCACGATCAGGGTGGTGATCACCGCGACAACCAGAGAGATTTCGCCATCCAGCCCCACCATGCGCGCAAATGCCGGGGAGGATGTGGCCGCACAGCCCATGGCACTGATCACCAACCCCGCGACCAAAGGCCCTTCAAAGCCAAAACCGCGCAGCACCAGAAACAACAGCACCGGGCAGACCAGCATCATCCAGGCAATCATGGCCGCCACCAGCACGGGCCTGCGCAAATACGCGATGACCTGCGCCAGATCGACGCGCAGCAGCACAATGGTCATCAGCGTGGCGACGGAAAACGTGACCACATCGCGGAACAGGGCGGCCAGGGGCGGAATGAACACCCCGGCAAAAATACCGAGCGCCAAGAGCATCCCGCCACGACGTGCGGACCATTCCAGAAAGCCAAGCAGCATCAGCGGGGGATTTCAGCGTGCATCATGGGCGTAGCATTCCAATTCGGGATGCGCGACACAAGCTATGCTCCGAAACCCTGTGCAGGATACCGCCACCCATGCTGGCCCATGAACCGCTGATCAGGCTTGCGGCCTTTCTTGGCGTCCTTTCAGCCATGCTGGTGCTGGAACGCGCCTTTCCGCGCCGCGCGCAGCGGCTTTCCTGGCGGCGCTGGCCGGCGAATTTCGGGCTGGTGGTGCTTTCTTCCCTGCTGGTCCGGCTATTGGCACCCGCCGCCGCCATGGGCGCGGCGCTTTATGCCGAAGCGGCCGGGCTTGGTGTGCTGCGCTGGCTTGGCCTGCCCGGTTTGGCCAGCGGCATTCTGGCGGTACTGCTGCTCGATCTGCTGATCTATTTCCAGCATCGCGTGTTTCATGCCGTGCCCATGCTGTGGCGGCTGCATCGCGTGCATCATGCCGATCCGGAATTGGATGCGTCTTCAGGCTTGCGCTTTCATCCGCTGGAAATCCTGCTGTCACTCGCCCTTAAAATGGCAGCGGTGGTGCTGCTCGGCGCCCCGGCGGAAGCCGTGCTGGTATTCGAAGTGCTGCTGAACGCGACCAGCCTGTTCAACCACGCCAATCTGGCCCTGCCGCAATGGTTGGATGGCGCGCTGCGTCTGGTGCTGGTGACACCGGATATGCACCGCGTGCATCATTCCGAAGTGCAGGCGGAAACCGATAGCGATTTCGGCTTCTGCCTTTCCTGCTGGGATCGGATATTTGGCACCTATCGCGCGGAACCCGCCGCCGGGCAGCTCGGCATGGTAATTGGCGTTGCGGAGTTTCGCGCCGATCAGGAACAGCGGCTGGACCGGTTGTTGCTGCAACCCTTGCGCAGCAACGGTTGATCAGGCGGCGGCGGCCAAAGCCGCCTTGGGTTCAATCCGCCCATCATAGAGCGCGCGCCCCAGAATATCGCCCTCAATCCCGGCGCCTTCTGCGCGCAGGGCAGAGATATCCTCAACCCCCGCCACCCCACCGGAAGCAATCACCGGCAGGCGGACCGCGCGCGCCAGCGCCGCAGTGGCCGCGACATTCACGCCGGTCAGCATGCCATCGCGTGCGATATCGGTGTAAATCACCGCCGCCGCGCCGGAATCCTCAAAGCGCCGCGCCAGATCAGTGGCGCTCACATCACTGGTTTCGGCCCAGCCTTCGGTCGCCACCATGCCATCGCGCGCATCAATCCCAAGCGCGACACGGCCCGGAAAGGCTCGGCAGGCGGCGCGGGCAAAATCCGGGTCCTTCACGGCGGCCGAGCCCAGAATGATCCGGCTGACACCCGCCGCGAGCCAGGCCTCGGCAGTCGCCATGGAACGAATACCGCCGCCCAATTGCAGCTTGGCCCCGGGCACGGCGGCGATAATGGCGCTGACGGCGGCCGCATTGGCCGGCTTGCCGGCAAAGGCGCCGTCCAGATCCACCATATGCACCCAGGTAAAACCGGCTTCGATGAAGCGGCGCGCCTGCGCGGCCGGGTCATCGGCATAGATGGTGGCCTGATCCATCTCGCCCCGCTTCAGGCGCACCACTTGGCCGCCCTTCAGGTCAATGGCCGGGTAAAGCGAAAATCCCATTACGGCGCGGCGTCCAACAGCGCGCCGGTGGAGCGCCCGCGCCCCGGTTCCAGCGGCTTGAAGTAATAGCGCCCGGAAACCGTATGCCCATCAACCCGCGCATAGAAGGGATGCGTGCCCCAATGCACGTAACCGAGCGCTTCGAACAGCGCGATAGCGGTGGTTTGCGTTTCCCGCACGTCCAGGTTCAGCACGCGGTGCCCCAAGGCGGCGGCGCGTTCTTCAACGCGCATCACCAACATGCGCGCCAAGCCATGGCCGCGCGCATAGGGGGCCAGATAGGCATGGGTCAGCGTGGCGCCGAAGGATTGCGCTTCATTATTGCGCGGCGGGCGCACCAGCTGCGCGGATCCCACCACATGGCCATCCAGCCGGGCGATGAATAATTCACGTTCCGGCACCAGCAGCGTGCCACGGAAATGCCGGGCCAGCGCTTCCCGCCCCTGGGGTTCCAGCCAGCCGAAGCCGCCCCCTTCGATAATGGCCGCATCCGTCGCTTCACAGAGATCCGCCATATCGGCATCGGAAAGCTGCTTGACGAGTTCCACCGCCAAATCATGGGCGACGGTCATATAGCTGGTGCTGTTCATGGGGCCCATCGCAGGAAATTGGCGAGAATACGCAATCCCACCGGACCGCTTTTTTCCACATGGAACTGAAGCCCGGCAAGATTATGGCGGGCAATCGCGGCAGTTACCGGCCCACCGTAATCGGTGGTGGCAATCACATCGGCGGGCTCCGCCGCCGCAAAGGCATAGGAATGGACAAAATACACCTGATCGCCAGGGCTGACCCCATCCAGGATGGGGTGGCAGCCGGGGCGGAAAACCAAGCCGTTCCAGCCCATTTGCGGCAAGGGCAGGGCCGCGCCATCCGCGGCCTTTGGGTCCATCGGCGCGACTTCACCGGGCAGCCAATCCAGCCCCGGTGTCACGCCATGTTCCAACCCGCGTGAAGCCATAAGCTGCATGCCAACGCAAATGCCAAGAAAGGGTACGCCGTCCCCGCGCACCCGCCGTTCCAGCGCGGCGACGGCGCCCGGCAAGGCATCCAGCCCCTGCCGGCAAGCGGCGAAAGCACCCTGCCCCGGCAATACCACGCGATCCGCCGCCAGAATCTCCTCCGCCTGGCGCGTTACCGCAACTTCAGCCGCAATGCCGCTTTCCGCCGCCACCTTCTGAAAGGCCCGCAAGACGGAGGCCAGATTGCCCGAACCTGGGTCAATGATGGCGATTTTCATGGCCGCGGCCTCATGCCAGGCCACGTGCCAGATCGGGGCGCCGATCGGCCAGATTCAGCGCCGCACCTTGATCGTCCCGCGCATGCACCACGCCCACCAGCGCATAATCCTGTTGCGCCAGGCTCCAGCGATAAAGGTTACGCGCTTCAAAACCGATCAGGATTTCGAGCGCCAAAAGCCCCCAGGGGCGAATCACCTCTGGCAGGCCCAGCCCCAGCAGGCTGGCCAGCGCAAAATGCAGCCCCGCCACCACCCACATGCGATGCGCCAGAAACCACAGCAGCGGAAAGAAGCAAGCCAGCCAGGAAAAACCTTCCCGCACCAGTTTCGTCTGCGCCGGACGGCCTAGGCCCGGCGCGCGATAATGGATGGTCCAAACCCGCATATCAGGCTTCCAACACACCCTTGGTCGAAGGAATGGCGTCCATGGCGCGCGGGTCAGCCTCTGTCGCCGCGCGCAGGGCCCGCGCCAGGGCCTTGAAACAGGCTTCGGCGACATGATGCGCGTTGGTGCCCGCACGCTGCGTCATATGCAGCGTAATGCCGGCATTGAAGGCCAGGGCGCGGAAGAATTCTTCGAATAATTCCGTATCCATTTCGCCGATCTTCGGCTGGGCGAAGCTGACCGACCAGGCCAGAAACGGCCGGCCGGAAATATCCAGGGCAGCATCCACCAAAGCCTCATCCATCGGGATCGTCGCGGCGCCGTAACGGCGAATGCCGCGCTTATCGCCCAAAGCCTGGCGCAGGCATTGGCCAATCACGATGCCGACATCTTCGGTGGTGTGGTGGAAATCGATGTGAAGATCACCCTTGGCGTGGACGCGCAGGTCAAACAAGGCATGGCGCGCCAAGGCGGTCAGCATGTGATCGAGGAAGCCTATCCCGGTCGAAACATCCGCGCGCCCTTCGCCATCCAGCTCCAGCGCGACGCCGATGATGGTTTCCGAGGTTTCGCGGTTGATTTCCGCAAAGCGTTTCCGGGGCCAGGTCGTCTTCATGCCGCCTTCCTACGCCCGGGCTTTCGGCGGTGCAACCAAAACCAACCGGAAGAAAATAAGCCGCCGGGTCCGGGGGGCAGAAGGACCACGGCGGCAGAGGAGAAGGCTCTTGATCCATCTGCGGGTCTGTCGCCCGCTGAGGAATTCGCCCGATTGCTCGGTACGGCGTTCCTAAGGGGGAGATGTGTCACGCCCATGTCGGGACGGGGCCAATCGCGTTTCGCCAATGTGTCGCGCGGGCAGGCGGTTGCCTAGGCGCCCCAGGCGCGCCATTTCTGCCCCATGACACAGACACAACACGACCCCCTGGGCTGGCACGGCACGACCATTCTTTGCGTTCGCAAGGGCGGGCAGGTGGCCATGGCCGGGGATGGGCAGGTCTCGCTCGGCCAGACGGTGGTGAAGGGCAATGCGCGCAAAATCCGCCGGATCGCCGGCGGCAAGGTGCTGGCGGGCTTCGCCGGCGCCACGGCCGATGCGTTTACGCTGCTGGAACGGCTGGAAGCCAAGCTGGAACGCTTTCCCGATCAATTGGAACGCGCCTGCGTTGATCTGGCGAAGGATTGGCGGACCGACCGTTATCTGCGCCGCCTGGAAGCTTTGCTCGCGGTCGCGGATCACAAACGCTCCCTGCTGGTGACCGGGCAGGGCGATGTGCTGGAACCGGAAGATGCCATTATCGGCATTGGGTCGGGCGGCAATTACGCGCTTTCCGCCGCGCGCGCGCTTTTGCCAGTGGAAGGGGTGGGCGCCGAGGAAATCTGCCGCCGTTCCATGAAAATCGCCGCCGATATCTGCGTCTATACCAATGGCAATATCATCCTTGAGACGCTGGCCGCCAGCGCGGGAGACGTGGCATGACCGAAACCGTCAATCTCTCCCCGCGCGAAATCGTCTCGGAGCTTGATCGCCATATCGTGGGCCAGCAGGAAGCCAAGCGGGCCGTGGCCATTGCATTGCGCAACCGGTGGCGGCGCCAGCAATTGCCTGCCGGGCTGCGTGAAGAAGTGGTGCCGAAGAATATCCTGATGATCGGCCCGACCGGCTGCGGCAAAACCGAAATCGCCCGCCGCCTGGCGCGTTTGGCGAATGCCCCCTTCCTGAAGGTGGAAGCCACGAAATTCACCGAAGTTGGCTATGTCGGCCGCGATGTTGAAAGCATTCTGCGCGACTTGGTGGAAGTTGCCATCACCATGGGCCGTGAAGCCGCGCGCAAGGGCGTGCAGGCCAAGGCGGAATTGGCCGCTGAGGAAACCCTGCTGACCGCCCTGGTGGGTGAAGGCGCATCGGGCGAAACGCGGCTGAAATTCCGCCGCATGCTGCGTGAAGGCCAATTGGAAAACCGCGAAATCGAAGTGCAATTGGCCGATTCCGGCCCGGCCATGCCGATTGGCATCATGGATCTGCCGGGTGGCCAACCGCCGCAAATGCAGAATTTGCAGGATATGTTCGGCAAGATGTTCGGCGGGCGCAGCAAATCCCGCAAAATGACCGTGGCCGAAGCCCGCGCGGCGCTGCTGAAAGATGAAGCCGATAAGCTGTTGGATCAGGATGCGGTGGTGCGCGACGCACTCGCCAATGTCGAAGCCAATGGCATCGTGTTTCTCGATGAAATCGACAAGATCTGCGCACGCAGCAGCGAAGGCGGCATGCGCGGTGGCGATGTCTCGCGCGAGGGGGTGCAGCGCGACCTGCTGCCATTGATCGAGGGCACCACCGTCACCACCAAGCATGGGCCGGTAAAGACCGACCACGTACTGTTTATTGCCTCTGGCGCCTTCCATCTTTCCAAGCCTTCCGATCTTTTGCCGGAATTGCAGGGCCGCTTGCCGATCCGCGTGGAATTGAAGGCGCTGTCGCGTGATGATTTCCGCCGGATTTTGACCGAGCCGGAACATTCGCTGCTCAAGCAATATACCGCGCTGCTGGGCACGGAAGCGGTGACGCTTGATTTCATGCCCGATGCGGTTGAGGCGATTGCCGATCTCGCCGCCGAAATCAATGCGAGCGTCGAGAATATCGGCGCGCGACGCTTGGCGACGGTGCTGGAAAGACTGCTTGAGGAAATTTCCTTCAGCGCCACTGATCGCGCCGGGGAAAGCATTGCGGTGGATGCCGCCATGGTGCGGGACCGCGTGGCACCACTCGCCGCCAGCGCCGATCTTTCGCGTTATATCCTTTAAACAGATGAGCCTTTCGGTCAGCGCCACACCCCCACCGCTTGAAGGGCGGGCGCTGGCCGAATTGCGCGCGGCGTTTGACGCGCTGGAAAATCCCTCCCTCGCGGCGCGCCTTTCGGCCGCCATCGGCACGCCGATTGAAGCTCTCCGCACGGGCTTGCCGGCACCCTTGCAGGGGACACTGAACAAAGCGGTACGCGCTGCCCTGACCGCGGCGATGGAAGCCGCCTTACGCTCCGCCCCCACGCGCAAGCCAGCGGGGATTTCATCTTCCTGGCTGCATCGTGGCTTGGCCGCCGCCACCGGGGTCGCGGGCGGCGCCTTTGGCCTTGCCGGCACCTTGGTGGAATTGCCCGTTTCAACCTCAGTACTGCTGCGCCAGATTGCCGCTATTGCTGCGGAAGAAGGCGAAGACCTCTCCCGCCCGGAGACCAGCGCCGAATGCCTGAAAGTCTTCGCGCTTGGTGGGCGCAGCCCAAGCGATGACGCCGCCGAATCCGGCTATTTCGCGCTGCGCCTGGCGCTGGCGGAAGCCATGAAGGGCAGTATCGGCAAAACCCTGCTGCCGGGCTTTATCGCCGCCATCGCCGCCCGCTTTGTGGGACCGATGGGCTTGAAACTCTCTGCCCAGGCAGCACCCATCATCGGCGCCGCTGCGGGGGCCGCGATCAACCTGGCTTTCCTGGAACATTTCCGCGGCGTGGCACGCGGGCATTTCACCCTGCGGCGGCTTGAACGCCTGCATGGCGCAGCGGCTGTCCGCAGCGCCTATGAAAGCCTGGCCGCCACCAGGGATGTGGCTTTTCTGAAAGCCTGAGGGAACCGGGGGCGCTGCCCCCGGCAATGCCTCAATTCGCGGTTTCTTCCGCAGCCATTTCCGCGGCCAATTCCGCTTCCAGGCTTTCGGCTTCGGCCGCCGCGCTCACGCTTTCGCCGCGCGCCTGCTTTTCCGCTTCTTCGCGGCTGCGCGCCACATTCACCACCACCGGAATATGCACTTCCGGGTGCAGTTCCACCTGCACCGTGGCAATGCCGATATTCTTCAGCGGCTGGCCGAGCAGCACTTGTTCGCGCGTGACGGTCAGGCCCGCTTCACCGCAAGCCACCGCGATATCGCGCGCGGCGACGGAACCATACAGGGCACCGCTTTCACCCGCCTGGCGGATGATGATGACGGAAAGCCCGGCCACACGTTCGGCCACACGCTCCGCTTCGCCACGGCGCTTGATGTTATCCGCTTCCAGCTGGGCGCGTTCGCGTTCGAAGCGTTCCAGATTGGCCTTGCTCGCGCGGATCGCCTTGCCGGTGGGCAGCAGGTAGTTGCGCGCATAGCCAGGGCGCACCTTCACGCGTTCACCCATTTGGCCGAGCTTGTCGACACGCTGCATCAGGATCAGATCGATCATGTCTTACCTCCGGGCGGCTCATGGCGCCGCCCCCATTGTTCGAAAAAGCCGAAAGCCGTCACCGCGATCGCGGCCGGCACGCTCAAAATCACAAGCCCGGCGTAGAAGACGCCAAGCATGAAGGGCCGGGCGGTGCGGCCGGCGGAACGCCGATGCACTGCGGCAAGCCCCAGCAGAAAGAAGGGCAGCAAAAGGACCAGCAGCAGGGAAAGCGGCACGCTGCTTTCCCCACCCATGCCGCTCAGCCAGATCAGTGCCGCGCCGGCTGGCAGGGCACCGTACCAAAGCGGCAGGCGTGTTTCGCTCCAGCGCGGGCTTGGCGCCAGGGCCAGGGCACGGCGCGTGAGTGCCGATTGGGCGCTGATGCCACAGGCGATCAGCGCCGCCATCACCCACATCGCCATGGCCGGGGCCATGATGCGCGTGAGTTGATCAACCGGCATACCAGTGCCAGCCATGCCCATGCGGGCAAGACCCTGTTCCACCGAAACCGTCAGCGCGCCATCAATCCCACCGGGGTAATCGGCCAAAAACGCCGCCACCAACAGGATGACAATGGCGGGCCAAAGCCCGGTCAGAACCAACGGCAGGGAGGCATCAAGCCGCCCAGCGCGCAGGCCGAGCAACACCATCAAGGTGGCCGGCAAGGCGAAGGCAACCAGATACACCATGGTTGCGAATTCACCGGCGACAAACAGCATCAGCAAGCTGCCAATGCCAAGCGCGCCCAGCGCCGAACCACTGCCAAACCCAAGCCCAGCGGCGAAAATCGGCAAGGATGTCAGCCAGAAGGCTGCGAAACCAAGCGGCAGCCCGCGCATGGCCCAAAGCGCGGCAATGGTGGATAGAATTCCACCAATCGCCGCGGCAAGCCAACGCGGGTCATCCACCAGGCTGCGCCTGATCTCCATGGCTGGTCCCATTCCCTTCCGCCGAAGCGCCGTGCCTAGTCCGCAATCACATAGGGCAGCAGCGCCAGGAAGCGGGCGCGCTTGATGGCAATCGCCAATTCACGCTGCTTCTTGGCGGAAACCGCCGTGATGCGGGACGGCACGATCTTGCCGCGTTCAGACAGGAAGCGCGACAGAAGGCGCACATCCTTATAGTCAATCTTCGGTGCGCCATTGCCGCTGAAGGGGCAGGACTTCCGGCGACGATAGAAGGGCCGACGCGCGCCCACGGCGGGGCGACGGGCGGATGGCAAGAGATCTGCGTTGTCAGACATGGCTTATTCCTCACCGCCCATGGACATATCCATATCGTCGCGCCCACGCGCACGATATTCCTCACGCTCATCGCCCCGGCCGCCACGGCCAGAACCGAAGCGCCCAGCGGGGCGGGGCCCACGGAAGGATTTTTCCCGATCACGCTCTTCGCCACCGCGCTTGGACAGCACAGCGGAAGGCGCTTCATCAATGGCGTCCACGCGCACGGTCAGGGTGCGCAGCACGTCTTCATTCAGGCCAAGCTGACGCTCAACTTCATTGAGCGCGGCGGCAGGCGTATCAAGGCCAAGAAGCATGTAATGCCCCTTGCGGTTCTTCTTGATACGGTAAGCGAGGCTGCGAAGCCCCCAATATTCGCGCTTGCGGATTTCACCGCCACCTTCGGCCAAGGTCGTGGCGACCTGTTCCGCGATGGCTTCAACCTGCTGTTGCGTGATGTCATTGCGTGCGATGAACACGCATTCGTAAAGCGGCATGTGCACTCCCTGTGGATGGCTCAGCCCTGGCCCCGGGATGGGGCGCGCATAGGGGCATAGCCGGGCGCGTGCCTCGCACCCGGCAGGGGAGCGGGGCGTAAAGCATAGGGGGCGCCAGGGATCAAGCCCTGTCTGTCATATCATGGCAGAGCATGCTTTATTCTGTAGCGAAAGAACCGGAGCACCCGATGAACCGACGCGCCTTGATGCTCGGCCTGCCTTTGGCCTTGCTCGCCACCCGCACCAACGCCCAAGGGGCCTGGGCGCCAAGCCGGCCTGTGGTGCTGGTGGTGCCCTTTGCCCCTGGCGGGCCGAATGATCTGGTGGCGCGGCTGGTAGCACCCGCCATGCAGGCAGCGCTTGGACAGAATGTGGTGGTGGAAAACCGCCCCGGCGCCACCGGCGCCATTGCCGCCCGGCATGTCGCGGCGCAACCGGCCGATGGCCATACGCTGATTGTGGCCGCCAGCGGCACCATGACCATCAACCCCGCCGTCATGGCCCGCCCCGGCTATGACCCGGAAAAGGACTTCGCCCCGGTCAGCCTGGCCATGTCGGTGCCCAATATGCTGGTGGTGCATAAGGATGTGCCGGCGACCAATGTGGCCGAGCTTGTCGCCTGGCTGAAGCGCGAAGCGGGCAAGGCCGCCTATTGCTCGGGCGGCGTGGGTTCGACCGAGCAATTGGGGATGGAGCTATTCCTGAAACGCACGGGGACCGAGGCGACGCATGTCCCCTTCCCCGGCGGCGCCCCGGCAGTAACCGCCATGATCCAGGGCCAGGTCCAGGCCAGCATCCTGAATGCCGCGACGGTGCGCCCACATGTGGTCTCGGGCGCTTTGCGTGCCATTGCCATTACCGGCACCAAGCGCTTTTCCGGCCTGCCCGATGTGCCCACCATGCCGGAAGCCGGCCTGCCCGATGTGCTTTCCGCTTCCTGGCCCGCCTTTCTGGCCCCGGCGGGTACGCCCGCCCCGGCCATCGCCCGGTTGCATGAGGTGATTGTGGCAGCGCTGCGCACGCCCGAGACCACCCAGCGCCTGACCGCGGCGGGCTTCACCATTGACGCCTCCTCCCCCCAGGAATTGGGGGCCACGATTTCGGCGGAACTCGCCCGCTGGAAGCAGGTGGTGAAGGACGCGAATATCCAGATGAACTGACGCGGTTGACAAGCCGGAGCCGCGCGGCCATTCGCGCGGCCTGACCTTTAACCATCACGGAATTCTGATCATGGCCTTCGCCTTCGTCTTTCCCGGCCAGGGGAGCCAGGCTGTCGGCATGGGCCGCGACCTGGCCGATGCCTTTCCTTCTGCCCGCCACGTCTTTCAGGAAGTGGATGATGCCCTGGGCCAGAAGCTCAGCAAGCTGATGTGGGAAGGCCCGCAGGAAGAATTGACGCTGACGGCCAATGCCCAGCCGGCACTGATGGCGCATTCTCTGGCCGTGGTGCGCGCCTTGGAAGCCGAAGGCGGATTCAAGCTGGCCGCGCGCGCGGCGCTGGTGGCGGGCCATTCGCTTGGCGAATATAGCGCGCTGACAGCCGCTGGTGCCTTTGATGTCGCCACTGCCGCCAAGCTTCTGCGCCTGCGTGGCGAGGCGATGCAGAAGGCGACGCCGCCCGGCACTGGCGCCATGGCCGCGCTTTTGGGCGCCGAGATTG